>Ga0222719_10004375_pt1 | contig 12390 bp, 9 predicted proteins | sample C33_34DmetaG_FD_165039 | JGI IMG/M metagenome (GOLD analysis project Ga0222719, IMG submission 165039) | Estuarine water microbial communities from San Francisco Bay, California, United States - C33_34D | ecosystem: Environmental > Aquatic > Marine > Unclassified | place: USA: California...
ATAAGATGGCAGTCCGTGAGGAGTGGTGCGATTCTTACTGACGACGGATCCGAAGCTGGGATGAAAAGTGACGTAAGCTCCGCATCCGACAGGAACGGGTGTGGGTCGACCCGTCATGAGATAGTGATTGCCCGCACCGTGATTGTTCTGGTTGTGCGCGATTGAGCGAATCACGGTGATTTGATCGAAGGTCTTTGCCAGCTTTGGGAACCGATCGCAGAAATGAACGCCCGGAACGGTAGTCGGAACGGTGCCGAACTCGCCTCGAATTTCCGACGGAGCATCCGGTTTTGGATCAAAGCTCTCGTAGTGCGATGGCCCACCATCCAACCAGATGAAGATACAACGGTTGTCTTTTGCTGCAGATCCCGCCTGACTCTGCAGGGATAGCATATCAGTCAGGCCGAGCCCGCCAAGAGCTCCGAGGCCAGTCTGGATAAAGCCACGTCTCCCGAGTCTACGACTCGTGTCTTCGCAGTTGCGCTGGAAGTGGTTTTGTTTCATGCAAGCTTGAAACTACGCCCCCGCCGAAAAACCGGCAAAGGGCGTATTTGCGGAGTGCAGAACCGCCGGGGCTATTGCTGTTGGAGCCTGCGAAAGATGGATTCAAAGAGAGCAGGCGAATGACTCATCTTTATGCAAAAAATGCCACTGTCGCGGTCCAGAGAATCGCCGCGAGGGCAGCGGCATAGCTCGCCGGAACAATCTGAGTTTTGACGTGGTCAGTGAGATCGCATCCCGTTGTCATCGAACTCAAAATGGTTGTGTCGGAAATGGGAGAGCACTGGTCACCGTATACGCTGCCATTGAGAACTGTCGCAAAGCAGACCGACATGAACAGCTCGGGATTCGCGAGATCGTTTGCTTGAACAACGCTCCAGGCAAGCGGCATGGAGAGAGGAAAAGCAATCGCATAGGTCCCCCAACTAGTTCCGGTTGAAAAGGCTATGATCATGGTAAGTAGCTGCAACGCCACCGGCAAAGCAATGTAGGGGATTTTGTCCCCTAGCATCTCCACCATATAACTGCCGGCACCGATTTCGCGACTGATGGCACCAATCGTGACAGCCAATACGAGAATGACCGAGCCAAAGACGACGCCTTTGAGTCCATCACCAATTCCCTCGACGACATCGCCGAGTCTCATGCCTTTGCAAAGCGCTACAAGAATGGAGACAAGAAGAGCAATCCCGAAAGCCCAATTCACTTTCGGACTGCCCATGTATATGAACGTGCCGACAGCTGTCCCGATCAGCAGAGTGAGGGGGAGGAAGAATTCCAGCACGTGAGTTTTGTATCCCTCAGGCACCTGGCTGACGTGTAATTCCTTCGCGCTCATGGGCCGGGCATCGGGAGCATCGAGCTGGCCCGTGGTTCGAGCACGTTCATGGGCTTTCCGGATTCCGGGGCCGGCAAAACGAGTGATGCCAAAGCTCAGTAGCAGGGTCCCGAGCACAGCAAGAATTCCGTAAAAACTGAAGCCCACGCTATCGAAAAAGAATTTCAGTCGATCTGCTTCGGTTGCGAGGAAAGCGACGCCGGGAACGAAAAGAAAAGCCTGCACATAGATCGGCCAGGCGTTGAAGGCGAGAACCGAGGCAATCGGTGACGCCGTTGAATCAACGATGTAGGAAAGCTCTTCGTGACTGACTTTCTGCTGATCAGCGACCGGCTTCACGATGGTACCCACGAGAACAACGCTGATGGTTCCTCCCTGGAAAAAGATGACGCCCATGAGCCAGGAAACGAACTTTGCTGATTTCGGTCCTTTCACAAAATGCCTCGTCATGTATTCGGCGAAAGCCTGGGCCGCGCCGGTCCGAGACCAGATGCCCATGAGGCCGCCGAGCAGCCAAAGGTAGAGGAGAATAATCCCTGCCGCACTTTTGCTTCCGAGGCTGGGCAGAAGGACCGCGTCCGTGATATCAAAACGCCCTAACATAAATGCCCCGACAACGACACCGCTGAAGAGCGCGGTGAGGGCTTCCTTTGTGACAAGGCATAAACCGATTGCGATGACAGCAGGCAGCAGAGACCAGAAGCCGAAGTGAAATTTGGCTTCCAGCAAGGCGTATTGAGTTTGTTCGATTCCGTTTTGTGAAATCGTTTCGACGATCCATTGCCTCTCCAGCTCCGGTCTTCCTTTCACCGAGGAGAGCGCTTCCTGTCGCAGAGGGGATTTGAGGTAAGGAGTGACTTCCCCCACGAGAGTTTCCTGTCCTTTGTAGATGTAGACGAGTTCGCCCGCGTTATTTGAGTAGGTATTGTAGACCGTCTTCTGCTCGATCCAGTGAACATCCACTTTCGCCGCAACATAGAGGCTCGCCAGCAGTCCGAAGGCGAGGATGAGAATAGCAAGGAGCTTCGAGGGCTTCAGCACCTTGGCCGAATCGACTACGATGTCGGGCTGCTCTGCGGTTCCGGTGGCCGTTTGTTCTATCCCGGCGACGGGCTCGAAGTGTTCTTCTTCGGGGGACTGGTCAGGATCTTCCGGATTACTCATGGGGCGCAGTTGGATCAAAAAGGTTATCGAGTGTATCGCCTTGCCGGTAAAGCTCTAGCTTATACTTCTTTACCGGGAAGAAAGAATAGCTTTTGATTCAGCAGTACGACCAAAACATGGATATTCGCTGACTCGAGAGCCTCATCGGCGTCGCCGAGTTGGGGTCGATCGCCCGAGCGGCGCGGCGATCATCGCGCTTCCTCCTTTCGAGAGGTCCGGGTAATTCCAAGTCAAGGTCCTGCGTGAAGAGCCTCTTGTCCTTCTCGCAAAGAAAGGAAAGGGAAAATCAATTCAAGAAAAGCTCGAACAAAATCCCTACATCGTTTTCGGACCAGCTGTTACGCTTTCGGCTTTTCCGGGTAGCGCTCCACTTTTACATCATTGTTTTGCGGCTCGCCCGCAGTGCTGCGGCCGCGGGAGATGACTTCCTCCAGTTTGGTCTGGAGTTCTGTCAGTTTCTCTGGTTTTTCTAAAGCAAGATTCTTCGTTTCGCCGATATCATCAGACAGGTTGTACAACTGAACGGGCTGGCTCTGGTCTCCGCCTTTTCCCCAGCCTCCTGAGCCTCGAGCGGCGATGTATTTCCATGGACCGAGTCGCAAGCTGGGCGTTCCTCGAATCGAACAACTCACCGAGGTCTCGCGAATCGGAGCGATGCCGCCCTTGAGCAAAGGCAAAAGGCTGAAGCTGTCTTCACCGGCGTTTTCGGGAAGGGCGGCATCGAGAATTTCGGCTACGGTCGCGAGAAGATCAGCCTGATGAACCAGCTGATCATTGACGCTTCCTGCCTCCACAATTCCGGGCCAGCGAACGATAAACGGAACGCGGTGTCCACCCTCCCAAGCATCAGCCTTGTATCCGCGGAGCGGGCCGGATGGGTAGTGCCCCATTTTCTCAAGGTCGCTCACTCCGATGTAGTGGGCGCAGCCGTTGTCACTGGTAAATATAACAAGCGTATTTTCGGCAGAACCGCTTTTCTCCAAAGCTTCCAAAACTTGTCCGACAATGGCATCCGTCTCCATGACAAAATCGGCGTAGAGGTTCAATCCGCTCTTGCCCTTCCATTCGTCATTTACTGAAAGCGGTGTGTGGGGCGAAGTGAAGGGGAGGCAGAGAAGAAACGGCGCCGGGGTTTTCGCCTCCCGCTCGATGTAGCCGGCAGCGCGATCGCCGAGGGCCGGAAGGATCGGTTTCAGGGTCCAGCCTTCCAATGCCGGTCCTTGCTGGCTGGCCTGGTTTTTCTCGAAAAGCTTTACACCTGCGTACTCCGAGGGGATCCCGACGGTGCGATCATTTTCAATGTAGCAATAGGGCGGCCAGTTCGGTACATCGGTTCCAAAGTATTCTTCAAAGCCAACTGCGGTGGGGCCACCGGGGATGGGCTTTGAGAAAACTTCTCTCCATGCTGTCCGATGTTCATCGGTGGCCTGAAGATCCTTTTTCCCTCGGTAGCCTGTAGTTCGGAAAAGTGGCATCTTTTCTTTCGGGATCGGCCAATTCCAGCCGAGATGCCATTTGCCAATGCACGCGGTGCGGTAGCCGTGTTCCTTCGCGAAAGATCCAACCGTCATGCGATCCGCCGTGATCAGAGGCGCTCCCCAGAGGCCAACAATGCCGCCCTGAAGTCGTGATCGCCAGTGGTAGCGACCGGTCAGGAGCGTGTATCGGGATGGCGTGCAGACGCCTGAGGAAGAGTGACCATCTGTGAACCGCATTCCTTCAGTCGCGAGGCGGTCAATATGAGGCGTCGGGATTTTCCCGCGTTCCGGATTGTAGCATTGGACATCGCCATAGCCGAGATCGTCGGCGTAGAGGATTACGATGTTCGGTTTGTCCTGTGCCTTGTTCGGGTGGGTAATCAGGACGGAAAGAAAAAGTAGCGGAAGAAGTTTTTTCATGACGTTTTTTATATGCCGCCGCGGGTGGCGATATCGCGTTTTCGTTCTGACTCCAGCAGGTCCATTAATTCAGTGACTTTGTCAGGATTCTCTGCTGTCAGGTCGTTGGTTTCGTTCGCGTCGTTTTTCAGGTCGAATAATTCAGATTTTGTCTCTTCACTTTTCAGCTTGGTATGAATCAGTTTCCAGTCACCACTTCGGATTGCCCAGCTGTTTCGGGTTCCGGCGATGTGGAGGTGGCGTTTGGCGAGACGCCCTTCGCCGGTCAGAGCTGGAAGCAGATTCAATCCATCCAAGGGCAACGTTTCGGTCTCCGGCTTTGCCTCTGCAATCGCACAGAATGTGGGCATCCAGTCGATCACGCAGACAGGAGTATCGAATTTTCCTCCTGCCTGGAGTTTTGCCGGCCACCTTGCGATGGTGGGAACGCGAATACCCCCTTCATAGAGCATGCCCTTCCGTCCGCGCAACGGTTCGTTGTTGCCGGGTAAATTGCCATTCGGACAATTATCGTCCGGGTATTTTGTGTCGTTATTCTGCGCGGTTGAACCTCCATTGTCGCTCGTGAAAATGATAAGCGTATTGTCTTTTTTCCCAGCCTTGTCGATTGCGTCAACGACACGACCAACTGCCGCGTCGAGGTGAAGGATACAGGCGGAATATTGTCTCGGAACTTCACCTTCAATTTCCTTCGGGACTTTTGCGAGCCATTCGTCCGGTTCGCGGATTGGGAGGTGAACAGCTGTGTAGGGGAGGTAGAGAAAGAACGGATTTGTATTTTTGGTAGACGTCTTTTCTCCTATCCACTTCACAGCTTCGTCCGTGAGCAAGTCGGTGACGTGCCCTTGCTCATCGATCAGTTCGTGGTTCCGGTGCCACGTCGTTGAAAACTCACCCTTTTTGTATTTGTGATTGTAAGGAGCAATGCCCCCGGCTAGCGAGCCGTAGCTATCGTGAAAGCCAAAGTGATTTGGGCCCCACTCAGGTTTTGACCCGAGATGCCACTTTCCAATCAGGGCAGTCGAATAGCCCGCATCACCAAGGGCTTTGGAGAGAGTCACGGTTTCGAAGGGCAAGCCCTGATTGTTAATCGGAGTTGTGATGCCAAACCGGCTCCAGTATCTCCCTGTCAGAAAGCCCGCTCGGGTTGGGCTGCAAACCGGAGCGACATAGTGCTGGGTCAATTCCACTCCTTCCGCGAGAAGTCGGTTCAGATTAGGTGTTGGGGTGTTTCCTCCGTGAAATTCGACATCGGCCCATCCGAGATCGTCTGCAATGATGAAGATGATGTTCGGTCGATCCTGACAAAATGCGGCGGTCGAAAGAAGCAGGCTGAAAAAGAGAGCGATCTTCATCGTGATTCAATCATTCAATGTGAGCGATGGCATCCATTTCGACCTCGACGCCTTTCGGTAAGGCAGAGACTTCGACGCAGGCGCGAGCGGGGAAAGGTGCCGAAAAGTAAGAGCCGTAAATCTCATTCACCGTCGCGAACTGTTTCATGTCGACGATGTAGATCGTGACTTTCAAGACGTCCGCCATCGTTCCACCAGCGGCTTCGACAACGGCTTTCAAATTTTCGAGAACCCGAGTCGTCTGTGGCGAAATTCCGCCATCGACAATCTCACCGGTTTCGGGATCGAGGGGGATCTGCCCTGACACATATACTGTTCCGTTTACGTCTACTGCCTGGCTGTATGGCCCGATGGCAGAGGGTGCATTTTCAGTTGCGATTATTTTTCGGTTCATGGCAAAAGACAACATGGTTGGGTCGGAGGCGTAACGCGGTCTGGACACTGACTCGACCCTGTTGGGTCAGCTTTTGGTGGGCTTGTTAGATGTGGATGGTCCTAAATAGAGTTTCTTTCCGGATCCTGATCGAAATACAAAGGTCGAGACTTTTTTGCGAAAGCGAACGTTCACCGTGTTGGTTTGATCTTTGACAATGTCGAGCAGGATTGTGTTCTGAATTTCAAAAGGAGAATTTGTGGGCGCGGGGATCTTTGTCTCCTGGTAGACCCAGAGGTAGCCGCCATCGATTTCCTGACCAACAAGGTCGAGATCGAGGACTGACTTGTCTTCGCGATTCAGGCTGAAATGGCTGGCAAGGTATTGGGCGAAAGCTTCGCGAGCCTTTTGTGATTGAGTCAGGTCGGCTCGCAGGCCCGTTGCCTTCTGGACGGTATGCTCGGCATCGTGCAGGCTGAGTCGGTGGGCGATTTCGAGATTGCCTGTTCGCTCATTGTAAAAAATATCCGTCAGAGCGTTTTTCTGCTCGTGGGCAAGTGATAGCGAGGTCACCAGGATGACGGCCAAGATGGCCACAGCTCTACTCTTTCTTTCCATTGTTATCCTTCTTTTCGTCCTTCTTCAGCTTGGTTTTGCTGTCCTTCATGATGTCCCGATTCGATAGCCCGGAGCGCTTCGATTTGTAAGACTCCAGCCGAGACGGAATCATGCGGCGGGGATAGTGATTGTTCTCGATGTTGGCATCGGCTGTTTCCCAATCCGGATCGATGATGACGCTGGTGAGTTCCGTCCCCTTTTCGAGAATGATCAACTTGCGGACCTCTTTCGGATTTCGTCTCCAGATTTCTGCGGGGATGTGGATCCGTTCCTTTTTTCCGCTGGAAAGTTCCAACTCGAGTATGATTGGCATGACGAGTCCACCGATGTTGGAAAACTTGAGCACGTAGTAATTCTTATCCTCTTTCACGGCGCGCTCAAAGGCGGTGCGTTCCCAGTCTTTGAGTCCCTCGAGGAATTTCTTGTATTCGTTCCTTTCCTTATTGGTGACGGTGAAAATGTCGTTCTCGTCGTAGAAGTCCTTAATGTCGGGATGGCGATCCACCCAGGTTTTTGTGCCGGCTTCTTCGTTGAGTCGAACGCCAACTTTCGTCGGCTTGTCGGCATCCTCTTCGCGACGTCGGGTAAAGTCGATATCCGGATCTTTCGTGTCGAGCCGGAGTTGGTAGATGGTATCGAGCGAGATGTCGACATGGTCGGTCGTATAGAACCAGCCGCGCCAGAACCAGTCGAGATCGACCCCGGAGGCCTCTTCCATGGTCCGGAAAAAATCAGCAGGCGTGGGGCGCTTGAATTTCCAGCGCTGGGAGAAAGTCTTCAGGGCATGATCAAAACGCTCCCGGCCAATGATCGTATCGCGGAGAATGTGCAGAGCGGCGGATGGTTTGCCGTAGGCATTGGGTCCGAACTGCAGAATCGAATCCGATTGTGTCATGATCGGGACTTGATTGCTGCTGATCATGTAAGGAATGAGGTCGCGGGGCAGCGATCGAGTCCAAGGCATTTCCGGATCCCATTCGTAGCCGGCCACGGAATCGAGAAAGCTGTTGATGCCCTCGTCGATCCATGTCCACTGCCGTTCGTCGGAGTTTACGATCATCGGGAAATAGTTGTGGCCGACTTCGTGAATGACGACGCCGACAAGGAATACCTTTTCCGACATGGAGTAGGTGCGTTCGCCGTCGTCCTGAAGTTCGGTTCGTGGGCCGTTGAATGTGATCATCGGGTACTCCATCCCACCAACGGGGCCATTCACCGACTGAATCACGGGGTAGGGGAAGTCGAAGGAAAAACGGCCGTAGACCTCCATGGTGTGAATGATGGAAGGGGTCGAATATTTTTTCCACAGATCGCCGCCTTCCTTCGGCCAGAAGGACATTGCCATGACGGTTTCCACATCCGCTCCCGGCTGCTGGTATCCCTGCGCATCCCACATGAATTTGCGTGACGAAGCCCACGCGAAATCACGAACGTTTTTCGCGGTGAAGTGCCAGGTTTTGGTTCCACCAGGATTTGAGCTTTCGTTTTCGAGTGCTTCCTCGGGAGTGATGACGAAGACGGGACGTTCCGCGGTTTCCGCTCCCTTCAATCGTTCTTGTTGTGTTTCGGTCAGGGTTTCATCCGGGTTTTGGAGTACGCCGGTTGATGAAACGGTGTGGTCGTCGGGAACGGTGATGGTGACGTCGTAGTCGCCGAATTCTAAGGTGAACTCCCCGCGCCCGAGGAATTCCTTGTTGTGCCAGCCCTCGTAATCCGAATAGGCAGCCATGCGGGGAAACCACTGGGCGAGCAAGAATATGTCATTGCCGCCCTCTCTTTCGTCATCGGGGAAATGCTCGTAGCCCGATCTCCCACCGAGTGCATCCTGCTCGATGATGTTGTGCTCCCACTCGATTGTGAACGTGATCGATTCGCCGGGTCCGATCGGTTTTTCCGGATCGATTCGCATCAAGGTGCCGACAATCGTATTGGCGAGAGGATCTCCGTATTCAGATTGCACGGATTTGATTTCGAATCCGTATTCCTGGTCTGCCATTCCCTGCTGTCGCCGCAATTCGTATAGGCTGATCTGTGCCGGGTCGCCGCCGCCCGGTGCCGAGCTCGATGAGCCCCGACCGGAAGTTCCTCCAAAATCAGTGGTGCGTTCTTTGATCGAATCTCTGCGGAAAATGTTCTGATCGAGATGAACCCAGAGAAACTCGAGCGTGTCTGGCGAATGGTTGGTGTAAGTAATCGTCGCCGAGGCGGTGATGCGCCGGGCCGGTTCGTCGAGTTCCGCTTTGATCACGTAGTCGGCCTGCTGCTGCCAGTATGCATGTCCCGGCTGACCTGCCGCATTGCGATAGCTATTGGCTGTGGGCAGGACTTCGTCGAGCTGACGGAATTTGTCTTCGAAGCTTCCTTTGGTCTGCTGAATGCCCTGCGAAAATGCAGAGGCAGCAAGAAAAAGGGAAAGTCCAAGGTTTGTAAGAATACGATTCATTGGCAGGCCGAATGTTGGTGAACTGTGATCTTGTCCAGACAAGCGGCCTCATGTCGAGAAACGAGATTGTCTTTTTACTCCTTTGCATTCGGCCTGTCCGGTTCCCGGAGTGAGGGCGCCGCTGGCCCAGTCAATGATAACGTGGGAATCGGGATCCAGTTCCGCTGTGATTCCAAGGTCGTAATGACGCATGTATTTTGTATCGCGTATGCCGATGTGGTCGGAGAAATCGGCGAAGCCAGCGGGAGTGGAGTGGCCAGCAGATTTGACAAAAATATTCACTCCGACGACGGCCATCTGGACTCGCAGGACGAAATCATTGCCTCTGTCACTACCTCACCGGGGCCTGCTCTTGCCAGGTGAAGCAGCAGAACCCAGGTTGGGATCTGACGATGAGCGTCGACTGGGAGGCACGACTGTGGGCTACTCAAGAAGAAAACGATCAGACACCCGAGCCTGATCCCGTGCCTGATGAGCCAACATTATCGACTGACGAACCTGCAGAGGTTGTTTACGGTAAGGAGCCTTCACGCAAAAGGTTGCTGCCCTTTCTTGGTGCGGCGATTTTGCTGATAGGAAGATATTTTTTACTTCGAAGAAAATGAGAAAAGCAATAGGTGGTCTCCTCGTTCTAGCCGCACTCGCTCTCCTGGCGTATGCCTTTTTCAAACCCAAAGCTCCTTCGGTGAATTTGCGGGTGAAATGCCCCGAAGCTTGGGCGGTAAGCCTGCAGGTCGCCGCGCAGCAATATGAGCGGGATTATGGGGCACAGATTCAGATCGAAGATTCGTTAAGCATCGAGCCAGCCGATCTCGTGCTCGGCCTCGCAGATTCATTGCAGCATCCGAAAAAGAATGGGGACATCAAGGAAACAATTACCTTTGCCAAAGAGGGAGAGAAGGACGTGCAGGCGGCTGTCCCATCCGATTGCCAGCAGCCGAGCGACTCTCTGAAATTTGCGCGCTATCTGGCTGCGCCGGAGACCGGGGCGTCTGCTTTCGCTGGTTCTCAGTTGCGGCATGTTCCCGGAGATTCCTGGAAGGAAAAACCGGAATTAATTCTCTACAGCGGAGGTGTGAACCGCCCCGCCGTTGAGGAGTTGCTCGAAAACTTCGCCGAACGCGAAGGTATCGATTTGACCAGTGTTTTTAATGGGTGCGGCGTTCTTTGTTCCGCGATGCAAACGATGACGGACTCAGAGAATCCGCGATTCCCCGATGCTTACTACGCATGTGACCTCTGCTTTATTCCTCCTGTGGCCGAGCATTTCAGCGAAGTGGTTCTACTGACAGAAACCGATATTGGAATCGCCGTTCCGATCGACAACCCGCATGGAATCAAGACACTCGCTGACTTGGCGAAGCCCGGTCTCAAGGTTGGATTGTGCAACCAGAAGCAATCCACGCTCGGGTATATGACGGCAGGAATTTTAAAATCATCCAGTCTCGATACGGCGATTCGGAAAAACATGGCGGTGGAGGTTCCGACTGCTGACTTCCTGATTACTCAGTTGAGGTCCGATGCTCTCGACGCGGCGATCGTCTACCGGGTGAATGCCGAGCTGCAGAAAGAAGAAATTCATTTCATCAAGATTGATCACGAGGGAGCAAGAGCCGTGCAGCCGTTCTCGGTTCGCAGTGACAGTGAAAAACGACAGCTGGCAAATCGTCTTCAGGACCACTTTCTCGCCCATCCCGAAGCTTTTACCGAAACGGGATTCATCTGGCGTGGCGATCAGGGAGCCGTGAAAAGTTCCGAGATCGAGATTCCAGAGTGGTTGCGAGTCGCACCACCGGCTTCTGAGAAGTAGTAGTTGCGGGTCTGGTTAAATCGGGCTTCGTCCTGCTACTCGCGATACTGGAACGCATCCCCTGTTGCTGGCCTCTTGGAGGCCGGGTTGTGCGGTCTGATATCAGTGGTCGCCAATTCCGAGGTCATAGACCTCAGCCACAGTCCCCGGGGCGTTGCCCCCGGCCAGTTTTTGACGTCGGCCCTTAGGGCCTCGAACGCGGAGATCTGCAGGGCAACGACTTCGGTTGTCTCGGTCTATTCCTTCCTGATGAAAAGATACAGCCCGCCGATCAGCAGGAGAGCAATCACGACGCCCAAAGCGAGAGATCGCATCGTGTCACTTTCTTCTTCGGGGCCTTTGATCTCGACGGTTTCAGGTAACGGCTCCGCGGCTTTCGTTAGTGTCGTCACAGTCGCTTCGTCAGCACCGGACCAGTCTGCTGTGATGAGCAAATCCATCCCGGGGTTGCCTTCCTTTACTTCGCATGAACATGCTCCGCACAGATAAGCGCTGTAGTCCAGGATGTTACTTTCGCTGATGCCCTTTCCGATCATGGGTTCGAGAAAACGCCCTCTTCCGAAAACGGGAAATACCATAGGCTGATCAACCAAATCGTGCAGATCGTCCTCGATACTGAGCAGCGTGTTCAAGAGAATCGTTTCCGCAGGATCGTCGTGCTGGAGTTCAAGGACAGAGAAGGCAATTTTGAGAGGAATATCGGCACTCACGATGTCCTCGGGATCACCGGAAAAATTTGAAGTAGCAAGGTCGTCGCCTTCCGTAACGACCCCTTCCGGAATTTGGATCACCTGCTCAGCGCGCGCCAGAGTGGTGTCGAGCAATTCGCGGATTCCTTCGTTCGCCACGGCATTTTTACCGAGAATGAGAACCCAGATCACGGATTCTCCCGACAGAACCTTTTCCACCAGAGTCTGTCGCACCGGCGATTGCAGCAAAGTTCCTGCCGTTTCATCAGTGAGCTCCCCCTTCCAGACGGGGATACTTGCAGGATCCGTTTGTCGGGCGTGAAACAACTCGGCTTGTTTCGCATCGCCTGTTAATTCGATGACGCGGAGATTGCTTTTTTTCGACTCCTTGAGAATCGACACGGCGGTTGAGTTCATCATTTCTGCCGGGACTCGCAGCTCATAAGGATCAGCAGGCCATCGTTCCAGCGCGTAGCGGAAAACCGGAACCTGACAGGCGAGAAGGTAACCAACGCTGAAAAAAGCGATCGCCAGCACGCCGAGACGGGCGGAGACAGTTTTGCTTCGAAATTTCGAGACTACGCTCATTTCGTCCAGCATGTCATGGTATCCAGATGCGGCAACGGCGCATTTTCGGGCTTTATTCTTTGTTCATTTCGAAAACGGGGTTCTACTCTGGTTCGGAAATGGAACCCCTGACG
>Ga0222719_10004377_pt1 | contig 12388 bp, 4 predicted proteins | sample C33_34DmetaG_FD_165039 | JGI IMG/M metagenome (GOLD analysis project Ga0222719, IMG submission 165039) | Estuarine water microbial communities from San Francisco Bay, California, United States - C33_34D | ecosystem: Environmental > Aquatic > Marine > Unclassified | place: USA: California...
TCACAAAATCGACTGTTTCCTGTTCGCGTTCCCTCCGTTTCTTCACATTGACAGCTTTGATGAGCGATACAATCAATCTTGTTAAGCGGTGACGGATGTTTCACGCTTCTCTATAAGATGCACGTCTTTTCGCTGGTTGTCATAAAATTACTTCCAGCATAATCGAATCCCATAAGAGAATCATTATCATTTCCTTTTACTTCTGACACAATGTGCATAGCACAAGACAGACTTCGATCCAAGGGTCCCAAGGCAGTCAACTTACCTCCTACAGCAAAGCTAAGCCTAGGATCCTTGATAGCCACCGGGAACCGATTCAAGACATCGCCAACGGACACACTACAGCAACCGGAAAGTCGACAAGATGATGACGATGACTGCGGGGAGACACTGCCAACAGTTGCTTCTCAAGACTCCTACACGCGTCTGATGGAATCACAGGGAGAGTTCAAGGAAGACGATCTTGATCTTGTCCGACTCCCGTCCTTTGATGAGTTCTTTGAAGTCCCGACGGGAGGAATCATCGCGATGCCTCGGGAGCACCACACTCGTGAAAATGAGGATTCTCGTCCGAAGACTCCCACCGACGCTGATCTACAATGTATGAACTCCGTTGTTCCTACCCCTTGCCTGGATGAAGAGCAACGCGACTTTCAATCTGACTGCCCTTCTCACGCCAAGAACTGTAATCACGCCCTTCACGTAGAAGTGTTCAAACCGCCGCCGTTTCCGAGCGAATCCTATCGCACTCCAACATCCAAGCATTCGCACAGTCACGCAACTATTTCATCTCCGCCGCCGACACCAAGAAATAATTGCCGATCTCATCGGATAGACCACTTTGAGTGGCCTGAACATTTGTACATTCCGGATCTGGATTAGATGGTATAAACTGCGTAAATCTACTAGAGAGATTAGTAAATTTTTTTGTGATAAAATATTGTGAAGGCCCAGTGTAAGATCAAGGGCCCCCGCTAGATTAAATGAAGGAGTAATATGGCTATGGCTGTGCGTCGCAAACATCTCAGTCGCCCTAGTAGATGGCGCCTACCATTCGCTGGTGCTGATTAAGAAGGGTATATCTCACGGTGGTAGTGTAGTGTTGGTATGCGGAAGAAGTGGGGATCCCAAAGCGTTCTCCCGCTCAGGCTCCTGGCCTTCGAAACAGCAACACGAGCAACACGCTTTTATAGGAAGAAGAAGGTATATGTGATACAGCGTGAGGCGCCAATAATTCGTCGTGTTTACAATAAGGTATTATCGCTTGTCCTTGGACTTCCCGGGTGGCTTACCTCGGAAAGCGTCCCCGATGCCCTTGCCAACGCTCCTAAATCCAGAGAAAAGTCCCTCGCCAATAGTCATGATCCCGTCTCCGGTGCCCATTACGACCGATTCAAAACCTTGACCTACTCCTGTACCTACGGAAGTCGCGCCTTGAGTTAGACCGGACACTACCGCTCGTCCGTCGCCACGAGTGATTCCCCTTCCTATCCCTTTCGTAAGAAGCACGGCTCCGCCCGTGACTGGAAATCCGAGCAAAGGTTAGTCCGTAGTAGAACATTGTAGGCACGGTGGACTGATTTGGTGCGTTGACTTACCTCCGCCAAAAGCTTGGCCGGCACCTTGTCCGATCCCTTTGAAAACGCTGGCCGCCCCTGTGCCGACTGGGAAAGCAAAATATGTTGTCAGTTGAGTCGCTGCGAATGCCCATCACCAATGTCCAAGCCGCTGTACTTACCTCCTGTGATGGTGCTGTTTACTCCGTCACCGACCCCGGAAACCACGCTATTAACGCCAGCGCCTACGGACCTAACGCCGAGAGCCCCTGAGGCATTTTCGATGCTGTCACCTAAAGTACCCGTCACGGAGCTTACACCTTTACCGAGACCTCTTCCCGCTTTCTTGAGAACGTAGCTCGCCGTGTTGCCGGCAAGATTCCCTGTCACCCGCAGAATGTCGCCCTCCACAAATTCGTCGTCGCCTCCATCGCGAGCTGCCAACCCTTTCCAATCCTGAAAGCTGGCCGCTGTCATAATCGTTACGAACTTGAGTTTCATTCGAGAAAAGTATACTGTTGCTAGCATTTCGAACAGACGATCCAGTGGGCCTTTGATGCTCCTCGCATCATACCGAGAGAAATTTAATTCAGCCTTGTCAATCTTGAATTTGAGTCGATGAGTAAAGTAATTCATGATGTTTGCGCCTCGCACTCCTTTGACTAGCTTATATCGTGAAGCTTGTGGCGTTCGTTTGAAGCTTACGATCATCGTGAAGGGTGAGACTCGTGCCCGATTAATATCATACAGCTGATCACTCTTCGGGGGAGTGTACGCCGTCTCGTCGATCTTCTGGCCTTCCGATTTGTCTGTGAACGAAACTACGTAGCCACCTTGGTCGTCGTCCCATTTCAACTCCATATTCACTCCCACAAACTCGCCTGCAGCCATGGCAATACGATTTGCAAGATCGAGCAGCTTCCACACAAACTCCTCACTCGTATTCACAACAATGCGCTCAGAAACCCCATCCCTATGGGCGAGGTTCAAGTCGAAGAGGTCGACTTTCACTAGTTCACTGTCCAAGGGACCTTTGGTACGAACACAGAGATCGAAGAAACTTGTTTCGGCGGTCGAGTCAAACACAACAGGGTACTCTGTTCCGGGCGTCTCGTCTCGTAGCTGGACGTTATGGATGATGATAGAAAGCTGAGAGCGTTCTGGTGATCTCAAAGCGTCTCCTGGATTCCCAGGCTGGCTAGCTTCCTCATCTTTAAAAACGCGCTGCCAGTCGATGGTGAATCGATAAAGCAGGATCGTACATATAGCGTCCGTGGCAAGTCGATCGATATTTTCCGTCTCGTTAAGCGTACGACTGCGCCGGGCATCCACCCATGTTTTGGCAGATGGGCTTGCATTAGACGGTGACGCGGCTTCCCTAATGCGGTCCAAAGCTGACTCGAAGAAGGCCTTGTTTCTTTCCGCCAATGGACGTCCTTCGTCCAGCGTGATGCGAAGTTCTGTCCATTGTACGCGGAATCGCAATAAATCGTTCTTAAAGATACCCGTAGTAGATGGGCTTCCGCCGGGAGAGGGTAATGAGCCGAACTTCATCTCGCCGAGCTTCACAACGAGCCGAGAGTCTTTCGCGCCCACTACAGTCTGCATCGCAATACTTCCCACGGCAGAACCATCATTTGCTCTTGCTACTGCAACACGGAGCCCAAGCGAATCGACTCGCATCGGGGAAGTCCTGGCGCCAAACTCAATGTATTCCACCGAAATGGTCGCAGTCTCGCCGTAGTGTGTGCGAAGAGGAGCGATCCTACCTGGCTCCACGATGAATTCTACTCCTCCAGGATGCTTTACTCGGACAGAGTGTAGTCTGCTTCCGTTGAAGACAATGAATTCAGGTACCACATGGATCTCAGACTCGTTCGGACTGATTAACTTTCTGTAGGCGAAATAGCCCGACGGTGTACCGTCCTCCCATTTGACAGGTGACGAGTCGACTCCTCCGTCACAGATCGAAACGTCGTCGATTCGAAACGGGAAACTCTTTTTCATCCCGAAATCACCTTCCATCGTCAGATGGAGAAGTCTGATTAGAACATTCGATCCCGGGAGTAGAGTCACACGGCCGGGAAGCCTATGTGAAGAGAAGGCGCCAAAGGGCGAGGAGACTAGCCCTCCCGCTCGAGCAGATTCTCTTCCGGCGTCAAATTCACTTGAGCTGCGCCGGTATGAACCTCTCGCGGGAGAACCAACTTGATCGAACAAGATATCACCAGTGTGGTCGACGGCATAATTGGCTACGGAGACGTGAAAAGTTCTCCAATCCACCCCACCCTCGATTGCGGGAGCCTCCTTGGCTCTTGCTTCGGCAGAGTTGTCCTTTTGCGAGAATCGTCCATCGAAGTCTTCAGGTACAACGGCATTGCCTTCGATCACAAAGAATTCTACTCCATGTGGACCGCTTCTAGCCAAAGGGTCGACGGTGCGCCTCACGAACGGAAACTCACATTTTAGAGGCTCGATCAATCGATACTCCCGAACCAGCGGGAGATCAATGAATCCAGACATGTAGCTCAACGCTGTACCTGCGACGGGCATGTCACCTGGTTTCATTGTAACAGCTATCGAAGGACCAGGGGTAAAAATTTCAATCTTCCCGCTCGGCTCTAGCAAATGAAGGCTTTCGCTGTCATTTTCCATTCTCTGATCCAAGCTGTACGTATGCGGCATTGGAGTCCGAATAAGAAGAGGGATAGGTAATCGGTTTTCAAGTACCGCCCGTGCCTCGAGAACAATATCTACCACGGGGTGGATACCATTGACAAGCTCTGTCGCCATAGACACCTGCAAGCAAAGGGGGTCAATGTAACGGGTGGAATCAGGTGCATCATCGACTGTGGTCTTTGTGGGGCTGCAAATAACGTCGAACTTCTTCACCAGCAAAGTGCCTTCTTCAGAGAACATGTCCGGGCTCAAAGATACTTCTATGGGGCCTTCGCACTTCCAGCCCGAGGGCAGATCAATGGTTTCAGGAGAGACCGTAAGGACGAGATTCGACGCCCCCGTGTTCCACTGGGATCGAAAACCACCTAGAAGCTTGAGAGGGACGCCAAAATTACGGGAGGAGCGGGACGCTCTTCCCGCACGCATTACCAGTGATCGTGGTCGCTCATTTTCCCCGCAAATACCTAGAAGCTCAGTCTTTCCTTCGTTGACGGCAGAGACGGAGAAAGGAATAGACACCCGACTGTGAATGTCGACCCCTCCGGATAAATGTATGACCTGACGTGCAAAAAAGACAATTCAGACGGCGCAGAATTAAATTAAAATCGACAAAAATTAGTGAACTTACCACTGTCTTGCCCTCTTTTGCAACGGACGTCACTAAGATATCTTGGCCGGTTTCATGTGCTTGCCTCGGACAACCGATCAGAGAGTCCACGTCCCTTAGCAATACTTCGGAACCATCGATGGAAATAGTAACCGACTTGGTGAAAGCGACATCCCCTCCATAAAGCCTTCGTGCCCCACTTCCCGAACCTCGGGGCTGGTTGAAACGAAAATATTCGAGCATCCCGCTCTCACAGGTATAGCTATCATCCTTTGCACAGTGCACAACGAATCCCACTTCGACACCTGTGTGGTTCTCCACGGCATACGGAAGCGATGTCACCAATGTCCTGGCTGCGCTCGCCGCAACACTCATACGCACAGACGCGTTTCTAGACGTGTGCTCGGAATCAAGCGCGGAAGAAGTTGCGGTCGAGTAGACCGACCACATTTGATTCGCTGAAGCAAGATTCATGAGAAACTGTTCGGAGAAGGCCAAGAAACACGGGAAAGACTCAAAGTCAATCGTCGTGCTCGGTCGCTCAGTCTTGAATCGACTACTTCGACCTCGAGCGGCTTTCAAGGACAGCTCCCAAGGTTTCAAAAGAAGAGACTTCCAGTCACTCGTCGGAAGATCGAAATAATCAGCCAGAATAGATGTGTGAGCGTTCATGTCAAAGCCTGTATACGTGCTTTCCGAGGACCCGATACGTTCTCCGCCTCTACTTTGAATCCCACACATCATATTTTGAATGGTGAATCGTAAAAGCGCGTCATCCAAACCTTGAAGGTCGTTGACAAGAGTTATCTTTGCTTCTGGTACTGTAATTTTCACTGAAATCGTCAGACTATCAGACGACTGCTGCGTGATGACGTCCTCGGATTCTCCCGAAGGCAATCGCCCCAAGCCCAAACCATGAGCAGAAACATCACTCTGGGTCACTGGATCGGCAATGAGAGAATCAGCCAGTTGCTCGATGTGCTGCGTCTCTCTCGGGGTCAAGGCCCTGAGATTTTCCTCGCCATCCTTCGTATCGATGTCAGTAAAGGACTCGGACACACTCGATAGAATCGCGTTAAGAAGGGTGATATTTCGCATGGAAACGCAAGCATCGAAAGCAGTCAGAGAAGCGACCCTGATATCGTACTTGGAAGAATTCGGTCTGTCCACATGCATCGATAGATACAAAGAAACCTCTGCCGGTTCGAGAATTTGCACAGGGTTGTCTAGACCCAGGCCGTGCGCAGTGAATATCTCCATTCCCTGGCCATGGAACTGTGTGTCGAATCTGCTCGTGGTCGAGGATATGAGATCAGTCTCTGACTTTATGTCGGCATCAAAGGAGCCCTGAAAGACAATAGCCTCGTTCACAGAATTCAAACTCGTTGACAGTCGAGATCCTGCGGTAGGGAGAAGAGAGATGCTACCAAGGTCAACGAGAATGAAACTACATCGTGCTGTCGACACAGTAATTGTTGTTGTTTTGAGCGGGGAAACTTCTTTCTTCACCACACACGCCTCGATCTCATCGTCGTGCGAAGATGCTTCAACCTCCACAACACTTCTCCGTTCGACGACCCGTTGCGACGGGAGCGTCAATTCAGGCTGACCAGCTGCCAAATTATCATCCCCTTTCAGAAAGCTAAGAACATCAGATATGGCGTCCGGAATAAAAACGAACATAGGGCTTCCAAGCCTGAGGTCAAGGCGACTTGATTGGCTTGCCGATTCGTAGTCGACCTGGAATATCTGTCGTTGCTTTCCGTCCACGGATTCTTGGTCTCCGAGATAAATGAGAGATCGATGGGGCCTCCCAATGGCCTTCAATCGTTTATCCGAACAAGCCAGGTCTTTGAGTTTCATACTTATACAGGTTCGCTCTTCGTCGGGGACTAGACGAATCACGATCTCAGACTCAACTGCGTCCACGCGAACTATCGGCTCGTCCTCGACATCACAGAGAAGCAAGGACAGAGATGAGAGCTGCATATTGATAATAATTCGTCTTTGAGTATCAATCGCGACAACACCAGCGTGCGTAAGGCTTTGCCGCGTACTCCCAGGGGGGCCATCTGGCTCGGGTTGGAACTGCGGCTGTGCTGTGGTCATGTCCCGGATACACAGATCCGGTTCTCCAAGATTTGAGTCTAAAGTTCTGAGAATTTGAGAGTACTGGCTTTTTGTGACGATGAAAGGAGCTTCCGAATAATGAACATTCACGATCATAGCTTGCTCTTCTTTCGTTCCGATATCTTCCGATGGCATGGACACGTCTACGTCCAGTTTTATCGGAGTCGTCTGCATCTGAGCACCGTCACTGTCACGCAAACTTACTTCCTTCAGTGAACACTTCACCGTCGCCCCTCCATTATCAGGCAAAGCAGTGTATTCAACATTTACCTCACCCGTCGCCACGCAAATATACCTATCATTATCAGCAGCCTGTGGCAGCATTGCCTCAAAGCTAGAAGCTTTCACGAGGAATAACTTGGAGCGATCAGTCGGCGAGACGATCTCCGCTGCAGCGGCGGCGGCTGAGGAGGCTGCCTGTGCGGCCAGCGCTCCAAGAATTCCTTCAGTCAGATACTCCACAAGCGCCATCACCTGCGCTTGGATGTAAACAAGCCTCATAGGAGAAAGTTCGACAAGAGCACATGCTTCGAAGTCAGACAGCTTAACTTCTTGCAAGTGCATCGATCCAATCGCCCCGTCGCCCGAGCCATAGCGAACAGAGAGCAAACTTTCGGTTTGATCCGGTGCAAGACCCAGAATTGTACGATAAATGGGCTTAGTCCGCCCCATCTCTGGAGTTGCGATATTGACATCGTCCAGGGTTAGCGAAAGACCGACTTCGTCTCCAGGTGAAGACATCAAGGAAAGGCTGGCACTTGACATCGTGAGTAGAAACACCGGAAGATCATCCGTTGCAGAGTTCAAAGAAACAGAGAAGCTAGTCATCTTTGCGTTCACCAAAAACTTTCTCTGTCCTACCTCTGAGGATGAGTCGGCTTCATCCAAACCGGAGCCCAAAGGTCGTGCCAAGAGTTGATCGGGGCTGGACAAAATCAGGGCGCCAACCTCTGAGCCTTCATGATTCTGAACGAAAGACGAAAACCGATCAAGAGCCGCGAGAATGGTCTTGATAGCGAGAGGATTCCAATTAATATACAGACTCGAGAATTCCGCTTCAACGACTCCATCAAAAAGTTCATTCGGACTGTCATCACCCCTCTCACTCAAAGGGTGTTGTGACGGGATACCAAGGTCACCTGACTGAGAAAATGTGACGTTGGCCAAATCAGACGAGGATCCTCGAGATTTCCGGAAGACTTCGAGCCGATCCAAGTCAGTGAGAATATCACAGAAACCGTCCCTTTCGTTCAAACCCTCCGAAGCAGGGAGTTCGGAGTGAACAACTAGTCTTTCTCGCCTTGGATAATCATATGGCAAAAGATCGACAACCCAAAAGAACCCCATAGACAGCGTTGCACGGGAAGTCGAGTCGGAGAAGCTCGAAAAAGTAGAGGAAACATAAACCAGGTGGCTTTCCATTCCTTTCCCATCGTCGGTGGCAATCTTTAGGGAGAGCCTCTGGAGTGTTATGTCAGTGAACAATAATGGAATAGGCACCTGCGATTGGACTCCAAGTGAAGCAAGAAGAGTTGACCCCCGTCTGGCTTCCTCCACGATATTAAAAACGGCCTCTCGGGACGACGCTACGGAGACACTTTCCTTTGTTGGGGCCGGTCGTGGATCACTACCCGGGTCCGGCGGCGGTGACAAATCATGAAGAAGTTTGGCCCACGCACGATAAACGGTACTTATTCTGGATACTTGAGGGGGAGATACATTTAGAGCAATCACAGGTACTACTCCAAATGCACATATTCTTGGTACATTTTCCTTCGTTGAACTTTGAACACCAAAGTCGAGTGACAAGGAAATCGGTTCAACGATTTCTTCTTTATCAGTTACAGCTCCAGTTTCTTCAAACTTGCGAACAAGGCGACGCCAGTAATTTGCCTTCCCAACGAGAAAGGTGAGATTACTAAAAGTCAGAGATCCAATGTCAAAAACAAATTCTTCTCCATCAAGAAGCGGCCTTTCATTCATCTTGAACCACTCAGTTACATTATCTGCCGACGAGATATTTCCATACTGCAACCGAAGATGACCGAGGTCGAAAACGAGTACATTAGCCCTTTGATCAATGCAGTTTTCGGGTAGCACAATAACGGGAGCATTGATATCGAGGTCGACGGCCCATGTTGCTTTGGTCTCTGTTTTCGACTTCCATGCGTCCACCAACGCAACAGAGATATCCTTTTGACCAGCTGCAGCGGAATCGGGACCACCCTCATTGAAACGAACGCTCTCTCCACCGCCACCATGGTCGACGGTAATCTGTGGAAGAGGAGCCGATCCTTCGGTCGCATCATAAAAAATGTCGACGGATCCTGACAGGGACTGCGCTAATATGGGATTCTGTCGTGACTGCAGAAGCCCAGGCCGAGATCGTATCGTAGGTTCAGAGGAACCTACAAAATGCACGAGCTCTGAGAGTAATTGCGGTGACGCGATTGCTTCGAAGGTGTTGAGGCGCAATTTTAGTAGCTGATCTCCGTTTCCTTTTTTCGCAACATTCATGCGGAAGGCATCATTCAAGGAAGCGTCATCTTCATCGGGACGAACTTGGTTTCTCAAAACGCTCGGAAAGAGACTGTTAGGTGTCACCTTGTCTTTGATCTCCAAACTCGCCAGACAAAACTCAAAACCAAAAGAGCCATCCACATTGGCGTCGAAAGACGATGACACTGTCCCCATGTCCAAGGTTGCCAGAGGTGTCAATCCGTATGAAGTCAAGTGAATGTAGAGCGAACCAAGGGTGAAGCGGACATCGGCCAGACGAGAGTCCTTAGAAAGCTCGGCATCGGCCACTTGTTCCATCGTGACAGCTTCTAGCTCTTTCATTTCCTCGACAGTGAGCGTGACGGGAGGATCATTCTCGTCAGTATCTTGCTCCTGTTGGTCGCTTGCGGAAGACGCAGTGCCAAAAAGAGACGAAAAGAGGCCTGGCTTGGCTGTAGCATTGGCTTTTCGCCTTGTATTCTCATCATGCTTTTCTCGTTCCTTGTCGACTTGCGCATCGGCAATGTTCCTCCATGTCATGATTCCTTCCACCGAAATGGCCCGGTCTTGCTCAATGTCGTCCAGTACGGCCTCTTCTTCCGGTGTCAAAGGTTGGAGCCAGGGACACGAGGGCAATGGAGCGGCCTTGGCTTTGGAAGTTGACGCACGCGGCTCATCTTGTTTTGGTGCATACTTGCGACGTTTGTACAAAGGTATATACTTGTTTCGCTTTTGAAAGGCGAGGAAAAATTCGGCCCATAATCTCCGTCCATTTAATCGCCCAATGCATCGATAGGCGTATTTCCACCACAGCTTTCGTGCCTCGGCACCCTCTTTTCCAGGCACTGGTCGTTGCAAGGGTCTGTATTCGGGAAAGAGAGGCGCAGAAAGGTCTTGGGAATGTGGTGGAGTCAATTGCTGCAAAATTCGTTGCGACAAATCCATCTGCGTCTTGGAAAGCATAATCGATAGTGCGTGCATGACTGTTTCGATGGTGTACTTTGGATAGTCGACGCATACATTTGAGTCAGCCTGTCGTAGCTTCGCCTCAAAGGACATGGGAGCCAAAATAAATGAATGTTTCATTGCGGCAGCAAGTTTGGCATGTGTCGACTTTAGGTTTGTCGTATCGTTGTCGTCGTCATTATCACCTTCGGCAATCGAAGAGAGTTGATGCTGTGCCGTTGTTGAATTTGTTGTTGTTTCCGAATGTTCATCGAGATAAACACCTAGCCCTTGTATGAGCAGTGATTTGTAGAGAAACGAGTTCTCTTGTTCATTCTCCGGTTTCTTGACGGTCCGATCTACAAAGGTACGTCGTCCCTTGCTGTCAGTAGTGACGAGCGATAGTTGTTCCAACATGACGCCGGCCGCTGCATCCATACCATCGGTTGTGTCTTGCAAGGAAACATGTACATCGGAGACTTCTATTTGAATATTTTCGATAATTCGTCGAACAAGTCTCGCTGTGAAAGTTGATCCGGATGACTTGTTGTCTTTGTTCTTGTTATTCGATGTATTGTCATCAGCAGCCTCGTCTTCTCCAGCGAGTTTTCGCAATGCATTGGCTTGTCTTCTGTAATCGTCTGCAAAGCGTATCGACTTTTCTCGATGTTGTAGAATAGTCATGGCTCGTTCTGCTTCGCTCTGAAAGTCCAGAGAGGATGACGACGCAGCAGCCGCCGCCTTTGTCTCTGCCGATCGATCGCATGGCGCCACAATGACGGATAAACCTTTTGCTCTCAATACGACAGGCTTACTCATCAAATGAGCCCAAGGAACGTCCACTTGAAAGGAAGTAAAGCTCCCCGAGACGACTTCAAGAGGAATCGCCAGATTCGGAGCATTGATGGCTTGTCTTGAGAGTTCTTCATTGACAGCTTGCACGTTTAGTTGCAGAGAATTTAATTGCAACGTGCCGCTCCACACGGCCAAATTTAACGACTCCGCATCCAAGTTCTTCACGTACTTCCCTATGGTCTTTTCCAAGACGTCTAATAGAGCTGCCTTTGCCATGCTTTCATTTCATGTCTCGTTATCTTGTGAGTGTGAGTTGTGAGAAGCACTGGTGCTTTCTTGATGCAATCAGCAAGCAAAGACCTTCCAAGAATCAAATCAAAATGCTGTCGTTGTCCATCGTGTTCGGTTCTCTTCGACAATGCTACAGCGCGCACCCCAACGGATACAGCATACTGATTCATTAAGGCTAAAGGTACTTAGGGTAAGATCGCGCGATCTTTGGCAGTCGCGCGAAAATCTAGGAGAGACGGGCAGACGGTGGACGAGAAAGCACCACTCAAGAGTCAAGAGCCAACCACCATGACAGAAGAATAGGTCAATAGAAAGTGTTGCCAAGGACTGACCTGGTCTTTCATCTCGTCGTTCAGCAACCCACAGCACTAGCATGTCTTCCAAGACGTCTCAAACTGTGACTTCAACCACGTCGAACGTCTTCAAGCCGTCGCTTCAATTGCAAACGAAACGATCGACGACTCGCGCCTTCGCAAATTCGTTGCCATCGTCATCGCAGGATGCTGCTGAAGCAAGATACTGGTGGGAAAGCTTTGGGCTAGGGAAAAAGACGGGTGGGACTCTCCCACAGTTTGCACATGTCCGAAAAGTGACCTTGTCCGTCTCTTCGGCGGCATTAGTGCATCAAATTGTTTATTCTCCGTCCATCACTCATAAAAAAGAAAACAACAAAGACGACGCCAAGAAAGGACCCAACAGTACCTCTACCTTAGCAGTCGTCTCAGGACCAAGAGTACAACTATACGGAACAACTCCATTATCATCCTTTCACAGACTCTTGACGCGCCATTCATTGCCATCTGAAAATGAAGACATTATTTCCAAACCAGATCGGCAAATACCAACGGGTGGACATCTGGCACTTACGGCCGCTTATCGACAAGGG
>Ga0222719_10004379_pt1 | contig 12387 bp, 29 predicted proteins | sample C33_34DmetaG_FD_165039 | JGI IMG/M metagenome (GOLD analysis project Ga0222719, IMG submission 165039) | Estuarine water microbial communities from San Francisco Bay, California, United States - C33_34D | ecosystem: Environmental > Aquatic > Marine > Unclassified | place: USA: California...
TTTCGATTTAAGTTTGCCGGTTTGAGTTAGAATATCCGACATTGATAATTTTAAAGCCATACTAAAAATCCTGTATATCTGTTATCAAATGTTTCAATTTGTTTTTAACAAAGTAGTTGAACAACATTTCACGCCCAACTTCTTTTTCTTTATTGAACTCCGAAAGAATAGAATCCTTATATTGTTGAGGAATCATTGAGAGGTCAATCATTTGTTTATTACGGTTAAACCTCAATTTGGTTTCTTCGTCCATATTTTCGGGCTGTTCTGTAAGAGTTTGCATTCTCTTTTTTGTCATTGGTCTTTGGCGCTCACCAAGAGCCAGACAATTATCAGCACTAAGAATATTTGGAACGCCGTCACCGACATCTCCTTTCAGAATATGTTCTTGTAAATATTTATCGGGATTATCATTCCTAATCCAACGCTTAAGCACTGGATTATATTGGTCAACATTTGCGTATTGATGTAACTGAATGAAATCCTTGTCACCAGAAAGAATCAGTATTTTCTCTCCGCCAATATTTAAGTCCATACCGTGTTCATGTACAATTGTTGCAATGATGTCATCAGCCTCGCAACGCTCTACATATATCACTTTATATGGGAAAAATTCTGATAGTTCTTCACGAATTTTATGAATGACATCAAATAATTTACCCCAATCGAGTTCGGAATCATCACGACTCTTTTTGCGATTTGCTTTATAGTAAGGGAAATAATCTCTACGCCATACATCTCTTTGGTCAACACAAATCACAATCTCGCCATAATCTTTAGAAAACTTTTTCCTATTATAGCGAATACTGTTTAAAAACATGTGACGAATGAGATTCTCGTCAAGATCTACATTGTGGTGATTACCAATACTGGCAAATAAAGATGCCAACATCACCTGGTTATAGTCAACTAATATCATAATTTAAGTCCAAAATTTAATTGTTTGTATATTTTAATCCATTTCTGGGTCAATGTCAACCGGTTTCTCAATATTTCTTTTAAAACCACCAGTTACCAAATCTCCATCTTCATTAGGAACTGAAATAGTATTCTGTCTTGCAAAGTCATGCAGAGGGTGGTGAGAATCCATTGAGAGTAAATGAAGTGCTTTAATGCTTTCAAAGACCAAAATCATATTTGGAAAATATTTGTCAATGTTGCTATCAAAATTGCACCCAGCACGGTCCATTTCTCCCAAAACATTTTCCCAAATAATTTGAGCAAGTTCTGTTGAATAACTTTCTTTATATTCAGTTAACCTTTGCTTAACATCTTCCGGAGTTAAGGGAGGATTGTCTAATCTGATATTTGGAAACTGGACTATGTTATCCGGTTTCTTTTTGTCTGACATTCTCTGTCACATTCCTTAGGATAGAGTTCCACATTGTAGTAAACGAAGGGATATTATTCCTTGCTAATGCAAATCTATCCGAATAAGTAAAACCATTAAAATAGTTTGGATCGTTCTTCATAGAATTTAAAACTTGTCTTGCCACTGCAAAAGAATAATTTGCATGTTTTTGTGGATCTTCAATATAATCATACATAATTGTGGCATTTGCTGCGGTTTCTGGTAACGCCGCAAAGTTTGGGTGTATACAAATACACTGGCTCTTAATTGCTTCAATCAATGCAATACAACTTGTTTCTGGCCAAATATTTGGATATAAGAAGATATGTGACTCTTGTAGAGCAGATAATACTTCTTCGTTACTTTTAACGCCGTGGTATGTCATCTGAGGGTGTGCTTCAATATTGGCATATAAACCCTTATATGCTTCATCTCTTGTAGGCCAGCCGTAAATGTCGAACCCTGAGTATACATCTAGATGAATATTATCAAATTCTTTTGTCAATGCATCAAATACTGGGACCAATAATTCCAAACCACGATGTGGAGTTGTATGATAAATGAATCTAATCTTATCAGTCGCCATTTGAACAGGAGCATATTCTTTTTCAATCGCGTTATGAATCACTGAACATTTAGAATATGGAATTCCAAATCGTACGATATATTGGTCTCTTTGCCAAGATGTTACAAATACAAAATGGTCAAACTTTTCCCAACCACCATCATTCAGTACTCTATTTTCTGGGTCTACTGCAAGGTCATGACACCAAAGAATGTTCGGCACATCTTTATATAATTCTCTTGGTCTTGATAAGTGAACAGCAACTTGTGATAAAAGCTCTTTATCAGCATTATCAACAAGGCGTTGCCTCATCATCTCAGTTCCACCATTGGAATTTTTTGACAAATCTGTGTCAATAATTTCGCCTTTATATACTACGCTCATTGTAAAGTTTCTCCAATTTCTGCAACGGCCTTTTCTACCTGGCCTTGTAATTCTTGTCTTAATATACTTAATTCTTCTTCCAATACATGTATTGCTGTATAGTAGTGTCCACCTGCTTGAGCAGGGATTTTAGCTTTAAGGTCATTAATGACCTCACGAATTGCATCGTACTTATCCATTTTATTAATCATCTAATACTCCATATTTTTTGTGCGATTCACGTTCATTGTCAAATATATCATCAAGCGAAAAATTTGATCCTTTTTCTTCCCACCAGGCTTTTAGAAATTCGTAGGAATAAAAGGCCGAACTTGCTTGTTCATTATAATAATATATATTCTTCGAGCGAAAGTCCATTACATTGTGATTGAATAATGGCATTGTAATCACCAATCCAAATCCATGTAAAAGATTATTCTCGGTAGTCACTGGACTTCCTAGTGGCATGCGATAATGAATATCACCTTGGCCAAAATCGTCGAAGTAATATTCTACAATTTTCTTTGCGTATTCGCGTTTCATAATATAACATTGTAATCCATGGTCCCATAATTGTCTTTTCCTAGGAACCATTGGAATATACTCATTATAAACATCGTAGGGATACTCAAAAACATTACACAAATGTAATGCTCCCCAATCCCATTTGTTACACCTTTCGATAAATTCTAGTAGTGTAAAATTCCAATGATCGACTGTTTTATAATCTAAATCATCTTCAAAAAAGATTCCCATTTCTTCATCGGTATTTTCATACCACCATTTAATGGTGAGCATATGCGATGATGTAACACCTTTTGTTGTGGCTTCTGTTACATGGGGATCGCCGATAAATTTTATCGAATCTTCGTTATATCGGTCATAGGAATGTATATTAATATCATCAATACCTAATCGAGCAAACTCATCGCGAGTCCATTGAGCTCTGTCAGTACATTCCTTAAGATTAATTATGTTCGGTTTCGGTATTCCCTTCAGCTTGTTCTTCAGTTCTATCAAGGTTATAATCTTCCTTTAATTCATTATAAATGTCAGTTAATACACTGTGGAAATTACGCACAGAACCATTATTGTGTACTCTATATGTTCTTAAATTTAATTCTTCTTTTAATACATAAGCTTTATCTACTGGTGTTTCAAACCCAATAGCATATTCTTTAATGATATTACCATTAAAATACCTACGACTATCAGTAGAGTAATCGTGACCTTCTCTTGTTAATTGTACTATAACAACATTTTCGGCACCAACCTTTTCGATCACAGGCTCTAATTCTTCAATAAACCCACCATCAGCAATAGCATAATTTACGCCTTCTTGAATCTCTTCAGCAACACGCTGACCAAAGAAGTCTTTACCATAGGTTGGTTTAATGACATTTTCGGAAACATGAATCATGGCCTGACGCCTTGACATATTGTCTAAAGCAAATTCTTCACGCTCTTTAATTTCGCGATTATCATAACCTTCCATAAACCATTCTTCATTGACACCATAATGGTTCATTGTTTCCTTGAATAGCTGCCATTTAAAACTAAGAGCTTTAAACCCGTAATTTTCTTTAAATACATCTGCTGCTTCGTCTTTGCCTGAAGCTGGTGGTCCGTTAAAAATAATTATCATAACTCTTCTCTAAATTGTTGAAATCCATATTTACAAATATAATAGGCGTCTACAATATCTGTAATTGGATTCCATGATTTGTTTATTATACCACAAGCGTCGCGAATGTCAACCCCTGTTTCATCTTCAAACGCCTCAATCATCATTTCTTTATTTGCGTTTCCTTTACCTGTGGCAAATTTTTTAATTACTGTTGGAGCATAAACATCAAAAGGAACTCCTTTTGTATATAATTTATGTTTAAATAAGCCTGCATTTTCAGCAATCTGAAATACACGACCTACAGCTCCAAATGCATATCCTTCTATCCCGACAAAATCACAATCATAAACTTTATCGTCTGCCCAGGAACCTAAAATATTAAATCGATCTTGGTCATTGGCCCAGGCTTCTGGATATAATGTTGACATAAATTGTGTTTTACCACCTTGTAAAAGTAATTTATCACTTTTGACATAATAGTAAAATACACAATTGTCATAATGCCATTCATCACCTTCGTGTGTACAAATAGCTGGACTTGATAAACTGTAGTCCACTCCTGCTGTTTTCATAATATACCTCTATTCACAATGTATAGAGATATTTATTCAATCTGCTCTATAAAAAATATGTGAACCTATATGTCCTACAAAATGAAAGCTTGGAGCCCAGGGTGGTTTCACATAATTTGCATGATAATGTGTAGAACCTTCAGTCAAACCTCGGTATAAATCATTATTTAATATTTGATATGCTATTATTAATGATTCAGCCCAAGCATCGGTTTCCATTGGGTCATCTTTAATGCCGTCACAATACCAACTGAATTGACATCGTCCTTTAACTGGAACTTCTCTTCCTCGTTCCAACCACCATTCAGATAATTCTGCTTGATAAATTACACCACATACTGTGTCTGGATATCGTCTATCATTTACACGATTTAAAACAACATCGGCAACTGCAAATTTACCTGCCATATTTTCACTTCGTGCTTCATGATAGATATTTAATGCCATACAATGTTCCGTTTCAGTTGGAACGTAAGGTCCATCAAACGCCGCAAATGTAGGTACGGCCATAACTAAGAGAAATAATAAAAGTTTCATATTTCCCCCTATTTTGAATTTAGAACAGTTCTCCCATTCTTTCTTTCATATTCTCGTATTAATAATTCGCCTGTGAGCTTTTCACCAAAAGTATGAATAATCTTTCCGTTTTTAGATCTTTCGATTAAACCACTATTATATGCTGTATCGGTGACATATTTTCCATCAGCAGTATCTTCAGGTCTATCATCATACCACATACTGCTTAAGCCATGAACATGAATATCTTTCACGCTTTGAGCCCATTTTTCTGCTTCTAATAAAAGCCTTTGTCTTTCTACTCTATCATCATACTGTGTCATAATTTCCACTCCATTTTATCTTCAATCGCACTTTGAGCACATTGGATATAATCTCTATCCTCTTCACTCAAAACACTCCAAAATTTAGAAAGTTGTAGAGTATGTTCAGCAACAACATCTGGTCTTTTCAAATGATAATTTGATTCCATCCATTCTTGCAGAATATCCATTCTTTCATTTATTTTGACTTTTAAACTCATAGTGTATTCTTAATTACAAAGTAAAATCCTAAATTCATTAATCCCAGATAACCAAAATAGATAAAATCGAATACAAGTTCTGCCCACATTATAGTTTCTCTCCTACCTCAAAACCTCTAAATGTTTTAAACCTTGGGAACCTTAAACTATATGTCTCAGAATCATCTGCTAGACTGACACTGTCTGCTCTGATTTCTACCAATTGACCTATTACCTGTTCTTTATTTTCCCAAATGTCTTTTCTATTGTCGTCAGTTAAACCACTTCCGACTTTAACATGAAATTGTTTACCTTCGTCTTGGCCTTCACAAACCAAAGCTCCAAGTAAACCTTCATTTTTACCTGTTCCTTCTTCTAAACCAACGACCTCTAAGGTTACTTCAATAAATGGCTTAATTTTCAACCACGCATATGATCTTTTATTCTCATATATGCCGTCTGTTGGTTTAATCATCAAACCTTCATAACCTTTATCAATCGCTTGTTTATTTAAAAAATCAAAGAGCTCTTTACCTTCAGGCTTATCAAAATTTACTGTCCAGTAATCTACGACTTTAATCGCAGGAGATATATCTCTATAATCCTCTAAGTGTAATTTTCTTTCATATTGAGTAGCACTGCTTTTACCTTCTTCAAATTCATCAAGAGGTAAAACATCGAAAAGAGCAAGAAAAGCATCTTGTGTTTGAGCACCTTCCTTACGGTTGACCTGTTTCATAAGTGTTTGGAAATCTTCACTCATAATTTCACCATCAAAGACTGTGCCATCATATTCTGGTTTATTGAGGGCTTCTTCAATGTGTGGAAAATTACTGAGAATTTTTCCATTCCTACTATATATGGTTACTGAACCGTTATTCACTATTGCAACAGCTCTGACTCCATCATATTTGTATTCTACAATACATTCACCTTTGATTCTTTTTGGATTATTATCTCCACTACTTGCCAACATGACGCCGAATACAGGAATCAATGGGTCGTGGCCTTGTTTCTTGCAAACATTATTAACTGTTTTTTCACTCACTCCACATTTTAAATCTTTAATTAGGATTCTACGATACCAATTATTCCAAGCATCTTGTGTGCATATACTCATTGCATGCAAAATAGCGTCTCGGGCTGCATTACCAGTTAATTGTCTAGTAGATAAATTGTGAACTAATTGTTCCATTTCTGGAAGGCCAAACCAAAGGTCTGATTCACCATCAGGTTCCTTTTTAATAGGAACTTGTTGAACTCCAAATGTAATCATGGAATCAAGAGCAACTCTCAATCCCCATGCAAATTCTCTGTTATTTAAGTTCGAAGAAAGAACTTCTTCTTTGAAAAGTCTACTATTATCAGACTCAAGCTTCTGGATAATTTCCCACGGTTTCATATTTGTTTCCATAATAAAAGTCCATTATAATACATTTTAAAGTAAATGTCAACCCCTATTCCTTAACTAATTTGTGCTTTAAGAATGGGTATCTTGTATATGCTGGATGTGCAAACTCGGAGGATAATCCAGATGTTACTTTATTGACCGGTCGGCCACCAGCATCTAGATTTTCCCCGGTTTGAGTCAGATATGAAAATTCATTATTAGCAATAAACTCACGAATCTTTTTCACCATTTTCGTTCCATTATTTAATAAGTCATTGTCGTATTCCATATCCAATGTAATTGTGACTCTCGTACTTTTAGCCATTTCTTCGGTCCTGTGCTTGTTTCTTCTTTTCTTGTTCTTTAGTTCCAAAGATTCTATCCCATTCCTTCTCGAACTTTTCTCTGTTCGGTATAGGTCTAGGTTTACTTCCTTTTCCTGCCATTGTTCATAAACTCCATTTCTTGTTTCCAATTTGAATTGTTTTTCTCATAATAGTCATTACCTTTTTGAACCATGATAATACGACCACCGTCCATATCTAATCTAATGCTATCAGTGCAAATTTTGCTACCATATCTATCATAGAAGATTCCTTCTATGTTTCCCTTTGTATCCTCAGTCGGTAGACTTTCTATTAACTGGATAAGTTCTTCCTTTCTCATTTATTTTCAATATTTCGTTGCAATGAGGACATTTTAAATCAATGCCGAGTAATTCGGAAATGTTAACATGTTTTTCCCATTTTTCTTTTAATTGTTTCAATTCATTTAGAATTTCATCAGTATCTTTTTTTATGTGACTATTAGTTGGATGACCCATTTTGTCTCCTTTGGTAATATTTTAAGCTACATTCCGGCCCACAAAAAGGCTTGGCAGGAGAACCTTCTTCTCTTGCTGTATGATATTTTACATTTGATACTTCTATTTCTTTTTTGCATACATAACATTTTACCATTTGAGGTCTATAAGTCATTAATTACGCCTCATCTTAGCAATGTCTTCAGCCTGTGATGTTCCTTTCATAACCGGAACGGCATTACTTTTATGCATAGTAGCAATACCCACGATTAGGTCTCCAGTATATTTTTGCGATTCTTTATATGTGCCAGAACCACCACTTGTTGGTGATGTCAACGAAGGATAATTTGGAGTTTCTCTACGATATGTAGAAGTATCTTGGTAAGGTTTGAAATTTTTATAATCGCGAGGGTCGGGCATTTTTACTCGACCAAAACAATAGTTGACATAATCATCAAACTTCTCGTAACGAAGTTCGTGCATGCCTTTTTGTTTCATTCTTTTATTGTGTGCTCGCCATTCGACTTCCAATTCCTGAAGTCTTGCTTTTGTAATTTTGATTTTTCTCTTTTTAGTATTAAGAGTAGATAATCCGCGTGCTAGACCCATAATATAAATTCCATATCAAAGTGAAATGGTGGTCGTTCCTTCGGCGTTTCTTCCACACTCAGTATACGTCGGTGCTTCAGGAGTTGCTCCCGGAATCAGTATTCCCACCAATTCAAGTATATTATAACAAATCTAAAATGATTTGTCAACAAAAATTTATCGTCTGAAACCTCTTGGTAAGTTTCTCAGATTCTCTGATGCAACTCTCTTTTGGTGTCTTTTCATGCCTTCAGCGGCTTTACGCTTTCTCTTAGCAGTTGGCTTTTCGTAAAATTCTCTAGCTCTTAATTCTTTTATAATTCCAGCTTTTTCAATCTGTTTTCTAAATTTCCTTAATGCTATATCAAAAGGCATATCTTGTGGTGGCCTTCTATCTTTTGGATGTCTTGGCCTTGCTCTTAAATCAACAGTTCTACCATTGATTTGTTTAGTATTATTAAATTTTCTCATATTGTTATATTAACATAACTTAATGCAAATGTCAACACGTTTTTATAATTTTGGTAATAATTTAAAATAAGTGTCTTTATCAACAACGCCTTCTTCTAAAAGCTTTTCTCTATTTTTAAGGTGTTCATCTTCTACATCAAGTTTTGATTGACCTTCATACTTTACTGCATGACCTTCTTCTATCATAATCTCTGTGACCATACACCAACGGTCTTGTTCTGGATAATAGACATTAAAATCACCAAGGATTCTACCAAATTTACCTTTGGCATCTTCTCCATCTCGTGCTTTAAAAGTTTTTAATATAACATCTTTAGTAAGAAGTTCTTTTAATCTTTTCTTTGCAGCAATTCCAAACAACTTTTCAATTTTGTTTCTAGTTCTTGATTCTGGCGTGTCAATTCCCATAATACGAACACGTTCATTGCGAAGGCATACACCAAAACCCAAATCAATATCCACATCTACTGTGTCTCCATCTACGACCTTTAATAATTTTGCTTTATACTCATACATCTTTAATTTCCCCTTTCGTCATTTTTTCTAGCCATGACGTATTGCGACCTGCTTTCTTTTCTTCCCAATCTTGTATTGCTCTTTTGATTGAATCTTCTGCCAATACTGAACAATGGATTTTGATTGGAGGTAATTCTAAAGCCTCTGCAATTTCTTTATCTTTAATATTTTTTGCTTCTTCAATTGTTTTACCAATTAACATTTCAACGAACATACTGCTTGAAGCAATTGCAGAGCCGCAACCATAAGTTTTAAATTTAACATCTTCAATGACTTCGGTTTCAGGATTTAATTTTAAATCCAATTTCATAACATCACCACAAGCAGGTGCACCTGTCATACCTGTTGCAACATTTGGGTCATTGGGATCAAATCTACCAACGCCGTGTGCTGCAGGATTATTGGTTACTGCTTCGAATCTGTCTATAACTTTCTTTGAATATGGCATGTCGTTATTTATCTTCTGCGTCTACACCAAACTTGAACCCACCACTTGAAGTATTTTCTTCCTTCTCCATACGCTGCTGATGCTAATCTATTATAAATCATAAAATGTTATATTTGGAAATTGTTGTTTAATTGTTTCTCGTTCTTGAACCCAATGAGATCTTGGTTCAGATCTTTCATATCCTTTTGTGTCTTCGTATAAATTCTTTGCATTCATGCCATCAAAGCCGATACAATAAATTTCTTTAAACCAACCAGATTCACAAGCTCTTAATAATGCTCTTGACCCAGAACTGATTTGCATTTCAGGCATTGACCGAACCATATCTTTATCATCAGTCCAAGTGACATAAGTAAATTCTTCAGTACCCGAAACGACACAAGTTAATCTTTCATTTCTTTCGTTTGCAATAACGGGTTTCCCCAATTGTTTTGCCAACATATAACCTTCATCACCTGGTAATGTTTCCCATTCTGAAAAATAGCATAAATGGTCCTTACAATAACCTTCTTTGTATATAAGATGCTGCATATAAACATCAGTACATACTAACGCGTCAGGTTCTTCTCTATAAGCTCCATTGCAACCATATACGAAAGCACCAGGAAACTTCTTACGATAATCAAGCCCTTGTCTTGATTCGCCGTTTCCTAAAATGATTCCTATATTATCTGCCTTGGCCACGATACTTTTTGAAACTTCTCTTCTTTGATTTATTCATCGTAGCTCGGCTTTTTGGGTTATTGCCGATTGAAGTGCCTTTCTTTATTCCATTGTGTTCGGTGGAATAAGCTTTACTTTTTGTTGCCATTTGTCTCCTTTACATTCATTAGTGCATTGCCGGTATTTGTGTATTATAACAATATTCTCTAAATTCGCCATACGAACCCACATAAAATTCAGTTCCTCCATCTGTAACCCAAATGTGAGGTTGTATATGTAGATCAATATCCTCTTTTCTTTCTTTTAATTCTTCATAATATCTTGTATATGTTGTGTTTTTATACTCGACATCATCACAAATACTTTCTGCCATTTTTACAGCACCACGACAGAAATTACAGCCTGCTGAGCCGTATACAATTACTTTTTCCATTATTTTGCCTTCTGTTCTTTCCAGTTTCGACAATAATCTAAAATCTTTGCATCGGACCAGGCATCAGGTCCTTCTGATAAGTAAACATTATCCTTTTTAAATAATGCCATGATTTCCTCTTCCTCGAGAAGATCTGTATCAATAATACTTTCACCTAACCATTTTTGGCTAAATTCTTTGACCTCTTCGCTAGAGACACAATCATTAGACCATTCAATTGCTAGACTATCAGTTAACTTTACGTCTTCGTTTAATTTTTGTAATTCCGAAAAAGGAACTACATATCTTTGCTTAAAAGAACTTACGACTGTTACTACTGCATATTTGTCTTTCATTAATTTCTCCTATAATATAAAAAGTATTCCAAAAATAAATCCCACATTCAATCCAATAGAGCAAACAAATAAAAAATCTTTAGTAAAACTTTTTTGTTCAAAGTCTATTGTATGAGGCATAAATCTCCTTATTTAAATTTTTTCCTTTCCTTTTTATTATTTTTAGCCGATTCTCTCCAAGCAACATCTGCCATTACTTCTGCTGCGTCATCTGCTGCTACAGATTCTCTTACCAATCTTCTTGTATTAATTGGTGCACCAAATTCTCGTTCATAAACAGTTTGTCCTTTATCAGGACTTTCATAAATTTTTGCCATAATATATTTCCTTAATATTTCTTGTCGTTATCTAATCTTCTTTTAATCTTTTGAATGAAATAATCTGCTTCTGGGTATTCACCATCCATCAGTTCAATTACCTTGTCAATCTGTTCCAATATTTCCATTTCATCAGCAATTCTATGTGCATAATGCATTTTATGTAATGCTTGATAAAATTCAAATGGAGTCATTTTTGGATATTTTTTATCACCGTTGTTGAATGGAATTTCTGCCATCGATGTTTCCTTATTTAAACAACCCTATTTTCTCACCAGCTTTTATTCTACGGTCGTATTCCTCTGGTGTGTCTGGGAATCTCCAGCCCCAATATGCACCAAACGCCATAAAGGAACCTGACCACATTACTGCTTTCCAATTACCTGTAAATACAATCATAAGTAATAAAGCAAATGCCATAAATCCTAACATTGTGTATTTTGCTTTTCTTGGGAATACTTTCTTTGTTTCCCAATTTGTAAGGAAAGGCCCAAATAATTTATGATTGTATAACCATGCATGCATTCTATCTGAACTCTTTGCAAAACAATATGCCGCAAATACTGCTGGAATACTAAAAGGTATTCCTGGCAACACTACACCAATGTATGCTACTCCTAAACTTAAAAATCCTAATCCCAACCATGCCATCTTTTTAATATTCATTTTATATCGGTCTCCTTCGTAGTGTTGTTTCTAAACCACTACTTTTTTGTTCTACTTCTTCTTTACTTGGAGCACGGTCCCAATCAATTTCTTGTTTAGGTTCCTTCTTATCCATTCTCATAATTTGTTCTTCATTTACAAGAGGATTCATTTGCTCTCGGTCTCTTTTAAATGCTGCTGTTGACACAATCAACAACATAATCGCAAGAGGGTCAAATACAAATATAATAATTAAAATGACCCAACGAACTGCATTATCATA
>Ga0222719_10004380_pt1 | contig 12385 bp, 19 predicted proteins | sample C33_34DmetaG_FD_165039 | JGI IMG/M metagenome (GOLD analysis project Ga0222719, IMG submission 165039) | Estuarine water microbial communities from San Francisco Bay, California, United States - C33_34D | ecosystem: Environmental > Aquatic > Marine > Unclassified | place: USA: California...
CCTTGATGTTGGCGCTTATGTCACTGTGAGTTCACCTCACCTCAGAGGGTACGGAGATAGCTATGGAGTCACCAACGGTGTCGGTATGGTTCGCTCGATTCACCAAGAGCTTATGGGTGAAGGTTGCGAGTTGGAGTTACTAACAACCGGCTTGAATCCTGTAGCTTGGAACGCTACTGCAACAGTCGCAACAATACCGGATACCACCTCAGTGACTGTCAACCAAGACGACTATAGTGGAGCAAGCCTTAATGATTCCTCATACTTTACAACCGGCGATGTTGTTGATTATCTGCCTCTTGGTGATCACGATAATGGAATCACAGGACTAGAGATTGATTCTATCTCTGGAAGCACAATCACATTCACCGCGGCTCATGGGATAAGTTCAGCAGGTGGCACACTTGAACCAACCACTTATGGGAACGCTTCAACCGAACACAAACAAGACGCTTATTTAGCAGACTCTTCAGATGTGATAGACTCCACTGAAGACGCTCAGGAGTATAGTTGATATGCCTACAAAAGCAGAACTAGAGACAACAATCACAGATCTTGAGCACCAAGTCAGAAGGCTTAACCGCTCTCTCAATCAAGTCAAACTCGATCTCGATGACCTGCCAACGGCGGCTTACAATCGCTTTGAGACTCCTCATATCAATGACAATGTGAGAGAGGCTATTGAGAGGGCACACGCGGAATGGGAAGCGCTTGTCCATGATCCCTCAGAGAGAGTCAATCTTTACATCAAGACCTCTCATGGTATCGGTTGGAGTTGGGAAGCTGATTATATCAAGAATGGACAGTTTGCTTGGTGTGGAGCTTTTGCGGCTTGGTGTCACACTAGAGTCAAGGCGATCATCAGAAAAAAGATCTTTCCCTCTTGCTATCGTATGTACAAAGCATGGGGACAGACCTCTAGGAAGATCTCACCTGAGAAGGTTCAACCTGGAGATATTGTTGTTGTCTATGCCGCTAAGCGATCAATGCAAGGAGATCACATCACCTTGTGTGTTGACAGCTCAACTCTGAACGAAGGCTACATTACAACCATTGAGGGGAACGCTCATGGAGAGTTTCCGGACGGTTCAAGAGGTGAAGGTGTAATCAAGCGACAGAGAAAGCTCCTTGAGTTTGCTCATGTTTACAGATTGGCGGCGGATGACTTCGATGACCAATGATCAAGCCAAACTGCTAGACAAGGCCGGAGGTAGAAAAGCGCTAGCTTTCTATACTACCCTAGCAGCTTGTCTTCTCCTTGCCTTACTCGACAAGGCGCATACTGAGGTCTTAGGCCTTATTGATACTCTCTTCTTTATCTATGCCGGCGCTAATGTGATGAGCAAGCGCACACCACCCAACCAACAGATTGAGGAAAAAAAAAATGAGCAGGCTTAATGTAAACAATCCGGCTTCTGCCGGTCAGCTCGTAGGAGCTTTCAACGCTAGCGCGGTAGCTGATACCGATTGGCACACTCTAACCTCTAACGAGTTCTATGACACAGTGACTGGAACACAGATCACAGACGGTCTACAGTTTGCCTTTGTCGCGCTCATCAGCTCTTCAACTTCAGCAGTCAGCTATCTTAAGTTAAGAGCGGCAGATGGTGCCGGTGATGGCAAGGGGAACACAGATGGAGTTATTCCGGTCTTCGGTCGCTTTGAGATTGATAGTCAAGCGCTTCAAGCGGCTAGCTCTATCACCTCTATTGCATACGCTAAGAGCGGAGCAGGTGATTCAGTTGTTATTGTTGCAGGCTTCAACCGCTAAGGAGTGAATCATGGCTATTAAAACTGATACATTTACAGGTGGAGGCGGCGGCGGCGGTGGCGCTGTTGATTCAGTCAATGGAGATACTGGAGTAGTAGTTGTTACTCTCGATGGTGTAACAGATCAAAACGCATCTACTACAAACGCGATTACCGTTGGTGGTGTAACCATTGGTACAGAATACAGTCTCCCAACAACGGACGGCGCAAGTGGTCAAGCGCTCACGACGAATGGAACAGGAACACTGAGCTTTACTAACATCACAAGTGATGTGACAAGCGTAAACACTCAGACAGGAGCGGTCACCCTTTCAGCTAATGACTTAGCGGCCGACCATACCGCTTCTAACTATACAGCGTCGAACGCGAACATTGACGGCCATCTCTCAGGCATTGATACAAAGCTAGGCACACTCACAGCCGGCTTAACATATCAAGGCTCATATAATGCTAATACTAACAGCCCATCACTTGCTAACGCTGAACAAGGAGACCTCTATATTGTCTCAGTCGCTGGAACTCAGTTTGGCGAAACTTGGGCTGTAGGTGATCATCTCTTGGTCAATGCAGACATGGGCGGAGTGATTGATAATAGTAAGATTGATAAGATCGACAACACCGACCAAGTAACAAGCGTGAACACTCAGACCGGAGCTGTGGTTCTCAGTGGTGATGACTTAGCGGCGGATCATACGGCGGTGAACTATACAGCGTCGAACGCGAACATTGACGGCCATCTCTCAGGCATTGATACAAAGCTAGGCACACTCTTAAGTGACATCACAGGAGAGAGTCTCAATGACCTTAGTGATGTGTCATTCACAGCTGGAGCCGGCATTGATAACTATGTTCTCACCTATGACAACGGAACTAGCTCATGGGGAGCAGAAGCGGCACCGACAGCGGCGGCGGCCTCTGAGACTGTGGCCGGTGTGATCGAGATAGCGACCAATGCAGAAGCGAGCGCAGGAACAGCGACAGATAAAGCTCTTGTTCCGTCTAACGTGCCTTCACTCGATCTCTCAGCGATGGACAACACAACTAGCGCTTTCATCTCAGACATTACGAGTGAATCATTGAATGATCTCTCAGACGTTTCATTCACAGCCGGCGCTGGTATTGATAACTATGTGTTGACCTATGACAACGGAACAAGCTCATGGGGTGCTGAGTTAGTCCCAAGCGCTCCAGTCACTTCAGTCAATACCTTGACCGGTGCTGTAGTTGTAAGCGGTGACGATATAGCGGCGGATCATACGGCGGTGAACTATACAGCGTCGAACGCGAACATTGACGGCCATCTCTCAGGTATTGATTCAGCGCTTGGGGCTTCAGTCAGTCCAACGCTCGACAATGTGACTACTAATGGAGACACTACAACAAACGCTATCAATGTTGGAACAATCACTACAAGCGGTAATGTCTTAGCGGATAGTGCTGACACTCGCACTATTGGAGCTGAAGCCACTAGGTTTATCACTTACTACGGTGACATGAACGGAGCGATCAGATTCAAGGCTAAGAATGATGAAGGCGCTCAGATCACCAAGGGCCAAGCGGTATACATCAAAGGCCTAGCAGGTGACGGAACTACTCCAACAGTCGGTCTAGCTGATGCAAATGATTCGGCTAAAATGCCGGCTTTCGGTTTAGCCTTCAATACTGCTAATGATAGTGCAGAGATTCAGATTATCAGTGTTGGTAATCTTGGCGGATTGAATACCTCAGGCTTCTCAGTTGGTGACACTCTCTTTGTAGACACTACAGCCGGAGCTCTAACAGACACAAAACCAACCGGGGAAAGTTCACAGCTTCAAAACATTGGCCGAGTGATCCGAAGTAATAATGGAGCCGGTGTGATCATGGTTGGTGGTGCAGGCCGTTCAGCTGCTACACCTAATCTTGACCAAGATAAAGTATTCCTTGGGAATGCATCAAACCAAGCAGTATCAACAGCTCTCTCAGCTATCGGATTGAGCAAGCTCAATAATGACAGTGGCTTCATCTCAGACATCACAAGCGAGTCACTTAATGACTTAAGTGATGTGAGCTTCACAGCCGGCGCTGGTATTGATAACTATGTCTTAACCTATGATCACGCTACAACATCATGGGGAGCAGAAGCGGCGGCTAGTGCTCCAGTCACTTCAGTCAATACCTTGACCGGTGCTGTAGTTGTAAGCGGTGACGATATAGCGGCCGACCACACAGCAACCAACTATACCGCGTCGAACGCAAACGTTGACGGCCATCTCTCAGGCATTGATACAAAGCTAGGAACACTCTTAAGTGACATCACAGGAGAGAGTCTTAATGACTTGAGTGATGTGAGCTTCACAGCCGGCGCTGGTATTGATAACTACGTCCTTAAGTATGACAATGGGACAAACTCATGGGGAGCTGAGGCAGAGTCAACAGCGGCGGCGGCTTCTGAGACTGTGGCCGGTGTCATCGAGATTGCGACGAATGCAGAGGCGACAGCCGGCACAGCAACTGACAAGGCCCTAGTTCCTAGCAACATTTCTTCGCTTGACTTGTCGGACATGGACAACACAACAGCCGGCTTCATCTCGGGAATCACTGGAGAGTCACTGAATGACTTGAGTGATGTGAGCTTCACAGCCGGCGCTGGTATTGATAACTATGTCCTCACCTATGATCACTCGACGACCTCTTGGGGAGCTGAGGCGGCGGCCGGCGCTTCTGCTCCAAGTGTCACAGCTCAGAACACAACAGCCACACTAAGCGCTCCTAGTGCTGGAACACTCGAAGAGGTCTACACAGTGAACAGCGCAAGCGCGGTAACTCTAACCTTGGTTAGTGCTGCTACTGTCGGTGAAGGCTTCAAATATCAGATTAAGCGATTAGGTGCTGGTGATGTTATAGTTGATCCGGCTTCTACTGAGTACATCGACCACAGCGGACAAACTACGTTTAGCATCTTCGCTCAATATGACTCAATAACATTGATCAGTGACGGCACTAATTGGCTATTGATCTAAACTGAGGAGAGAACATGAGTTATATTGCACCGTCAGCTGGCATTTCTAAACGTCTACAGATTGCAGAAATTACGCTAAGTGGATCTCCAAGCGCTAATGGATATTTTACATTTTCAACATTAGTTGATCATACCTTTGACACTGCACCGACCGGTTTAACTACCAGCTCTCTCAGTCTGCCGGCTGGTGCATATATGTTTAGATCATGCCTAGATGTCACACGTACAAACAGCAATCAAAATTATGAGTTTCAGTTTGAGGCTGATTCCTCTGTGATAGGGCTAAAAGGTCAAACAGGCCTATATAATAATACGCGATCTGATGTATGCGAGGCGGTCTATCAGTCTACAAGTTCAATCACATTAAAATTAAAATGTACTGCTGTTGAGAATAGCGCACCGACCCTAACCACCAATAGCAAGTTATTCATTTGGAGGACTGAAAATTGAGCTACATACAAAGAGTAATCTCTGCGAATGAAAGCCCATTCGCGCAAACATCAAATAGTAGTCAATGGGACGTAAACACAGCGGCAGACACCACAACGGCACCGAATTGGATGACGACAAGCGGAAACGGTTATTCATTCTCAGGTAGTGGGTATGTGTTCGGCTTTGTTGTACCTGCAAATGATACCATCATGTCAATCAGTGTAGGAGATTCGAGCCCAAGTGATTATCAGCGTGGAATGATTATGCATACAAGCACTTCAGCAGCCAGAGTGATGAGTGATGATCAAGCTGTATCCTATGGCAGTAATACAATCATCACTGAGGTGAATGTCTATAATTACCTGAATGATCCCGATTATCAATCAAGTTCAAGAGTCAACGTGATTAGAATGGAGCTTTAGAATATGTCTTATGTGCCTTCTCATAAGGTCGGATCTTTTCCAATCGCAAACCCTACCGCTCTATCTGTTATTGAGCATACTGCTAGCACAAATCAAACTATAACCGTTGGAAATAGAGTTCTTATTGGTACGGTTCACAACTGGCTAAATTCATTTACTCCAACAATCTCAAGTAATCAATTCACGCTACCGAGCGGTTATTATTATTATTTAGAGACTCAAGTTGAGTGCTATATAACAGGCTCAACTAGCTCTACAATGGATCTATCATATCAACATTATGATGAGACAAACACAGCGAACATTGGAACACTAGCCACCAACTTTGGTATCTATGGCTACAGCCAAGATCTTGAGTTGTTTAGTCGTGATGCGTGCGCTAAGGCGCTGATTGATTGCACGACAGCATCAAGAGACATCAGCGTCAAAATTATCTCAAATGATGGCTATGACAGGATCAATTATAACTCAACTCAATATATTTATGCCGGCATGGGTCGAACCGTCATATTTCAACTAGAGGACGCGCCATGATTGAACAACTATTAAACCACAGAGACACTATCCCTTACGCTCTCGCGATCGGTGCTATTCTCCTGTCTAGCATTGTCGGCTATCTCCTAGGTCAACAGGATCCTCTTATCATGTGTGCCGAATACATTGTTGATGTTGAGGAGTGTCAGTCAGCACAAAGAGAGCAGGCAATGGAGCTCGCTGAGTGTAAAGCGAAGAGAGCCGGTGGAGCTGTGCTCGATTGTGAGAAGCGGATCAAGGATGCAGTTGATAAAGCTCTGAAGAATCATAAGGACATTGTGTGTGATGATTAATCTTCTCTCAGCTCTCCTGTTCTTCACTCCTCTCCTTCCTGCTGATCTCCCTCCAACTATGATCTATATGGGGAAGGGCCTTGAGCCTGTAGCCACCATCAAAGTCAAGATGGGTCATGTGGTTGGTCAGACCTCCATCTTGATGACTCCTTATGAATTTGTCAGGGTGAAGAGCGCTATTGAAGGCCAAGGTGATCTTTGCAATTGGGCAGTAGAAGAAGCGGTCAAGGCTTGTACTGCTCAGATGGATGAAGAGATTCAGCGAGCGCTACATAGAGAAGATAACGATAAAGAACTCTTGTTGGCATATGAGCAGAGACTCAAGGTGATTGAAGAAGACTTGCACGCTAGCTATAAGCAGAATAAAATTATGCTATACCTTAGCGCTAGTCTTGGAGCTATTGCTCTAAGCGCTACCACCTACGCTATTCTTAAGTGAGTCTCATCATGGACATGAACGCTGTTGATCTTGGAACTATCATTGGTTTTGTCGGCCTGTACTTAAAAACCCAACAAGACAAGGCGAAAGCGGCCGAGGCCCTAGGCGTCATGAAACAACAGATCAAGTCTCTGGAAGACAAGGCCGCTCATGTTGACACCAGGCTTGATCAGATAGACGACAAACTAACTAGTCTATTGGCGAGTAATACGCGCTTAGAGACTCAACTAAACCTATTACTTAACCACAGGAGAGGACATCACTTGATAAAGACTCCTGTGAACATTGATGGCTAAACTTTAGCTAGCTCAACTAGCTTATAGTAAACGCTCCAGTCATCAGCCTTCATATATCTTAGTGCTCTTTGACATTCGCTATTGAATCGGATGTCCATTGAGCACGCTTGACGAACTGCTTCAACAAAAGCAGGTTCATGTAGCTTTGGCCCATAGAATGACGGTGGAGCATTCTCAAGGATTGGATACTCTAGCCTGATTGATTCATGTATAGAATCAGTGAAGCCTTCTCTATCATCTTCCCACCAACGCTCAACCCAAGACCAAGACTGTCTTACTGTTCGATGGATAACGTACTTGTAGAAGAAGGCCTCAAGCTCTTCACCGCTCATGAGTGAGGGATCCTCACCAAAGCGCTTCGCTACTGAGTTCACCTCTTCAATTGAGATGTTGTGTTCATCAACAATACTCCAGAAGCCTTCTTCACTGTTGAACTCATACAAGGGTTCATAGCTCTCTTCTTCCTGTGGAGGCTCAACCGGTTGAGGTGGCTGAGAAGGTGGAGCTGTAAAGGTAGAAGGTGTTCCACCTTTTGGAGCTGTCACAGGCTGAGGAGGTCTTGATTGCCTTGGCGCTCGCTTAGGAGATGGTGCTCTGCTTACATTGATCTCCTCACCAAGTGAGTCAGCGCTTATCCTTGCTCTCTCATCATCGCTCATTTCTGTACTGTCTGCGATCTCATCAGCGCTATAGATACCGCTTACCGCGTCCGGATAGACAGCGCGAAGGCCCATGGTCAACACTCGACTCCTCAGCATTTGAAGGGGCATTTGTTGCCAATTGCGGTTTCGAGTAAGACCTTGAGCGTTGGCCATCTCCATTGTGTAAGTGAACTCATGAATAACCTCAACAGGCTCATCAGTCCGGCAGAAATGCATAGTGCAGTGTTCGATGCTCCAAGAGTCTATCCTCATGTATCTGACGAGTCCTGAGCGTCTACAGATACCGGCCATTGCGTCCGCATTGAGAGAGGGCTTGCCGCGTAGACAATAGGCTTGAGTTGAGACAAGGCCCATATCACCACCGAAGTGAGCACCGAAAGCGGCGTGACACTTGAGAAGGTCAGCAGGCGAGCGATCATCAAGGAGTGTTGCGATCTCTTTAGCTTGGTCAAGGTTGTTTGGAATGTAGATTGATCTCATGTCGTTTGTCCTTTTGTCGTTGTCGTTGTCAGTGTCGTTTAGTCAATTAGCATATCAAGGTGATGAGGGAACTCAGGGAACTGTCTAGCGCTTTGGATCTCTCTCTCATAAGTGAGAACGTTGTCAGCACACCAAGAAACAACTTCTTCTCTTGGGAGCTCCGGGAACTGAGCACCAGTCAAGCGGTGAACTTGATAAGGGCTTAATGAGTAGCTCACATTATTAGCGCACTCATCAGCAGGGCTCATTCCTCCATTCATATGAAGAACAGAGTAGATGAACATTGATAGAGCTAGGATAGCTCCAATGGTGAAGATGTCTTGTAAAAGCTGCTTGTCTTGTGGATGTGTCATTGTCGTTGTCCTTTGTGTTGTCTTAGTGTCGGTTGATGTCTCGAGCAATCTCACGATCAAGCTCTTCGTTTAGTTCGTCTTCGTATTCCTCGACATCATCAGCGTCTAGGTCTTCTGTGGTGTCTAGGTCATAATCAAAGTCATCATCATTGTCTGGTGTGTAGTCATGCTCAAAGTCGTCATACATAGCGTCAATCATATCTGACCAAGTGTAGCTCATGATTAGTTCCTTAGGTGCTTAGGGATAAAGTCTTCAGCTTTGAAGTAGTCCTCAGTGAAGCAGAGCTTGTTTGCTGTATCAGCTAGCTTCTGAGCTAACTCATCTGAAGGCTTAATGTGGTTGTTAATGATTCGTGAGAGAGTCTCTGGAGAGATCTCACATTGAGCCGCAAGCAAGTTGAGCTTGAGCATTCTCTTTAAGTGGTTTCGTTTCCTGACAATCATTGGTCTTGTCCTTCTGTAATCTCTTTTACTGTTTCGTTTCCTACGTAGTATGTGATGTAATTTGTCCCATCAATCACCTCTTCTTCAATCCAACATTGAGAAGAGTCACATACAAATTTACAAGACCAATCATACCAACAACCATCTGACTCAAAACCATGTTCTGAAGCGATTAAACGGTCGTTGTAATAGATTGCGTTTTGATCATGATTGATAGTGATATCACCCCACTTAAGAGATTTCTCATTGCTGGTGATAGCCATGAAGAGGTCAGATGACTTGTTGTAGACTTCCATGTAGTCATAGCTTGTAAGCTCAATGTGTGAATGCATAAAGTTTGGTGTGCTGTCCATGTCGTTTCCTTTTGTCAGCGGTTGAAGATGAGCAAGACTTATCAGCTAAAAATAACTATGTCAAGAAAACTTGACGTAAAGTTTTAATGATGTATAAAACTAAGCATAACCTTCACAACGACAAAGGAGACGACATGAAGGAACACGAGGCTAGAAGAGCTGTCTTGAAGCGCCAAGACCTAACAGATGGCGATAAGGTCATCATGATGGCCATCCTCATGACAATGGATTGGGACAGCTGGACAAACAGAACATCATTCAAGGCGATTGCTAACCTAACAGGAAAGAAGCGGAGCTCCATCAGCAGAAACATCAAGAGGATTGAGAAACTTGGTTATATCACACGCGACTTCATGACTGCTGAAGACTGTAAAGCTCCTGTTATGACTATCAATCAAGAACGCTTAACCTGTTCACAAGAGGTTAACAAGGGTGTTAACGAGATGTTAACAGGGTGTTCACAGGATGTTAACGGGGGTGTTAACGAGGAGTTAACAGGGGGTGTTAACAGTCTGTCAACAGATGGTGTTAACCGCTCGGTAACACTATCAACAACTATTAATAATCAACCTATTTTAAAATCTAATATCAACCCTTGGGGAGTTCCTAGTGAACATCTTTGGGGAGATGTTTTGAGAGGAGAGGATCAATGAAGAGTTTAGCTGATAGCATTGAAGGTCTACTCCCTCACATCGAAGCTCTAAAAGAGATTGCAAAGCAGAAGAGAGAAAGTGGAGAGCAGAGAGAGAGATCACCTTTACTCGACTTCAGAAACCTCAACAGCTGTAATCTTGAAGACAATGATCATGTCTATCCCTCATCAGCTCGCTTTGAGTGCAAACCGCTTCCATACTGTGGACGATGTGCTGAAGGCTTCAGCTACACCATAGACTCATCAGGTAACAGAACAGCTCAACTCTGTGACTTCTGCGAGCGACCAAGGAGAAGGATGAAGAGACTCAATGATCTAAACCTACCAGCAGACAGCTATGGAATGAACCTTGATCGCTATGAGTGGGATTCATCAGAGCAAAGGCACCGGATTGATAAACTCCTCAGTTGGATGAAGTATCGAGACGACAGAGAGACTCAACAATCTCCAAGCGTCTATATGTGGGGAAGACCGGGAAATGGTAAAACCTCACTTCTCTATGCTCTAGCTAAGGAAGCTGTCTGGAATGACTTCAGAGTTGAGTACACTTCACACACTCGACTCATTGAAGGGATCAAGCGGAGCTTCAACGGCAAAGACAAGAATCCTCTTGAGACGTGGCTTAACCGTAAGTCTCTTCTTCTCCTTGATGAGTTCGGAGGAGTTGGAGGAGCTGCTAATCAGACAGCTTGGTTTAAATCCGTCACTGCTGACATGATCCAAAAGATCTATGAACATTGGCAAAGAGGACAGTTGAGCGTAGTGATGACAACTAATCTCACTCCTCAAGAGCTGTTCAACTCACTTGATCGAAACATGGCGCTAGTCTCCAGACTTCAAGCGATCTTTGGTGATCCTCTTCATATGATTGGAAGAGACAGGAGAATCAATGACAACTCACTTTCTGCTTGGGGAGTGAGATAATCATTGAAACCTTGGTCTAAGTTGGGTCATCCTACTCGACCCCACTAAAGACCATCACTATAGAGTAGCTTGTTTGATTCTTGTTCAACTCTTTCATTTCAAACAACGATCTTTAGTGGGGATACTTCTTGACCTGTGAGAGAATATATTAGATTATATCTTCTCAAGTGAAAGGAGTAGCAATGAGCTACAATGATCAAGGGCTCTACATGAAGCCTAAAAACTCAGGTAAGCGCCAAGTCACGTTTTACCTTAGTGAAGAATCAGTGGCATATTTGAAGAAGGTAGCGTTCTTTAATGATCGCTCAGTTTCTTCCTGTGTCGATAGGGTTCTAAACTATGTCATCGAAAAACATCAAACAGCTACAACAGGAGATCGAACAAGCCTTGATCTACTACAAGTTTTGGGACCAGCACCGGACTCAAATATCGTGCGCCACTCAGACAGCGGACTACTTCAGCAGTCGACTGTACAAGCTGAGGAAGGAGCTCGAAGATGAGCGCAAGCGTCAATGTGGTGACTCTGTTGGGGAGACTAGGAGCGGATCCGGAACTAAAGGCTAGTGAAAGCGCACGCTTTGTCTCTCTCAGAGTAGCCACCTCAACAAGCCGGCTTAAAGGTCGTGACTGGATAGAGGATACTGAATGGCACACTGTGAAAGTGTGGGGTGATTCAGCTCCTATACTTTGCCAACGAGCGAAGAAAGGAACCTTGGTTCACATCACAGGCAAGCTCACAAGCCATGTCTACCAAGAGAAGCGGTATTGGGAGATTAGGTGTCGAGAGTGGAAGATTGTTTGTGACGGTCGAAAGACTGAGACTCGATCTGATCAACTCTTAGGCCCTGAGCCTGTAGCGACATGGGGAGAACCCAAAAGTCCTTGGGGTAAATGATCTAAATAGGAACTGACTTCCTATTTAACTGACAACGACAAAGAGACGACATGACCGACGAAGAGAAATACCAAGCGCGACTAAAGAGAGATAGAGAATATCAGCGCCGTTCATTGATGAATGATGATGAGAAGTACCAAGCGCGGTTGATCTACCAGCGAGAATATCAGCGCCGGAAAAGAGCTGAAGAGACCCCGGAGGAGAGAGAAGAGCGAAGGAGGATCGCTAGAATCAAGTACCTTGCTCGAAGAGAGAGAGAGACTCCTGAGGAGAGAGAGGAGATCAACAGGATTGCTAGGCTCTCTTATTACGCTCGCAAGGATAGTGAGACACCGGAGCAGAGAGAGAAGCGATTAGCAAGAGATAGAGAGTATCAGCGCAAGAGAATGGCTGAAGAGACACCAGAACAGAGAGAAGCGCGGTTAAAGAGGCTTA
>Ga0222719_10004382_pt1 | contig 12380 bp, 15 predicted proteins | sample C33_34DmetaG_FD_165039 | JGI IMG/M metagenome (GOLD analysis project Ga0222719, IMG submission 165039) | Estuarine water microbial communities from San Francisco Bay, California, United States - C33_34D | ecosystem: Environmental > Aquatic > Marine > Unclassified | place: USA: California...
TAAGTAATGTGAACCTTGTTGACCATCAAGCAAATCAGCGTCCAAACCACTTGCCGCCCCATCAACTGTTTTAATAGCAGTGAGGATTTCAGCCGCAGTCTGATCAGCAGTAGCACCAGTCTCAATGCCATCAAGTTTTGTTCCGTCAGTAGCAATATCACGACCATCGACTGTTCCAGTAAGTGTTAGATCACCATAAACCTGGATTCCACCGCTTAGAGTAGACAATTTTTCCGCATTATTATGGTATAACGAAATCTGAGAGTTTTCTGTAGACCTGATGAGAGTTTCGTCATTAACACCCTTCATATAGATTCTTTGAGAAGCCTTAATAATAAGGTCGCCCGTGCCAGTATCCTCGATTATGCTGTCAGAGCCATCGTGATAAATTTTTAGATCATCATCAGCTCCAAAGAGAGCTTTGTTGTTGTCGCCGAATGATACGTCACCAGTAAATGATGCGCCAGTAAGCATAGCTGCACCTGCAGAGGTTACATTGTCTGTATCCGTTACATCTGCATTAATTTCAATTCCAGATAACTTAGTGATTTCTGCGGCAGTTGTAAACTTATTAGTCGTAGATGTATCGTCTATATCATCAGCATCAAGTGTTACAACACCGTTTTTACCAGCAACAGAAGTTACGAGGTTTGTGTCATCAAGAAGGTCAGAAAGGTCTAATGTAAATGTAGTAGCATCATCTCTTGTAAACGTAACAACACCTGATACAGAGTTTAATGTTCCGCTTGCAATAGCTCGTGAATCCTCATCGAGATATGCGCTCAAATCGATATTAGTTGTTGTGCCATTTTCATCAGTGTAATCAAGCGAATTACTATTCAATGCAATGCTTGTAACTGTTTCAGATTGTAAAGCGGAATCAGCTAAAGCACCTTGTGCTGCTGTAGCATAATCTGAAGAATCAAATGCTTTTACTTGTGCAAGATTAGTGACTTCTGAATCCATTAAAGCACCAGCCGCAGTCACATTAGCTGTGTCTGTTACATCGGCTGAAGCCTCAATGCCAGCCAGTTTAGTAACAGCAGCATCATCGAATGCATTGGTATCAGCTTCAGCTTCATAAGCTGTTTTAATCTCAGCACCAGTCTGATCAGCAGTAGCACCAGATTCGATGCCAGCCAGCTTCGAGATGTCACCAGCAGTTGTAAATTTATTTGTTGTTGCAGAATCAGAAATATCATCAGCATCAAGAACAACCGCACCAGTCTGGGTGTTAACACTATCTACCGCGCCACCCACATCAGAAGCCGCTATTCTAGCATCTACTCTAGCATCAGTATAATAAAGGTTTGTGCCTTCAGTAATATTTGTTGTGCTAAACTCGGTGAAGTCAATTGAAATTGCTCCGCCGCTTACTGTAATCCCTGTTCCACCAGAAAGATATGAATCAATCTCAGCATCTACTCTAGCGTTTGTGTAATAAAGATTACTAGAACCTTCTGTAATATCGTCAGTATCGCCTGTTATGTTAGCCATGTCAGCACGAAGAAGTTCAAAACCTCCTGTCGTTGCACCATCATGGACGTGAATACTATCATTTGTTGTGTTTACAGTGATTTCACCAACTACGCCTGTAAAGGAACCGTGCCCTGTATTATCACCACGTCTTAATTGAACTTGTGTTGCCATTACGTCAATGTCCCCCAGTCATCTTGGTCTTCAATAATTGTGTCAGTAATAGACCCAAAGTCACCTGTTGGTATAACAGTTTCTGTGAGGTTAGCAATAATTTTAACCGTTCCTCCGACACGCATATATATTTTATTGTCAGCCGTGTTTACAGCCAACTCTCCGTCATCGAGATCGCTTGTCGTTGGTATTGCGGCAGAAGTATTACTTCTTTTTGGCTTTATTACTGTTGTCATCTTCTACTTCTTCTTGAGTCCAATCGCTAGACTTAACGCTTGTCTCTTGGTTTGCTTGTTTCAAAAGAGTTATTTCTTCAGTCGCAAGACTCAATTTAGCTTTTAACAGGACATTTTCCTGATTAATTTCATTTAATTTTCCAGATAACATATCAACGTATCTCTGAACCAATTTTTCATCCATAATATTCTCCATTTTAAATAATGGGGGGAGGAAATCCTCCCCCCTCTATACTATTTATTAGTATGTTCCACCGTCGATTGTAGCAGCTGCCAAGCGAGTATCGAAGGCAGAGTTGAAACGAGAGTCAGTGTAATAAAGGTTAGTTGAACCTTCAGACAAATCATCAGTGTCATGGTTTGACAAAGAAGAAACTGTTCCAGTTACGTTACCTTCAAGGTTTGCAACCAAAGTAGCAACAGCATAACCAGTTGCTGCTGTATCAACTGTTGTAGTTGGAACTGTTTGTGAATCTTTAAAGAGTTTCCATTTACCGCTGTCTGAAGCATCACGGAACAGACCTGAATAAAGGTCTTGCGAACCAGTTGTATCATACAAACCATAGAAACCAAGGTCAACAGAATCAGAAGCGTTATTACCAGAACCAATTGAGAACAATGGGTCAGTAACTTCCAAGTTAGTTGTAGCAACTGTAGTTGTTGTTCCGTTTACAGTCAAGTTACCAGCAATTGTTACATCATCTGGCAAACCAATTTTGATTTTGTTATCTGAAACAGCAGTTGTTACTTCGTTTGTTGTTCCTTCAAAAGTAATTGTTTCACCGCCAGCGACAGTATCAGTTGTTCCACTGTCAGCCGTAATGTTAAACGATGTAGCAATTGCCTGAGTTGAAACCGCAGTTACAAGACCTTTAGCATTCACTGTAACAACAGGAACAGCAGTTGTTGAACCAAAAGAGCCAACGTCTGAGTTAACAGTTGCGAGTGTAGCTGTGCCTGTTACGTTTCCTGTTCCATCAAAAGAACCTGATGTGTAAGAAATGTCACCAGAAGCAGAAATTGTGCGACCAGTTTCAAGAGCAGTTGCTGTAGCGGCATTACCAGTTGTAGAACCAGAAGAACCACTTACGTTACCAGTTACGTCACCTGTTACGTCAGCAGTAACCGAGTTAAATGTTACGTCAGCAGATGTAGCAACATCCTGACCAATGCTAATTGAATCAGCACCTACAGTAACACCAGTGCCAGCACCGACATTCAGAGTAACATCACCAGTAGTTCCGCCACCAGTAAGACCAGAGCCAGCAACAACAGATTCAATATCGCCAGCATCGTTAGTGAAGCTGATAACACCAGTTGAGCTATTATAGCTAATGTCGCCAGTTGCGCTAATTGAGCTACGGGCACGAGCAGTTGTAAAGTATTCATTAGTTGAACCTTCACTTACTGAGTCAGTGTCGAAAGAAATATTTGCCGTGCCGTCAAAGCTAACACCGTTAATTGTACGAGCAGTTTCAAGAGCAGTTGCAGATGAAGCAGTACCAGTAAGGTCGGCAGTAATTGTACCTGCACTAAAGTTACCTGAACCGTCACGCTTTACAATAGCGGATGCTGTGTTGGCGTTTGTTGCGGCATCAACTAATGCCGTGTAATATTTACCACCAATAGCATGAATAGCAGGTGAACCGCTTTCCGTTGCTTCAATATATAACTTGGCACCTGCGCCGTCGTTACTATCATCCATTGCATAGGCGAGTTCTGCTAATGCAAGGTCTGTGGTAGTTGGGGCTGTTATCGCCGTGGAGCGTTTAATTTGAATAGTTGTAGCCATTTTTTTATCCTTAATGGTTTTTTGTTTTTAAAATTTATAATTGGTTAGTTAAAAAGTTCCGCCGTCTAATGATAACGTTGAAATTGCTTCATCAACTTGTGTATCAACTGTATCGGCAATAGATGTAGCAACCCATTTTTTTGTGTCTGCATTATAAACTATAGTTACCCCAGAAACAAGCCCAGCACTTCCTTCACTTGTATCGATATTTCCAACATTATCTTCTAGGTTACCGACTTTAATTCTTGAGGCGGCAGAGACAGAGGTTACAACTGCTCCAGGCTGACTGACAACAGTTTTGGCTCTTTGACCGGATGTAGTTACCTTTATGTTTTCTGACATTATCGTGTTACCTCAGGTGTTACTGTTACTATGCCCTCCAGAACTCTTAGTGTTTCAGTTGCCCCGGATGATTCTGCTTCTAAATCATATACATATCTTCCTGCTTTTAATGCAGATGTTTGTGCCGCAGTCAATGTCATTGTTATTTCACCCCCTGTATCGTCATGTACAACCGTAAAGGCTGTATAAGTACTAGTGTAATAACTTTTACGAATTTGCGCTCTCACAGTGTAACCTGTAAGGTCTTTTGCCGACCCATCAAGATTAGTCATATTGATTGTAAGACTATAATTGGTACCTTGGTCTAATACTATATTTTGAATCGTAGCCATTGTATTGCCCTATGTTTTTATTATTTATAAGAAAAGAAAGTTAAATGAGAACACTACTAACTCTGAAATATGGAAACAAATACACCGCAGAGGATGTAAATAAAATTTATCAGGATACCGGCGGTGAATATAATTATGTTTGTTTGACTGATGACCCTATAGGACTACATGAAGATATAAAAGTGTTACCTGTTAATGCTGAATATGGGCATTGGAACAAAGTATTGATGCTTGGATTAAAAGATTTGGGGGATGTATTGTATTTAGACTTAGATGTCCATATACAAAAAAATATAGTTGACATATGGAATCAAATAAGTTATATTCCAACTATATGCTATACTTATTGGAAACCTAAAAATTTTCCTACATCTAGAGGTGAAAGCATACCTGAAATGAACTATTTGGGCAATTTTAATTCAAGTGTAATGTTATGGCAAAGTGGCACATGCGAAAATATAGTAAATGGGTTTTTAAAGCACGAAGACTATTATATGGTTAAATATTGTGGTGGTGATGATAGATTTTTTTGGCATGAACATTACCCTATGAAAGTTTTTTCTCAGGGATTAATATATTCTTTTGTATATGGCGCAGATTATGAAACAGATAAAGAGAATTTTAAATACAGACCCGAGTATAATATAGCATTACTTAATGGGCAAGACCAGTTTCCAGAGGCGAAACAAAAATATAATGATGCACTTTCTATGCATAAAATGGGGTGATAAGTATTCTGCTGAGTATGTAAATAAACTATATGGCATGATAGATGCAAATTATGTCAATCAGTTTAAATTAATATGCTTTACAGATGAACCTGAAAATATTAGAGATGAGGTAACAGTTATACCTATCCCTGATATTGAACCCCTACATCCTAAATACTGGTTTGGTAAAGAGAATTATTGCTGGGACCGTTCTAAATTTATTTTATTTAATGCCTCTGAGTGGTTACAAACTGAGGGTCCTTTCTGTTATTTTGATTTAGATATTATCATACAGAACAGCATTGATGAATTTTATGAGTTAGCATTTACTCCCCATATGCTTAGACCTCATTGGCAACCAAAAGACCAATTAAAGATGCGCTCCTTCCAAAACATAAGGGGAACATATTATAATTCAAGTTGTATGCTTTGGTGGAATGACCAGCCTAAAAAGATATATGATGATGTATTACAAAATTCAGATGTAGTATTTAAAGCATTTTATAAAGGTACAGATAACTATCACGAATGGAGAAGACCCAGCGGCGCAAAATTTTGGAAATTTTTACCTGAAGATTATTATTACTCTTACAATTATTGTGATACTGATTATGATGCTAAACTAGCTCTGTTCAATCAAAATGTATATGCTGGACATACAGGAATTAGTATTGAGGAGTTAGAAGATAATATTCTACTCAATCACTGGCATGGTAAGTATGACATGTATAAAGACTTACCGACTCGTGCTATCGTTGAATTGACAAACAAACACAATGATACGGGTAATGACTTTAATAAAATTTTCTTGGGTGATGATGAACTAAAATTAAGCGATATAAAATCTATTTTTGAAGACTATAAACTTGAATGGGTAACTTTTCTATTTACGCTATCTGACCCTCGTAAAGCAATTGACTTTTATGAAATATGTGAATGGTTTGAGAAAAGAGGTACTAAAGTTTCAATACCCGACCCCTGTTTTGAAGAACCCACTAAAGAGCAGAGGCAACTTGCAGAGGATAGTAAAGAAAACAAACCAGTTACATACGAGACATTAAAACAGTTTAAACATGCTATTGAATATAGAAATACCCAAGAAGAAGTTAAAACTGTAGTAGATTGTGAAGCTAGAAATAACAGTCATATCTATATTAATGCGTCTGGTAATATTTTCCCTTGTTCTTATATAGCAAGAGATTTGACCGAAAACAAACTTTATCCTTATCACCCTATTGACTATCCTTATAATTGGAAGTATAATAATGCTACTAAATACAATATAGAAGATATAATTTATAATAATGATTTTGAAAATATGAATGATGCTTTGAAGAAAGACCCATTAAGCATTTGTAAAGTGAAGTGTGGACGATGCGTGTAAACTATATCTGCTGTAAGTGGGGAACAAAGTATGGACCACACTTTGTAAACCGACTGAAGAATATGGCTAAACGTCATACTCGAGAACAATTTGATTTTCATTTTTATTGTTATACAGATAATGCAGAAGGTTTAGACTCAGATGTTAATGTTATTCCTTTTCCTGATATTCCTAATATTCATCCTAAGTATTGGTTTGGCCTCGACGATTTTAAGTATGGCATGGCAAGGTGTTGGGATCGCCCTAAAACTTTTGTGTTTAATACTCATAATTTTGCTGATGACAAACCTCATGGGCGTTTTATCTTCTTAGACTTAGACGTTATTATACAGAACGACCTTACTCCTATAATTACTTATAATATGGAACAGCCTACTAAGATGCGCTCTTGGTGGCAAGACCCTTCTCCTATGAACACTCGCCGCTTCAAACTATCACATGGCGCACATACTAATGGTAGTTGTCAGGTATGGAGTGACGACCAATGTGAGATTATATGGAACGATGTATTAGAGAATCAAGAAAAAATATGGTTCACCTATACCGATGGTACTGACAATTATCACTCTTGGCGATGGAGAGAGTTGTGGGATTACTTCCCTAGCTGGATGGCATATTCATATAACCGTGGTCGTTCTTGGGATGAAGATGATTTATCTGTAAGCAAATATCGAGATAATTGCATACTCTGTGTGTTCAATGTTGACCTGTTACCCTTTGAGGATGCTTCTAGAGGGCATACAAAGCAAGACGAACTAGCAGACCCTAAGTTACTGGAGCATTGGCAATGATGAGAGGCAAAAATCCAGATACCAAACATCTGGTAAAAAACAATATACCTGAAAATAGTATTGGTGCAGAGATTGGTGTTTGGAAAGCCGAGAGTTCAATGCAGTTTCTCACTAAAGCAAAACATCTACATATGGTTGACCCTTGGAGTTTAAATGTTTACAAAAAAGATGATACCGGATGGGTAAATAGAAGTTTTGAAGAAGTGTTAGAATTTAATTCTATTATGACAGGTAGTAATACTGAAGAAGGTACACAAGAATATTATGAAAAAGTCTATAGGGAAGTATGTGATAAAGTAAAAGATTATCCAGCAACAATATACAGAGAAACTTCAGATGAATGGTTTGCACATTTTGATGAACAAATAGATTGGATTTATATTGATGGTGACCATACATATGAAGGTTGTTATAGTGATTTAGAAAACGCATTAAAGATAACAACAGACATAATTTTCTGTGATGATTATATGGTAGCTCAACATGAAGGGGTTAGATTTGCCATTGATGATTTTTGTTTAAAATATAATCTCACACCTGTTCAACTATACCAAAATCAATGTATGATAAAACTATGAACATTTATACTGTAAAATGGGGAACAAAATACAGCGCAGAATATGTAAATAAAATCTGCATGGATATTGCGGCTGATTTCCCTGAAGCTAATCGTAATGTATATTGTCTTACTGATGACCCAACCGGACTTAATCAATGGGTTACGCCTATTCTTCTACCCAAAAATAATGATTTAGTAAAGTGGTGGAATAAAATGTACTTATTTGATAAATCACTTGTAAATCAACCGGGCGAAAAACTTTTCTTTGACCTTGACATTGTAATTCAACACGACATAACAATGTTCGAGGAGTTTGACCCTGAAAATTGTTTAGGCATTGTAAAAACTTGGTGGCATGATTTAGAAACAATGAAGAAGGAAACACAACATGTTCCACATAAGTTTAGTGACATAAACTCAAGTGTATTGCGCTGGAACGACACATTTGATAATGATAGTCTTTGGGAATATTTTAATAAATACAAAGAGCAAATACTTTGGTATTACAGAGGGATAGATAATTTTCTATGCCATAGACCAGTAGCAAAAATGAAACTGTTTCCTATAGGCTGGGTTTATAGTTTTAATCAAGGATACTTATATCCACAAGATACAGAAAAGCATGTGCATAGAGAAATGCCTTATATATGTTTATTCGATTCAATGGGAAAAAATGAAGATGTTAAAATTTAAAGCATTGATGACTTCAGTAGCACAGCTTATGCTTGTTCCTGCAATTATATTTCTCTGTGTTGCAGACCTGTCTATATTAGGCATTTTTATGTCTATTATATTTTCTTATCTATTTTGTGGATTAGGATTTGTTATTATATCACATAGATATTTTACTCATAGGGCTTTTACCCTATCTAAATGGAAAGAGAGACTTTTTTCTATTTTTGCTGTATTGGGTACATGGGCAAGTCCAGCAGAGTGGGTTGCAATGCACAAACAACATCATTTATATTCTGATACCGAAAATGATGTACATAGTTCAAAGTGGTTAGGTTGGAAAAATGCTTTTTTCTTTTTTCATAAGTATGAAAAAATTCCTTTGAAAAATCTAACTGTTGCTAAGATACTAACAGACCCTTGGCAATATTTTTTATACAAATGGAAATACTTAATTATTTTATTTTATGCTATTTCTATTTACGCTATGTTGGGTACTGACTATCTATTTTATTTATGGATTATCCCGACCGCATATTCATTTATAGGCCAGATAACTGCTATTCTAAATCATAGAGATGGTATGCCAGTTGATAGTGTATGGCAAGATATAATTACGTTTGGTGATGGGTATCATAGTTCACATCATAAAAATCCAAGAGATTACTCAAAAGGATTTTTATTGAAAACTGTGATTGATTTTATTAAGGATTGATATGTTAAATTATAATTTTTTGAACAATTTAAAACATTGGTCAGAGGCTCTATGGAAAATAGAGAAAAATATGAAACACAAACACAATGATTTTCAGGAATCATTGCATGAAAATCATATGGATGCCACTGTATGGCTTGTAGAAGAACTTATTAATAATATTGATAATTGTGCTAGACAGGAAAAATTAAAAGTTCTTATCCTTAACTCATGGTTAGGTATTCCTCTGGTGCCGTTACTTTGTGAGAATATTGATATAGGTGAAATTACATGTGTAGATTTAGATAAAGAATCCTTAGACCTATCTAAAATATTTCATAAACATTATGCACAAGAAAAGTTTGTAAAGTTTAACCATCTTTGTTTAGATGTACCATTTGCATTTGATGAATTAAATAAAGTAGATGCTGACATAGTAATTTCAATCAATACTGAACAAATGTATCCTTTAAAAGAACTTGTAACAAAAAATCCTTTAGCATTGTTTGCGTGTCAAAATTCTAATGTAATTGAAGAAATGTATGGTATAAACTGTGTACAATCAACAGAAGAATTGAAAGAACAAATTGGATTAGATGAGTTATATTGTGAGGGTACAAAAACACAAACATATCACTCTTGGGACGGCCGTAAAGAATATGATAGATTTATGGTGATAGGTTCTAAGTAGAAATATCTTCTATCATCATTTCCCACATGTCTTTGTTGGGAATGACAAACCCTAATGTTATCCTAGGACCCCCGCCTGCACAGTGCCAGAAAGGGTCTTCCTTTCCTCCATAATAACCTACTTTTGCTGACCATCCTTCAGGGTCAGACATTTTTATTATTTCATTACTTTCTTTATCAAGATAGCTGAACCAACCATTACCTGCATTATAATTAATAAGAATATTATAACCCGGAACATCCCAGTTACAATGCCAACCCATAAAACCATCTTCTGGGTAATAAACATGTACAGCACTAAACATTGCACCGAGATATTTTACTAAATCATCATTTAATTTACTGGATGCATCCTTGTGTTCCTGAGGGCATTTACTACCTGGACCAAAGAATACATTGCGGACTACTTCAGGGGGACCAGCGTGGGCACCTACTGCTTTGTCCATAGGTTTAGACATAACTTCTTTAAGATAGTTGTATGAACAAGAAGATTCTTCCGTATGTTCTCCCACATTATCAATGTATAATTTAGATAAATCTTGCTCAAAAAACCACTTGCGGTAGTCATCAAGAATTTTTATAATATCATTATTGAGATTGATAAACTTCATTTTTATTCAATTCATGCTTATGTATGGTATAGTGGAAAATTACTCTATCAGTATTATCCAATTCACTATCTTTATATCCTATGACAAAATTCCATCTTGCATCGGGGCTGGGAAAGTCTCCCACTTTAACATTATGATTACTATTTGTCAATAGATTCCACATTGTAAAGGTATCCCAATTTCTAACTTGATATGGGTATGGACTGCTATCCCAATTAGGTTCTCTTTGTTTTAAATAATCAGCATACCAATTATCCATTAAATTTTTTGTTTGTTCATTATTTCGGTATAGTAGTAAACCACAATGATAAATCATTTCTTCTGTATCAGATAGTTTTGTTATCTTTGCATTATATGGTCTATTGCGTGTAAAAATAATATCATTATCGCCAATGTGGTCAAACACATTTGATATATCTTCATGTTCTATTAGTGTATCACAATCTAAATATAATGTCAAGTCATAAGGTGTTTGCGACAATGCCCATAGCTTTGCTCTAATATGGTTAGGAACCCCATCTGTAATTATGTTATCAAAGATTTTATAATCTTCACCCTCTACCCATTCTTCATGAGTAAATAATGTAATTTTCGCTTCAGGGTAAAAATCTAATAATGATTCTGCTGATTTCTTAGCGGCATAATAATATGCTTTATTTACCGATGCAACATAAAGATAACCATTATTGCTCATCTTTATCTAATTCTTTCTGAATCAGAATAGTTGTATATGCTTGAATTTCTAAGGGAGTTTTAGATTTTCGAATCAGTTTTTTTAATTCTTTATTTTCTGAATTCTTAACAATATCAATCTCAAACGCTTCCAATTTCATATTAAAAAGAACTTCTTGTTTTTGCCGCATTAACTGTGCTTCAGCTTGTTCTTTTTCTCTTACATTATTTTTTTCACGTTGTTCTTGATGACTTGCAGTTCTCGCATCTAAGTCATCAAGTCCATATTCAGCAATAACCGCATCATAATCAATGTTAACCCCACCCTCAGATTCTGGACCAGCGACAATATGTGCAATCAAATATTGCCCATCAGATTGCAACATCTCACATACGATATGCCGATTTTCTTTGTTCTGCCAAATAGGATTTCTGTATTTTTTAAGCTCGTCAGCCATAATATAACCTCATAATATAATTAATAGTTGTAATAGTATTTATGCAATTCTAACGAATAACTTTTTCGACTCTTGTGTGGATGACGTAGAAATAATAGTTACTCCGGCATAGTAACCTATATATGTGCCAGAATAAGAACCTGTATATGTACCACTATAAAAGCCAGTGTATGTGCCTGCAAAATCTGAGTTAAATGTACCATTCAAAAAGCCCCCGAAGAAGCGTTGGAATGAACCAGTATAGTAACCAGTATAGTTACCAGCATATGCACCTGTATAATTACCAGTATATGAGCCAGTATATGAACCAGCGTAGGCATAAGAAGCAGTATTTTTTAATTGGTCAGTGAGTGTTTCACCCATCTGTTGCCAAGTACCAGTTCCAGGAGCCGCCGTATCAACAACATATTTACCGATATTGTTAGCGGCGATACGATTGCGGAAACGACCTTCTAATGCTTGAATTTCTGTATCGCTAAATTCTTTAAAGCCAGCATCACTTCCAGTTACTTTAACAATTGTTCTGTTTGTTGTAGTTGAAGGGACAGTCGTAGCGGCAGTTTTTTGCCAAAGAGTCTTAGTTACATCTGTGTTATCAACCTGTGTGTCTGTGATAGTTCCTCTTGATGTCCAAGTTCCACCTGCTGGAGCTGACCCTGAGAGGTAGTATTGACCGCAAGTATTTGCATCTTGGTCAACCATTGCTTTAATACAAGGATCAATAATTTCTGAATCAATTTGAGCGTCAGTTGACTCATAGATACTTCCATTACTGTCGAGTCTAATT
>Ga0222719_10004384_pt1 | contig 12377 bp, 10 predicted proteins | sample C33_34DmetaG_FD_165039 | JGI IMG/M metagenome (GOLD analysis project Ga0222719, IMG submission 165039) | Estuarine water microbial communities from San Francisco Bay, California, United States - C33_34D | ecosystem: Environmental > Aquatic > Marine > Unclassified | place: USA: California...
CGAACGTCGGATGGACGAACTGGATGCGGCTGGTGAAGGTACGCCAGAAGCTGCAATTATCCAAGACGAAATTAGCGCACTACAAAAAGAACAACGTCGGCGTGAAGCTGGACGCCCGGTAGCACAGAAAACCAGTAAGGCTCAGCGTGATCTGTTTGAAGATGCAGGTGAAGGCGAACCCCAGCCTGATACGCAACTATCACGTACCGTAGACAACATCATCAAGTCTCTTGGTCCTGAAGTACAAGCTAGATACGAAGCAGCAGCTGCAGAAGCAGAAAGACAACGTGCTGAACGTAGGGGTCGTGGTAGACCAGCGCTTACCAAAGAAGGCACACAAGAACGTACCGCACAAGAGAAAGCACGTAAGCGAGCCATCGCCGACAACACTCGAGACACAGCTATCGTTAAGAGGTTTACAGAGCGGTTTAAGAAGCTGTATAAAGATGACGACGGCGGGCTAAGAGATACGTTTGCTACTATGGTAGAAGTGTTCGGTAAAGAAGCTCGATCCAAAATAGCTGCACGCGTAAACGCGCTAAAGGAAAAAGAAGTCGCGTTAATAACTCAAATGTATTTCGCGTACAACTCAATGCCTGATAGCGCCCATCGCCGACGCTTAGGGCAGCTTCTGTATTCAATTGACGAGAATACTGGGCGTAGGGATAAACCTAATCCGTTGATTAGCCCTGATGCGTTCAGCAGAGCTGAGCGTGTTTTCAAAGAAACAAAGGAAGAGGCTCGTCAAGCAGCGTCAGAGAGGCGAACACATACTCTCCTTAGTAAAGCTAGAAGCCTTGGTAAGAAAGAAGCGGAAGGTAAAAACCGACAGGTAGCTACTATTAACGGCGAGTTTAACAACGTCACTACAGTAAAAGACGCACTTAAGATTGTTGGGAAAACGGGCACTCCGTTTATGAAGCTGCTCGCAAAGCGTATCTCCAACGCTGTCGGTGATGCCAGATTTGTTGTTGTCGAACGTGGCGATAAGTTACCCGAGGCCCTTGAAAAAGACTCAAGCGCTGTCGGTATAACGGCTATAGAGAAAGACGCTGATGGTAAGTTAAAAGTCACAGTATACGTACGTGGTGCCAGTTGGGGAGACCGTTCGCAAGGTATCAACAACATAATCGTATTGCACGAGGCTCTACACGCAGCGTTAGACAAAAAAGTTTGGGGTATAAAACAAGCTGCCGATCTCGGCCTTACCATAACTAAAGCAGAACGTGATTTCTACAACGACATAGCGACGTTGATGGTCGAAGCCCGGGATAGATTTGTTGACATGGCTGCTGCCGATATGCGTAGCACTAGCCAAGACCCGGTTCAAACTGGTAATCGACTTTTATACAAAGCGTTGGCAGAAGTAGTGGCAGGTGCTAACGGTGCAATGTTTAACGACCCGCAAGAGTTTATAGCTTATGCACTTAGCGAGCCGGTGTTTGAGAACTTCTTAAATACCTTTAAACCCGCTCGTTCAAACCGCAGCGCTTACGGTAAGTTTGTTGACTTGGTGCGTAAGTTGTTTAAGTTTACAGAAAACCAAACCACTGCTTTTACAGAGTTGGTTTCTGCCGTAGATGCCGGTATCAGTACTCGGTCTTCCAGAGGTGTTGTGCGGGCTCTTCAAGAGTCTCTGCTGTCTCCGTCCGCCGCTAAGCGTTCGATAAAGACTAGAACAGAAATGAAAAAACTTGCCAAAGAGCAAGATCGTGTGGCTAAAGGCTACGAAGAGAGTGAAAGCGCTACTAAGTTAAACGACAGTATTAAAGAAAGTATAGACTTAAGCAGCGGGCCCGCCGCCGTTGAAACTTTAGCGACTGTGTTTTCTACTGCAAGCAGTAAGGGTAAAAAGGCTATAGCTAGAGTTCTAACTCTACCTCTGTTAGCTGAAATATCTAGGCGTTTAGGGCTTAAGTCCATTGCAGACGGCGCGGCTGTAATCGGCAAGATGAACTCCATGTCTGACAACATTCTGTTGGGCGCTAAAGATACTCTGGACAATACGTTTAGAACTTTCCAAGGCAGGCCGAAGGCTATGTCTGCGTTTACTAAGTTGGCACTTACTTCAACTCTTTTAAACATAGACCCGTCTACAGACTTTTCTAGCCCAGAGCTTAACAAGCTGTACGCTGCGCTGAACGAAAAAGATAAACGCGAATACATCCGCATGCGGGATTATTTCCAAGGCATGACCCAGATGTACACCCGCTTCTTGGACGACCGAGTCAAGGGTTTGAGCCTTTCAAAGCAGGAACAAGAAAACGTTCTGGAAAAGATAAAGGCGATGTACGAGACGGGGGCCAAGATTTATCCGTTCTTCCCCCTGAAACGTTTTGGTGAGTATTGGGTTCGTATCGGTACCGGTAAGACCCGGAAGTTCTATACGTTTGAGTCAGAGACCGCTTGGAACGCTGCTATAAAAAAGTTTGCAAAAGAAAGCAACAAAAGTGTAGATGACTTTTTGGGTCAAAAAGACGTAAAGACAGGCCAAAATTTAAATGACATGCGTAGCGATCTGTTTGGCGATCCAAACGACAAGATGGCCCAGACATTGAAAGAGGTGTTCGACGCCATAGACAAAATGGACTCAGCCGATGCCGACGCTAAAGAAAAATTAAAAGACGCCGTTTATCAGACGTACTTGGCAACGCTACCTGACCAAAGTATCCGTAGGCAATTCCTGCACCGTGAAGGTATTACTGGCTACTCAACAGATTTCTTACGTAGTTTTGCAGAAGCTGCGACACAAAATGCTTTCCAATTGGCGCGTATCAAATACGGTCCAGAACTTCGACGCGCTGCTTCGGCTGGTATAAAAGCCGCTGGGAACGATAGCCCGCTGCAGGTATTGGCTGAAGAGTTCAACAAACGTACAAATGCCAATTTAGATACATTAAACGAAACCCCCCAAGATAAATTTAAAAGGCAAATAGTTTCGTACATAAGTCAAAGCTCGTTCATTTACTATTTGAGCGCTATCGCATCCCCAATGCTGCAGATGTTCCAGCTTGGCATTACCGGATTCAACACGCTGGGTGCTAACTATGGGTTTGCCAACACAACGGCTGAAATAGCTAAGTTGACTAAAGTTTGGAACACTATTAGCGTAACCAAGAAAAACGAAGACGGCTCTGTTACTATAACTGCCCCCAGCCTTGCGCGTAGTAAAGCGGTTCAAATGAACAATCGTGAGCGCAACGCTATGGAGAAACTGCTTCGGTACGACGTAGTTCGAGTTACTTTAGCTGCGGAGATAACAGGGCTTAGTAAGCTACCATCTAAATCTCTAGAAGGCTCATTCTCTCAGTCAGCCCGCGATATTGTACAGATACCGGGCAAAATGATGCAGGCGACTGAACAGTTTGCTCGTGAGGTACTAGCACTTATCGCTTATCGTTTGGCGTTTGAAAAGCACGGTAACCATGAGGCTGCTATTGAAGAGGCCGCATATCATGTAGCCGACTCTATGGGTAACTACGCCGCATACGCCCGCCCGCCTTTCATGCAGGGCCCGCTTGGCGGATTGATGTTCCAGTTCATGATGTTCCCAGTACAGATGACTGGCTGGTTTGCGAAGAACTTATGGTTCTCAATACCATCCCTTAAAGGTAACAAGGAAGGTAAGATGCTTGCGTTCAAACTTTGGGCGTCATCTTTAGCTTCTATATGGGTTGTTGCAGGTACTTCGGGTTTGCCGTTTGGTCTCGGCACCATGATGCTGGGCGCTTTGAGTCAGATATTTGAAGACGCCAAGGACGACGATGATTTCCCCGAAGAGTACAAGGACATGAACTTTAACTTCTATGTCCGCAAGATTTGGTTACCTTCGCAGGTTGGGCATATAAAGATCAACGATGTGCCCTTGGACATGGTTATTGACTATGGCCCGTTGTCCGCGTTTAGCGGTATTGACTTCTCGTCTCGTCTCAGTTTGAACAACATGTTTATACAGGAGCGTAAAGAAGAAGCTACGTTTGAGTCTGAGTTTTTGAATTTAGCGGTTGGCGCAGCGGGTCCAGCGTTTAACATGGTTACAAATATTGTTAAGGGTCTTGATGCTTTGCGTGTCGGCGACGTGCAGAAATTTGGGGAGAAGATAGCTCCTGCTGCTTTACGTGCTCCTCTGTACGCAGAGAAATACTCTAGGCAAGGTATTGTTGATTGGGAAGGCACTGTGCTTACTCCAGCCGACCAAGTAGAGCTTGGGAAACTTTTGGCTCAAGCGATTGGTTTCCGTCCGTTGGAGTTGACGGAGCAGGGGTACAGAACTTTTACCCAGCGGGCTATCGAGCAGGCAATACAGAACGAAAAGAACCGCATTTACACTCGGTTGTACAGAGCGTATGTAGCCAACGACAGGAAAGAGTTTAAGCGTCTTCTTGTTGAAGACGTAGAGAAGTTTAATCAGAAGCACAAGTTCTTCCGAATTAAGGAAGAAGACATCGAGCGCTCTTTGGAAGGACGCCTTGAACAGCGGGCAATTAAACAAGAGACTGGTGGCTTCAATATGAACGAACGAAACGCCCCTTTGATTCTGCCTCTTATCCGCGAGAAATAAAAAAACCCCCGCATCGGCGGGGGCTAAGTTGCGGGAGGAGGTCGCAACAAGGAGACAAAAGACCAGCAACAGCGTCGCTAGTGATTAAATTATAGCGTTATTCACGCCATACGCGTATCCCCTTGATGCCGTCGTTTACAACTACTTTGGATACCACATTTAGCCCTAGTCTTTTTGCAACACGGGCTATTTGTTTTCGGGCAGCAGCGTCATCTATGCAGGGTACAAAAAACGATGTGCCTTTATAAAACTTGGCCCAATTAATCCTGTACGTCACCGTCTCGATCTTCATCTTCCAGCGCCCCAATCTGCAAGTAATCCGATCCTGATGCGTCAAACAGCAGTGCACGTACTGGGGGTAGCACAACTTTCAACCCTTTAGCCATGCGTTTGTTGACTGCTTCTTTGAACACCCCAATCTTGCCTAGCTCCCTGAGCGAGTCTTTGTAGTTGATTTGGAACTTAACGCAGTACTCCTTGTAGTGCTTCGCTGATATGTACAAGTGCTTGGTATCCGGCTCATACCGCACCACAAGTTCACCCCTTGGCTCCATAGTCGGCATCGCAGGCATGTTACTCCGTGCATCAGCCTCGTCGTTAACCACTAAAGAGTTGTTGATGTAGTTGCCCATGAACTCACCCAGCACTGTTAGCGGGGAAGCCTCTGGCGGTTTGATCTCTTCGCGCATACCAGACAACATGCCAAGCATCCAGTTGTAAATCCGGGCTATGTCCCAGTCTATCAACCCCAGCTTCTTAGCGATCAACGCCCCTGCAATGTTGCAAGCACATACTGCCGACCAGAACCGCTCACGGGACGTAAACTTCACTTCCCTGTCGATACGAGCTTGGACGTTACGAACTAGCTCTACGCAGGACTCAAGGTTGTCTACCAAGTACTTTGCGTATATGTCCCCAGCATGCCCGTAGTTTTCAAAAAGCTGATGGTCAAACATACTTTTGCCGGTGACCAAGTCGATGACCGTGCTCGGCTTGATTTCGTACTCTAGTAGTCGCATTGACTCGCCATCGGGGGTGTCCTTTAACGCTCCTAGTTTTTGGTAGAAGCTGGCGTTAGCCGACGCTAAAGTGATCGCGTTCCATGTTGTATTGTTGATTCGCATCTCATTGGACTGCGCCTTCATGCGGTTCTTGCCACGACCCTGAGACAGACTGTACGCTAGGTCAGAGAACTCTATAGCCGACGTGTTTGTAATTTCGTCTACGGTGTTGGGCAAGTTGTTGAGCACCCCAAGCCTGTGGATTTTTGACGCGGGTGTGTCTTTCCAGATGGACGCCAGCTTCTTCGGGTTGCCCCAGATGCTGTTGCACATGTATAGCGTAGTCGATTTACCTGACCCTGATGACTTGTGGATAACGTTGATAATCGCACCACTCATACCAGTAAACTTGAGCAGGGGTGACCCAAACCCAGTCATGGCGGCAAAAGCGTTCGGCTCTAGGCCCTCTCTGCCGTACAGGTTAAAGACTTCTTTCCACTTCTCCAACGTGCCTACGGGTTGGCACATCTCCGCCTCTTCTTTGGTGACGCTAGACGGTGGGCTGTAGAAAATACCGTCCTTAGTTATTTCCCGGTCGCCGACAATAAACTTACTGTCTTTCTCGACCCAACCGAATTGTGTTCTCATTTGTTCTGCTCTTTGTGTCTCTTGTAGGTTGTTTACGCATGTGGCCAAGTACATGAAAATTAAGTCTTGCCGCTTCGTACCGACCACAATCCCGTGATACCCAAGTGCGTCCCGTAGTTTATCTTTAGCCATGAGGTGCGCCAACGGTACGGTAAACTCTTTGACTCCATCACGGGGCATGTGCACCCTCAATAAAGCTGTTTCGCCGTAGTTGACATCGTTCATGCGCTTAACTACATACATGTCTCGCTCGTAGACAAGCGCGGGTGCCGCCTCAGAATCTTGTGGTGGGCGCAGGTAAACACCCCCAGTCAGTCCACGGAAATACGGCTCTGGGTATGCCGGTATCTTGAACGTTTCAACTTCACCGTTTTCGTCTTCGACTTCAACTTCGTCGTCGTCAGGGTCGGCCTCGGCTATCTCTGTGCCCAGCAGAATAGGTGTACTGATGCGTCCTTTGTTAGGACAGCCTTCGCACCCACTTGGGTTCAAACTCTCAAATGTACTGCACAGGTACGGGCCTTTTGTCTCGGCTGCTTTTTCTTCTGTCTGCTCGGGGTCATACCCTTCGTGCTTGGACGACATCTTGTGGATGGCATCTTCTCGATCAACGCACCGCTCTGCAATAGACAGCGCGGCTCGCCACAACGGCTCTTCAATCGAGTTCTGGTTCTTGTAGCAGTGCAATAGTTGGTTACAGCCGTCACCATTGACTGACCGCAACATAATTGTTTTAAACCGCTTAACCTTGTTACCCATCATGGACTCCATGAGTGGACTCATTCGGCGCGGGATAAATTCCTCTTCCTCCGGTGGGTCTGCTTTTAGCAGGTCTTTTATTTCTTCGTAGGTGTAAGGCTCGGTAGCGTGGAACAGTACGCTTACAGGCAAGGGCTCCGCTTTAAAGTTAAACGTGCCCGGTACCCGCAAGATACGCGATGCTTCAAAGACTGCTGGGTCAACAATCAACCCATGCTGTCTGCACAAATCCTTAAGCGCTTTGGCTAGTGGCTTCCAAGACTTTTGATTAATCGTCTCAGTTAGCAACCAATAGACATGGATGCCGTTACCAGAGTTGACGATTATGGGTCGGCGCAAACCGACTGTTTTACAAAACTTTTGAAATTCAGCTAGTCCAGTAGCTTGATCTATGTAGCCTTTGATGACGCCGTTTTCGTCGGGCTCGGCTTTGCTAGGACCGCAGTCGATGTCCATCCATAGTGCTTTGAAGTACTTGGCGTTCTCGTGCTTGCGGTTGTCTAACTCGCCGTATTTGGCGCACCCAAAGAAAACGTTATCTTGCTTGGCTAGCAGAGATTGAATTTGTTCCTCGGCCTCTTCCCGAGTTGAAGCGAAGCGCTGGTCTACGTACCGGCCTATGCCCACGAGGCAATACCTACCCTCTTCGGGCAGTACTGCGTCAAGTAAGTCAAAGTCAGCCATAATTTGAAGACAGTTACCCCTTGGTCTTGCGACCAAAAGTTTTTGTTAAGTACGTTTGAGTTTTGCTAGTAAGCGTTCTATTTCGGCACTGCGCTTACGGTCGGGGGCTCGTAACCCCCAAAACCAGTTGTAAATCGTAGCGCGAGTTACACCCAGTTTATCCGCAAGTTCAGACACCGAAATATTCTGCTTAATGCACACTCGACCAAGGGCAACACCCAACGATTTCCCATCAGCTTTTTTATTAGCTTCAATAAGCCGTTGACTGTAGCCGTAACTCATGTCAGTCTTCGCCCCACTCGGCCAAGACATCATCCAAACCTTTTTTGGAGGTTGGCTCTGCGGGTACAGAGGCTTTCTTGGTCTCGCGCTTTTTGGGCGCGGGTACATCGTCTTCAACCTCTTCGCTCTTTTTGGGAGCAGCTAAGGCTTTCTTTCCTGCCATATCGGCTTGATACGGCGTCATGATAACGAGGCGTTTGGTGTCCTCGCTAGCAGTCAGTTTGCTAGTAACTGCGTATTGCGCTTTGTTGATGTGTCCAACAGGCGTAAACAAGATTGACTGGTTGTCGTTCTCGTCGTTACTAGAGATTTGGGTGATAACCCAATCGATGCTCTTGCCGTTGTTAGCTACGTACTTAGCGTAACCTTCAAACGGAGCAGTGTTTTCGCCGACAGACTCACCAAACAAAGACTTGGATGCTAAGTTAATTTGGTAAACGTCACCTTCAAGCGAGGTGCCAAAGTCATCAACCAACACAACCGCCAGCTTACGCGAGTAGCGGCAAGCCTTTGAATTGCCTTGGCCAGAACCCTTGATGTTGTTAGAGCACTCGTCGCATCGGCTTGCTTGTGGGTTTTGCGATCCGCTGTCAGGACGTTGTCCGTCGTTCGAGAAGCAATCTGGCGCAGTTGGTTCCGCGTCAGGTGTCCACTGCTTAGCGTAGAAAATACGCCCAACCGCAGGTGAGGCGTTAACGATAATCACGTTAAGTGGCCCTTTGGTTTTGCCCATCTCTTCGCCGCCGACCATCTTACGAAACGTGCCGTTCTTGTGCACGATACGCTTGACGCCGCCAGTACGAGTACCGACGATAGACTTGGTCAGGTCGCTGACCGGTGCATCCTGCAAGAAGTCCGGCAGGTCTTGGCTTAACACAGTTAATTCACTCATTTTCTCACTCCTTTGATGTAGGTCTTCTAACAATTACGGTGTACTCATGGTCAACGTTTAAGCCAACCGGGAGCAGTTCGGGATTCTCTTCGAGGAATTGCTTCATGTGTGTTTGGTGAAGCCGCTTCTCTAACAGACCGTACGCATCGTGCTCACGAATGAACCGATACATAGAATCCCAATCATTCGTCGTGTACCGTGACTTGATCGATCGAATGACTGTGCCTGCCTTGGTGCGGATGGTCTCTGCGTTTGCCTCTTTGCATATATCGAGCATCTCTGATTGCAACATTTGCATGTGCTCTTCTAACGCCGCATCTTCAGCCTCGAACTTACGCTTCAACTCTGACCGCTTATCTCTAATCCTGATGTATGCCGCCGCCAACTTATCAATCGTTGGCCGCTCACTAACTTCATCTGACATTTCTAACCTCCAAAAAAACTCAGGGACACGAATCATAACATAACTTTAGACATTGTCAACACCTTTCGATAAAATTTCTTGTCGGTACAACTGAATTATTTCAGCGTGGTTTTGCATGTTACTACGAAGCATCTGGTACAGCCGCCGCTCAATCTTACTGCCCATGATGTGCACCACAGTCATGTTGTTCTTCTGACCGGGCCTGTCGATACGTGCATTGGCTTGCAAGTACGTCTCAACGCTAGTGACTGGAGCGTACCAAATAATTGTGTTCGCCGCAGTAAGAGTTAACCCGTGCGCCGCCGCCTGCGGTTGAATGATAAGCACTCTAGGGTTTTCCCTAGTTTGAAACCGTTGCACTATGTCGCCGCGTTTATTCACGGGTACATCACCGTTGATTACCTCTGACTCGATGTTGTTTTTGTCTAGGTACGCTTTGAGCATCTCAATGGTGTGCGAGAACGGTACGAACACCAACACTTTGTGACTGGCTTCTTCGATAACTTCCAGAACTGCGGCAAGCCTGTTCTTTACATCGAACTCCACAACCTCTCGATTGGTTGTGTACACAGCCCCACCTGCGATCTGAAGCAGTTTGTTAACTTGTACGGCTGCGTTGATAGCCGTTATTTCTTCACCGTCGGCTTCGATTAACATTTCCTTGCGGAGCTTCTCGTAGTACTTCAGTTGTTGTGCGCTCATCGGCGCTTCTCGATCAAGATGCGTAACCGGAGGTAGGTCAAGGCAGTCGGCTTTCTCAAACCGAATGGCTGGTTGCAGAACTTTATGCACCACATCCTTTGCCTCGCTACGGGGAATCCAACGATGCTCGCGGACCATAATCATCACTTGGTCTCTAAACAAGCTAAAGAACTTAGGTACGTTGTCGGGGTTGACTAACTTTGCCAAGCCGTAGGCGTCAGTTGGTGACTGAGCCGCTGGTGTACCTGTTAGCATCCACAAACCTTTGACGTGCTTGCCTATGTCCCGCATAGTTTTCCATCGGTCGGTCTGGGCGTTCTTGTACGCTGATGCTTCGTCGATAACGACCAAGTCAAAACCACCGTTGATGATTTCGTTCTTGACAATCTGCACACCATCAAAGTTGATGATGACGTACTCGGCACCGGCTTCAATAATCTCTTTGCGTTTACGGGCAGAGCCGTAAGCTATTGATACACGTCGGTGTAGTGCGAATTTGAAAAGGTCTGCTTGCCATGCTGACTGCATGATGGACAACGGGCACACGATTAGAACTCGACTTATCGCACCGCGCTTCATGAGGTAGTCGGTCGCCCAGATAACTGATGCCGTCTTACCTGTACCCTGCTCGTTGAAACAAAACGCTTTGCGTCTAGGCACCAAGAATTTGCATGTCTCTACTTGGTGTTGGAATGGGGTAAACCCATGCGGCCTCGGCCAATCATATTCTTCTAACGTCATCTGATCTCCAAAAAATTTATGCCGGTCTTTCCCGGCTGTCCGCCAAACCGTCCCCTCGAAAGGTTGGGGTGTTCGACTGATGCGGTTATTGGGCTATGTCATCGTGCCCGCACTCTACTCGGCTATCACTCGCACCTTACTTCGCCAAAATCACACGTTCTTCTTGACCGAACCATCCTTGTTACGGGGGAATGATCGGTTGTTTTTGCTACTAACCACGCGCAGGTTTTTCTTCCCGTTCGTGCCGCCTTTTGATAGCGGCTTCTTGTGGTCGATGTCTTTACCTTCGCGCTTATCAGCTTTGCCGTTACCGTTCTCGTCGGCACCGGTTTGATCCATAGCGTATCTAGCACGGGCACGGGCGTTACGGTTAGCGAACTCGTCTCTAGCCTTTTGCTGTTGATACTCTTTCTTGTAAGGGCGTGGTTTGTTTACGTAGGGCATTTTAGTTTCCTATCATTACTCTTTGTTCGTAACATGCAACTAGGTTCTTCATAGCCGAAAAAAACGATGCGGCTTCAAGCCCACCGTAAAGCGTTATCTGTACTTTATCGCCTGTAAGCGTTTGAGCGTTTTTATAATTTTCTACTCTCACTTCTATATCCGTACCCCCCTGACCGCCTGTGTCGAAGGTAATGACGGTTTCTTCAGAGTCGCCGCCAGTGTTATCGTTTATCACAGATACGTTAAGGTACCCAAAGAAGTTAGTGTCTTGTTGGGTACTAGCCGCAACTGAGGCTTCAAACTGTTCATGGTCAAAATCTAGCCATTGGTCCATGCTAACTCCTGTTGTGCTCGCATTGCTTAACCGCACAGAACCGGCAAAGTGGGCCAGTAATGGCGTTCCAGACGTTATTTTCCATCGCAATATCCAGCCGTGCAAGTGATTGTCTGGGCTTTTTTAGATACTCTTCAACGCCGTCGGCTTCGTGCTCGGCCTTGAGAAACTCGTTACTGACCACAAACAGTAATCCAGACTTGATACGTTGCACTTCGGGGAAGTACTTGAATATCGCCGTAGCCACAAGGTCTAACTGTGACGTATCCGCGTAACGGGCATTTTTGCCTGTCTTGTAGTCCACAGAATACGCCAGCCCCTTTTCCTTGTTGACGATGACCAAGTCGGCGATGCCCCTCCACCAAACATTTCTGGCAAAGAAGTCACACGGTTCCAAGTCTTCAGTCAGCCCCATCTTCATCTCGCAGTGCTTCTCGCCGGGGATAGCCTTCAGTTGCTCAAGTGGGGACCGCAGAAAAGCAAACTTTTCAGGGATTGGCTCGTCGTCACGAATGAACTTCTCCGCCGCTTCGTGCACCATCGTGCCGTAAAGCATAGCTTCGGTCTCAGGCTCTTTAACATCCTTGGCTACCCGCGTGTGGTAGTACTTGCGGGGGCATTGCTCAAATGTTTTGAGGCTACTGAAAGACCAAGCAGTCATGTGCGTACCTTTGATTCCATCTCGGTGATAGCGTTTAGTGTCAGCTTAGTTTCGACCATTGCAGTTAGTGCCGCTTCTCTAGCACGAGCAAAGTCTCTATGCAACATGGCGTCATGCAGTTCTTTCAAAGCCTTCTCTGCCATCATGCAGGGGTATGCGTAATCAATCATTAGTTCTCCATCAACAATCGCCATAACTTTTGCCATAGCCAGCTTCACAATTTAAAGGTAAATCGGACGCCCAT
>Ga0222719_10004387_pt1 | contig 12372 bp, 11 predicted proteins | sample C33_34DmetaG_FD_165039 | JGI IMG/M metagenome (GOLD analysis project Ga0222719, IMG submission 165039) | Estuarine water microbial communities from San Francisco Bay, California, United States - C33_34D | ecosystem: Environmental > Aquatic > Marine > Unclassified | place: USA: California...
AAACTTGATGGCACACCGGCTGGCATCACCTTTCGGGTTCGATCAGTTGCCCGTTGCGATCCCTGAGTGCGATCAGCGTAGATCGCCATCTCCCGCTTGGTGATTTCCCTCGCCCTTGCTGCCAATGCAGATTGGTCTGACGACGTCATCGTGTTGTTTTCTCCTCGTGCGATAGCCACCAGCACAATGCCGACAACTATTCCGGTTATGAGAACGTAGCAGAGCGCCACAGCCTCGCTACGCGGTTTGGCGCCCAGCTCAGATCGTCAGCTGCGCGGCACCTTCGACCATGGAAGATCTTTGTCAACACGAGGCTCACCCGGAAGCCCAAGTACTTGCTCGCCGATGATGTTCTTCAAGATTTCTGACGTTCCGCCCTCAATTGAGTTCGCCCGGACCCGCAAGAACGCATATTGGGCACTCTTATTTGCTCCAGTCGCATCAAGTTCTGTCGGACGACGGAAGGTGTAGTCGTAATCGATGAGCCCGGCGGGACCCATGAGGTCAATACAAAAGTCGTACAGCTCTTTGTTGAGATTTGCGAACTCAAGTTTCGACACTGATCCCTCAGGGCCAGGGTTACCAACCTTGGCTGCTTCAGCAGCTCGAACATTTGTCAAACGGCCAACTTCAGCACGGACCCACAACTGCATCAGGCGGTCACGACGAACATCGGTCTTCTCGGAGGCATCGAGTGTGCTCCAGATCTTCACCGCGTCGTTTGCGGCGGCACCCTTCTGAGGCTTGCCACCACCAGCCGATCCACCACCAATTGCAGTGCGCTCATTCATCAATGTGGTGAGAGCGGCACGCCATCCTTCGCCCTCTGCCCCGATACGTTGATCGTCAGGAATACGAGCATCGGTGAAGTACACCTCGTTGAACTCAGCCTCACCCGTGATCTGTCGTAACGGACGAACCTCGACACCTTCTGAGTGCATGTCGATTGCGAAATAGGTCATTCCCTTGTGCTTCGGTGCTTCAGGGTCGGTTCGGGTGACGAGCATTCCCCAGTCAGCTAGGTGCGCCAAAGTGTTCCACACCTTCTGACCGTTCACGATCCACTCGTCGCCATCGCGAACCGCTCGCGAAGCGAGCCCCGCGAAGTCTGACCCTGCTCCGGGCTCAGAAAACAGCTGACACCACCTCTCTTCTCCGGTGAACATGGGCCGGAGGAAGCGGGCGCGCTGCTCGTCGGAGCCATGAGTCAAAATCGTCGGGCCAGCAAGTGCCATGAAGAACGACGTCGGGTCGGCAGGCTCTGCACCGGCCTCACGCATGCGACGTTCAACAAGTCGGTTGAGGTCTGGGCGAAGGCCCAAACCGCCGTTTCCCTCCGGGAAGTGCACCCACGCCAGTCCGTGGTCGTAGCGCGCCCCTCGGAATGCAATGTTGTCCATTGCCTTTGGGTCATTTTCGGCGAGAAACGCGTCAATTGCTGATTCAAGAATGGTTGCGGCGTTGTCTGAACTCACCCGACCATTGTCGCAGAATCTCCGCGCTCACACCACATCGCTCGAGGGATCATTCGAGCATTCTGTTTCAGAGGTAGTGATCAACAATTTGAATGTGTCGATTGCTGTTCTTGCTGGCAGACTATTGAGGTACATGGTGGGCGTAGCTCAGGTGGTTAGAGCGTCAGGTTGTGGCCCTGAAGGCCGGGGGTTCAAGTCCCCTCGCTCACCCCAGATCCCGGGCAGTTGGGCATCGGCATTTCGCTGCCTACACTGCCCGGGCTTTTACCGCCTCTAGCTCAATGGCAGAGCAGTGGACTCTTAATCCATTGGTTCTGGGTTCGAATCCCAGGGGGCGGACCATTCGGTCTGGGCTTTGTTTATCTCAGACGAACACCATTCCCCCGTCGACCATGATCGACTGACCGGTCATTCCACTCGACTCGTCCGACGCGAGATACACCGCAAGGCCGGCCATCTCGTCGGGTTGCAGGTATCGACCCATCGCAATTCGACCATGCAACCCGGCCTTCACCGCCTCTGGCGTCGTGCCCGACGCATCAGCCTGCTCACGCTCAAGCGCATCTGACATATCGGTCTCGACCATTCCCGGGCACAGCGCGTTCACCGTGATGCCAGTACCGCCAACTTCAACCGCAACACAGCGCGTCATTCCGATAAGGCCATGCTTTGACACGTTGTAGGCAGCCTGATTTCGTGACGCCCACTTGCCTGCAGATGAGCCGATGTTGATGATCCTCCCCCACTGCTGCGACTTCATATGTGGCAACACAGCTTGAGTGAGATGGAACGGTCCATGAAGGTTCACGTCCAGAATTCTTGAGAATTCGTCGTGAGTAAATGCCTCAAACTGGCGAGAGGCATAAATGCCGGCACCATTCACAAGAACGTCAATCGAGCCCGAGGTCTCAACCACCTGGTTGACCGCTTCAAAGCATGATTCACGATCTGACACATCGAGTTGAATTGCACGAACCGTTTCAGCGGAGCCCAGCTGGTCGAGCTGATCAACAGCCGCTGCATTCTTGGTTGCATTCGTGCCAGCAATCGTCACCCGTGCGCCTTCGGCAACAAACGCCGCCGCAATAGCCAAGCCAATTCCGCTATTGCCGCCTACAACAAACGCTGATTTGTGTTCGAGCCGATTTGCCATGGTGATTCATTACCCCCAAAGAGAAACGTTCCTGAGTTCAGGCTTCGTACGTACCTTCGCACGGTACTCGCATCAATGAGCGTCCTCGAGTACGAGGTCTCTCATTCGCTGCACACCGTCGAAGGATTACCCCTTCAATCCCACAACCAAAAGAACATTCTCGTCAGCGTTGCAAAATATGTTAGGCCTACTTAACATGCTGGCATGCCCCGCTCTCGGTCACACATTCTCATCGGAATGACCACACTCGCAGTTTCCCTCGCTGCATGCGGAGGTGATGACAACAGTCTTACCCTGTACTCAGGTCGCGGTGAAGACCTGGTACAGCCTGTTGTCGACCTGTGCTCAGAACAGCTCGGAGTAGAAATCAAGACCCGCTATGGGGACTCAGCCGAGATGCTGTTACTCCTTCAAGAAGAAGGCGGAAATACTCCAGCAGATGTCTATTTCTCGCAGGGGGCAGGTTTCCTCGGAGTGCTCTCAGCAGACAACGCCCTTCTCCCACTTGATGAGTCGGTCACTTCAACTGTGAGCGACCCAAATCTCGTTTCTCCAAAGAACGATTGGGTTGGAATTAGTGGCCGAGCACGAACGGTGGCGTACAACACCAACGTCCTCAATGAGGGAGACCTTCCAGACTCCTTTGTCGAATTCACTGATCCAAAATGGTCAGGCCGAATCGGCTGGGCGCCAACCAATGCATCATTCCAAGATCACATCACAGCCCTTCGAGGACTTTTGGGCGAAGATGCAACAAGAACTTGGCTCACCGAAATAGTGGCTAATGACCCCGTGTCGTATGACGGCAACACAGCGATTCTTGAGGGAGTTGCTTCAGGCGAAATCGACGTTGGCTTCGTCAATCATTACTACCTCTACCGGCTCCTTGCGGAAGACCCCAACTACCCAGTTGCAAACCACTTCTTTAGCGAAGGGGACCCTGGTGCCCTCGTCAACGTTGCCGGGGCAGGAGTTGTCACTCACTCACAGCATCCTGAAGCAGCAGAGCAACTATTGACCTGCCTGCTTTCAGCTGAGGTACAGAACTACTTCGCTTCGACGAATTACGAACTTCCCGTCACCGATGATGCAACCCCATGGGCCGACCTTCCAAGACTCAATTCGCTGATACTGCCGAACTTCGACCTCAACCTCCTCTCAGACCTCCAAGGAACGGTCGACTTGCTGGTTGAAGTCGGCGCCCTCTAACGCAACGACGACATGAGGGCATCGAGAAGAATTCGTGATAACGCAGTCGTTGGTGTTGCTGCGCTTGCCGTAGGCATTCTCGCTGCCCTGCCGATCGGCTATCTCGCGTGGCGAGGGTTTGAGTACGGGTTCTCCTCGAGCTTCAAGATCGCCACATCATCTCGCACCATCAATCTGCTTCGGTCGACTCTCCTGCTGGCGATCGCTGTAACAACGGCTTCAGTTGTGCTTGCACTGCCCATTGCGTGGCTCACGGTTCGCACAAATGTCATTGGTAGAAATTTCTGGTCAGTCGTCACCGTGCTCCCACTCGCAATTCCGACATACGTCGGATCGTGGGCGATGATTGGGGCCCTTGGACCGCGTGGCATGTTCTCAAATCTGTTGGGGGTGCAATCGATTCCCTCTATTTATGGATTTTGGGGAGCGTGGGCGAGTCTCACTCTCTTCTCATACCCGTACGTTCTCCTCACTGTTCGAGCAGTTTGGGTACGACTCGATCCCAGCCTCGAGGAGGCAAGCCGCATGCTGGGACGCTCCTCGTGGCAAACCTTCGTTCACGTTGTGTGGCCTCAGCTTCGGCCGGCCGCAAGCAGTGGAGCGCTGCTCGTTGCGCTGTACTCACTCAGCGACTTCGGTGCCGTCACCATGATGCGTTACGACACATTCACGCGAGAGATCTACCTTCAATACCGGGGAGCACTCGAACGAGGAGCAACGGCAGTTCTAGGTCTCATGCTTGTTGTCCTCACGGTGACGGTGCTCACTGGGGAGCAGCGACTTCGAAAGCGCGAGGACGTTTACCGACTACATGGCTCAGGGGCGCGAAACCCTCAACTGGTCGACCTCAAACGGCTACAAGTTCCCGCTCTTGCGGGCCTCGGGATTCTTACGACGCTTGCCCTTGTGGTGCCGCTGGGCGTGATTTCCTATTGGATTGCCCGCGGTGTGCGTGCCAATGAGCCCGTATGGCCGGCGTGGAGCCTCATCTCCAACAGCCTGTCGGTATCGCTTCTTGCAGCCGCCGTGACAACCGTTGTAGCGATACCAGTTGCCCTATTCATCCGGCGATCACCAGGTTGGTTCGCAAATATCGTTGAACGGCTCTCATGGTCTGGATACGCATTACCTGGAATTGTCGTTGCGCTTGCTCTCGTATATCTCGGAGCAAATGCGTTGCCTTGGGCCTACCAGAGCATGGGGATGCTCATTTTTGGTTACTCAGTCCTGTTTCTCCCCCAAGCAATAGGTGCAGTGCGATCATCACTGCTTCAGGTCACTCCGAGCCTTGAGGAGGCCTCGTTACTCCTCGGCACACGACGAATCACAACATTCAGGAAAGTGCTTCTGCCGCTGTTGCGTCCTGGTCTCGGAGCCGGCGCAGGACTCGTCTTTCTCACAACGATGAAGGAACTACCTGCGACACTGTTGCTATCTCCCACTGGATTCTCGACTCTTGCGACAAGAATTTGGAACTCGACAAGCGAGGGCTTTCTCGGTCGTTCCGCAGGCTCGGCACTTACTCTCGTGTTGCTATCTTCGGTGCCGATGTCGTTATTTATCGTTCGAAACCAAGCTCAGGTATTACGACCGAGTCACCGGCCGAATAGGGGTCACGATGACAAGAAGGCCAAGCACGCGCTGCCATCAGATACAAGCGACACCCGCTGACCTCGTCGAACGTGAGGGTTGCCTGAAATTCGCGCCGCGACATGACTGCCGTCGTCAAGATCGACTTGCACCATGTGGTCATGACCGAAGTACTCGACATTGCGCACAACGCCGTTACCTGACTCGTTCTCGGTGACCACTAAATGTTCGGGTCTCAGCAGTACATCGACCTGCCCCTGACGCAACTCTGAAAGCGCCACCTCGCCGATCGAGGTCGTTGCGAACATTCCGGTTGCTTCGCCCCGAAGGAAGTTCGCATCACCAACAAATTCGGCAACCCATGCAGATGCGGGATTCCCATAAATCGCAGATGGAGTATCGAACTGTTCAATCCTGCCATCGCGCATGACGGCAACCCGATCACCAAGAACGAAAGCTTCTTCTTGATCATGAGTGACAAACACTGCAGAAATTCCAAGTCCTGCGAGCAGGCTGTGAACTTCAGATCGAACCTGCACACGGAGCCCGGTATCAAGGTTCGAGAATGGTTCGTCAAGCAATAGCACTGAAGGTTGAGGGGCTAAAGCCCGCGCTAACGCAACCCGCTGTTGCTGGCCCCCTGACAGCGTTGCAGGCATTCGATCCCCAAGTGTGTTGAGCCCCACCAACGCAAGCACATCGGCAACCCGGTCATTGCGATGCGCAAAACTATCGATCCCATATGCAACGTTCTCTGCAACAGTCATATGTGGGAACAACGCCCAATCTTGAAATACCAGACCAATTTGTCTTGCCTCAGGTCGAACATGTAGCCGATCGTTCGCTACCTCGTGCCCATTCAACGAGATCGTCCCCGAAGCAATACGTTCCAAACCGGCGATTGATCGCAAGAGAGTGGTCTTTCCACAGCCACTCGGTCCGAGCAACGCCACAATCTCTCCAGGAGCAACGTCAAAGTCGATCCCGTGCAGGACATCTACTCCGCCAAATGCCACATGGACATGCGAAACATCGACATGGCCAACTGGCCCGTCTCCACTGTTTGCTTTCAGGTCGCGAGAACGCTTCGCGCTCTTGATGTTAAGCACACCTCACATGCTAGGAGCGGTGGAGTAATTCTTCACAACTTGGCAATCTGCCTAGGCCGAACTCTCACCGGCCATTGTCGCAACAACTTGTTCGAGCACGCTTGGGCTTGTTGCGAAATTCAGGCGCACATGACCTGAGCCTCCCGCTCCAAACTGGGTTCCTGGGCTGAGCTCCACCCCACGAGATTGAAACAACTCAAACGGGGCATCCCCATCACCCAGCATTGAGCAATCGATCCACGCAAGATAGGTCGCATCAGGTACCCGGTACAGCGCGCCTGGCAGATATTGATCAAGTAACTCGGCCAGATGATGGCGATTCTCATCGAGTACGCCCATCACCGCGGCTAGCCAATCGTCGCTCTCGGCCCACGCCGCAACAGCGGCTTCGACTCCAAACATGTTGGGCGAACCAAACCAGTGTTTCGGGTAGCTGCGCAGCATGGCATCGAAACGCTCGATGCCAACATGCATCACCGCCCATCGCAGACCGGCCAAGTTAAATGCCTTTGATGTCGAAGTGACGGTGATCGTCCGAGACTCCATAGCGGGACTCACTGATGCAAACGGAATATGTTGACCAGGCGAGTACACGAGATCAGAATGGATCTCGTCAGAAATCACGATGAGATCAAATTCTTCGACAATGCTCGCAATTGCTTCAAGTTGCGGACGATCGAACACGCGCCCCGTCGGATTCTGAGGATGACATAGAAGCAATGCCGCCGGCCGCTCAGCCGCAATGACTTCACGAAGTTCACCAATATCGAATGGCGCATGCACGAGCCGACGATCCATGTCGGTCAATGAATGCAAGAAGGGATGATATGCAGGCGTATGCAGAGCGATCCCTGCTCCAGGCTCGGTGAGCATGCCGATCGCCAGTCGAACTCCCTGCAGCACATCAGCGAGGTCGTGTACCCGCTCAACATCAATGTTCCAGTTGTACTTCGATGCCATTCGGTCAACAAACGCATGCCCCGCCGGCGATGCACCAGCACCCCACTTCTGGTAGCCAACCATTCCACGATCAACAATTGACCCGAGGCGCTCAGAAATTGCAGGTGCCATTGGGAAATCCATGTCTGCCACCCATGAGGCAAGCCGGCCAGGGTGCTGCTGCCACTTCACCCCCGGGGTTGAACGAAGTTGCTCAACGGTAAGCGAGCGCAAACCAAATGGATCGTGTTCCGTCATTGCGGCTCCCCAACCTCGATTCCAAACTTTTCAGCCCGTTCACGCATAAATACGGGCACACCCCACGACAAACCTGCGGCCGCTCGGGCATAGGCCGGACCGTCCTCAGCCCATTCGTGACAAGTGTTCGTGTTCATCTTCCACGAATCATCGTCAGGGTCGCGGTTAAAACCCATCTTCAACGCGGGTTCACCGGTATCGGGAGCCTCAAAGGTTCGCATCGACCATGCACACTGCACAGCAACCGGGCCCATCGCCAGCAGCAACGCCGTCGTGTGAGTACAGCCACGCGGACCACCAAATAACTCACGCACCTTGTTCGAGAAGCCCCGAGCAATCGACAGGCCTTCGAGTTTCTTGTAATGATCGGTGATTACCGAACACGTCGTATGCGGGAATGTGTTGAAGGTGACCTCGGCACGGCCAATCTCAAGTCCAGGGAACGACACCTCAAGTTCAACCACCATGTGATGCACAGTGATCGGATCCGGATCATGTGAGATGTACAGTCCGGGTGGCTTCTGGTCGCGCACAGCCCCTCGAATCAGAATTCGATCTGGACTCAGGCGATACGACCGAACCCGATATTCACGATCGTGAATCGGTGTGAGGTCAGAATCATCGGGGAGGATTGAGTCTGAGAGAAACGGGTCGAAGCCAACGGTCATATGCCCCGATAATCGCAGACTTGCCCTTCGTTCAGCGAATGAGAGTCATGGCTTCGACGACATCGGGACTAAGACGCCTGACAAATAGCAACCGCCACTTGCGCTGCGACCTCAGCATTATGTTCAGCCAACGCAAGATTTGCCGGCAAACTGTCACCATCAGTGGCTTCGGCAATTCGCCCGAGCACAAATGGTGTGATTGCAGCACCGCGAACGCCCTGCGCTTCACATTCATCGAGAGCAGCCGTCAACACAGCATCTAAGTGATCGACATCAAGGGCATCTGATTCAGGAATAGGAACGGCAAGCAGCAACCCTTGGTCATTGCGAGTGCGATTGCGATAGATCGCTGCAACAACCTCAGCGGAGTCGACACGATGAGGAACGTTGAGACCCGATGAACGGGTGTAAAACGCCGGGAAATCATCAGTCTTCCAGCCGAGCACCGGAGCACCCGCAGTCTCGAGGTATTCAAGAGTACGAGCAAGGTCAAGGAATGCTTTTGCTCCTGCTGACACGGTCACCAACGCGCGTCGCGCAATCGCATCAAGGTCAGCACTGATATCACCCGTCAGTTCTGAACCTCGGTGAACCCCTCCGATGCCACCGGTAGCGAACACGCTGATGCCCGCACGTTCTGCGAGGGCAAGCGCTGCTGAAACCGTCGTTGCCCCGTAGTTCCATCGTTGGGCGATGGCAACTGGAATATCCCGTTCGGCCATCTTCTTTGCCGGACCACACACCCGTTCACGAGAAGCATCGTCAATACCAATCTGTGCCACACCACCGAACACCGCCGTCACAGCAGGAACCGCCCCAGCCGCTCGCACCACAGACTCGCAGCGAGTAAGCGCTTCCTCATTCGCCGGTGAGGGCAAACCAAGATGCGAGAAGATGGTCGACTCCATCGCCACCACCGCATTGCCTTCGCTCAGCGCAGTTGCGACCTCGTCGCTGACCCGAACATCAAACATCGTTGCCCTGTCGTGATTCACGCTGAAAGTGTGCCAGCACGAACGAACCGTGAGACAACTTCGACATGGTGGGTGCCGGGGAAAAGGTCAAGTACCTCACATCGATCAAGTCCAAAGCCCTCTTTTTCGAGCAACGCCGCATCACGCGCGAATGACACCGGATCGCAACTCACCAACACGAGCACCTCCGGGCGTGACCTCACGACAGATGCAACTCCGGGTCGTCCAAGACCAGTGCGAGCTGGGTCAGCGATGACAACCTCGGGACGCAAGTCCCCACGCGTCGGGCGCCATCTGCCAAATTCACTGCGCACAAGCTGAGTGCGACCTGATCGCCCATCCAAGTTGATTCGAGCATCAGCCAACGCGGACCGAGATGTTTCCACCACCCAGACATCGGCCTCAGGAGACACAACGGTGGCAGCAAATAGTCCGATTCCGCCGTATGCATCAACGACAGCTCTTGCCGATGAAAGCTCAGGGGCAAATCGAGTGATGGCGTCGACAAGAAGGTCTGCAGCCTGCGGGCCACTTTGGAAAAATGAGCCAGCACCCACGACAAGGTCGACGTCCGCAACTCGTTCAATCAGGGACGCGCTGGGTCCGATGTCAACGCTTGATGGGAGTCCGTCAACCGTTCCAAGGCGCTCATCCCAGCGCGCGGTTACCTCGCCTGTCGCCACCGAAGCTCGGAGCGTCACTTCGAGACCTGGGTCAACGGTGATTGATTCGATCATCTCGGCAAGTACCGGAACTGCAATCTCACAACGTCCAGCAACGATGGTTACGTCATCTGAAGCTCGCCGAAACCCCGCCTGATGGCTTGTGGTTCCTACCACCCTCACACCAGATCGGTACCCATTGCGAGTAACTGAGGCACCGATTGACGGCAGGTGCTCGATTCGAGCGGTTCGGCGAAGCGCCTCGGTCACGATTTCCGCTTTCAGCTCAAGCTGGTGTTCAGCTCTGATTTCAGCCCAGTCACAGCCACCACAGCCGCTACGCCGAGCGGGACATGTTGGCTCCATACGTTGAGGAGATGCCACGTCGACAGTCACCAACGTGGCGCGAGCCCAATCACGTCGATCATCAACGAGGTCGATCGTGGTGATATCACCAGGGACCCCACCTTTCACAAATACGACACGTCCGTCAGCAAGGCGGCCGAGGCCCTCGCCGCCGGCAACAATCCGCTCGATCGCAATGTCGGAATGGCGGAGCGATGCGTCATCTTGCATCCCCACAACGTAGGTGAGCCCGAACTCCCAACTATGGTTCAATGCGTGGCACGTCCAATTCTTATCTCCCCTTCAGTTCTTCCTGCCGACTTCTCACGCCTTGGCGAAGAAGTTGTCGCACTTGAGCATGCTGGAGTTGACCTCATCCAATGGGATGTGATGGATGGACAGTTTGTGCCAAATCTCACCTTCGGACCCGATGTCATCGCTTCTGCCCGTGCCCACACCTCGGTGCCCTTTGAAGCACATCTCATGGTGCTCAACCCTGACCAGCTTGCTCGTCGATACGTCGAGGCCGGATGCTCGCGTCTCATCGTTCATGCAGAGGCATGCACCCACCTGCACCGCACTCTCGCCCACATCAACGAACTCGGCGCAACCGCTGCGGTTGCGCTCAATCCAGCGACGCCCGCTTCAGCGGTTCAACATGTACTCGACCTCGTCGACCTCGTCTTAGTGATGACCGTTAACCCAGGGTTCGGCGGGCAAGCGTATATCTCGACGATGGAGCCAAAAATTCGTGAAGTTCGCAACATGATCGAGGACTCCGGACGTGGTGACCACATTCATCTTGAAGTAGACGGCGGAATCGGTCCGACCACGATCGCTGGAGCTGCCGCCGCAGGGGCAAATGTGCTCATCGCGGGCACCGCTCTGTACCGGCACCCCGACGGCCTTGCCGCGGCCGTCTCAGAGTTGCGGGCACTCGCGACCAGCGCAATGCCCTAACGCCTGCGCGGTCGACGCAGGTCCCTCAAGCTCGATACAAGACTTTGTGAGGACAACCGCAGCATGGCAAGCAGAAAGATCACCACCATTGCAACGGTGAACGGGACGAGCAACGCCCCCGCAATACTTGAACGCTTCGCCAACATCGGATCAATGATCGAAAAATTGACCGGTGATCCGTCGGTGTTCAACGTGATGATCGGATCTTCTGCCTCAGGACACTCAACGTCATTCTCCGAAACCCCAACTATCTCGTCGCCCGCAAAGTCAACGGGTGGCTGAGTGAGTTTTGAGACCAAAATGCCCAGGTCAGGGTGCTGATCCGCTCCGACAAGGTAGGTCTCGCCCTCCGCCACATATTGGGCGTCATATCCAAAACGAATATCAACCGTTCCTCCAGCCGAGATGAGCGCCTCATTGCCCGTACGCACCGTGATATCAGTGAAGCGAACTGTCTTTGCATCACGAGCGGCGACCGTTCCGACAAAGACCACATCAGCGAGCTGCCACGGTTCACACCCGACCGGCACTTCAACGAGAGGAAGTGTCAGCGCAGTCTCAACATCTTCAACGACAACCGCACCGTCATCGGGTTCGGCATCATTTTCTTGCGCGACTACCACCGACCCTGTTCCGAAAGCGAACACGCAGGACGCGGTCATCAACCACCTCAAGGCAGACGATCGACGTTGTTTGCTCACACCCCCACGGTAATGGTCGGTGCATCATCAGCATGTTCACCGCCATACTGATCACGTGGGCTTCAACCCGTACCGAAAATTCTCTGCTCGACCAAGCGATTACCTGTTTGTTGCATGCGCACTTGTTGTTGCTGGAGCATTACTCGCATGGGGCCTCTTCGGCTAACCGGCTACTCGAAGGCCGCTTCAAACACCTCAATCACTCCGCCAGTAACTGCTGCAACATCGAAGCGAACTGCGAGATCATCTCGCTGAGACCACGCCGGGTGACGTACAAGCCACAATTCGGTCGCCGCCTTGATTCGGGACTGCTTGACAGGGCCTACAGC
>Ga0222719_10004390_pt1 | contig 12371 bp, 15 predicted proteins | sample C33_34DmetaG_FD_165039 | JGI IMG/M metagenome (GOLD analysis project Ga0222719, IMG submission 165039) | Estuarine water microbial communities from San Francisco Bay, California, United States - C33_34D | ecosystem: Environmental > Aquatic > Marine > Unclassified | place: USA: California...
GAGTAGTCATGACACATCCTTCTCATAAATTGAATACTTTCGGTTTGGATAAAGTTCTTGCTGTTCCTCAAGTTCAGCAATAGCCTGTCCATAACTGTAACAGCAAATAGTGTATGGCGAGTCACCGTGTTTACCATCCCACTGTCCTTCATATGTTACCAAATAAACTGTGCAGTCGTCAAGAGCCATTGTGAATTTTCCCCAATTAAAAAGCTAACCAAATATGGATTGGTGCAATCAAGTTGGCCCAAACCTTTAAAAGAAAATACAAAACAACAAAACAAACTGTCATTTTTACTGCAAACATTACGATATCGGGCAAAAACTTAATAGCCAAATAGATAACAGCGATCAAACCAATGAGTGATAACATTATGCCGCATCCTCCTTTGCGGCATAGTACGCCTCAAGGTTGTCCATTTGCTCAAAGGTGAGCATTCGCATATCACTGCGACCTTCTGGTGTCTGAGACCATGCACGCTCACCAATTGGAGTAGACTCCATGTTGTAAGAACGCGCAACTTGCTTGCACAAAAGCTGGCAACGGTCAGACATCTTGATGCAATAGATGGGGGAATCCCAATCTTCAACGTGATTGGATTCTTTGAAGTCGATATCATCGACCAACTCTTCACCGATAACATACTCTTCGGAATAATCGGAAGAGTGTTCGATGCACTTATATACATCTTTGTAGAACTGGCGATCTTGCGCCTCTTCAAGAGACACTTCGACAATGTAGGTGTCGCCACCCTTGAACTTCCAGTACTGGGGGCACTCGCCCTTACCGTCCCAATCGTGGGCACCGTAGTTTTCGCGGAATTGAGTTAGGATGACTAGTTTCATAATTGACCCCTCACAGATCGTTCTCTCATTCAATATAGATATTATCGCCTATCCCAGCCCAAATGTACAGCAAAAAGATTGGTACTTTTACACATTTTTTCTGTTTCTAAGTTATTGATTTTAATAGCTTAAAAAACTGTGTGTCATAAAATGGTGCTTTGAATTGTCGAAATCGGGGTTTTTTTCATCCCAATATCCATTCGCTACCATTCTTAGGTAGGGTAGCAACTGCGGAAAATCTTTGTAGTATTGTTGCGACACAGTAAAATTTTCTTCAACAAGAAGATTCAAATTGTGCTCACAAATTTCTTGGCATCCTTTCACAATTTTCTTATATTCGGTTTCAGAAAGGTTAATGATGCGATTTACTTCTTCGGTTATTGCAATCGCCCTTTCACGGTGATCTTCTATTGCATCATAGCTTTCATCAATCCATGGAGCAAAAGATCGATACCCAAGTTTTTTAAATTCTTTGATGAAATGTGGAGTTGAACAAGCAATGAATGGTTTTTTACAAACAATGCTTTTGTATGTTTTTTCTGTAAAAAATGCTGGGGCTATTTCTTCCATTGGCATTTCTTTTATGTTTGGTAATCGCGGATGAACCAGTTCATAAATTGATTCGTTTTGTACAAAGTGTGATTCAATCAACAAATGAAAATCTGCTGATTGTATAGCATCATATGTTATATTGCTGTACTTTGGTTTAAGGCCACCCTTATCTAGTTCAACTGGAACTTGTCTCAAAAATTCAAATCCAGATCCATCTGGAGACCACTCACTTCCCATGTCAGATAACATATCATAGTAATCAAAAACTTTGTTCATGTACGGATTCATGTTATGGAATGAAAAAATAAAGTCTTTCAAACAATTCTTTTCGAAAAGTTTTGAGAAAATGAATCCCCGCCATGGTTGCCAGCACCTTGAGAGTCCAGAAAACTTGTGAGTAATTTTTTCTGGTTTAGATTCTGGGAACAAAACGTTTAGCTTCAATTGATCCAAAATTGTAATTTTTGGCAATGGAGAAATTGAATTTTTTTTAAAAACGTTTTCTAAAAAATTTTTAAAAGCCATGTCTTTAACAACAAACACATAATTACTTGGGCAGATGCCATTTGATTTAATCGCATCAGACCAATGTGTAGCGTCATAAACATTGAAGTAATCGTCTTGATAGTTGACTAGTATGAAGCTTGTTTCATCTTTCGAAATATGATCAAAATGTTTTTGTTCAATGAAATTACTCAACGTAGTCCCAAACCGAACACGTTCTAATCTATCATAGTAGTATATTGTGTTTGGTTCAAATATTTTTTCTGGCAGACGTTCAAGCGTACCATAATACATATCATTTTCTATATACTTAGAAACAAATTTCATTATCACCTCTGTGTAGGTATGTCATATGGTTCACTTGCATCTTTATCAAACCAATAGAGACTGCGATGTGGGCGATCTTGTGGATCATAGTTCGCTTCACTTGTATAGAACATAAGTCTGAACGTTGTTCTATGTATGTTTGGTGGGCATGTAATTGGATCTGGGTACCCGTGAAATCCTCTCTTGTGGTGTTTCCATATGACACAGTTGTTAAAAGTGCAGTCAACTTTACTTACAACTTTTTCACGGTTGTAGTCCCAGAACTGCAAATCTCCACCCCACTCTGGATTCCAATCTGGAGTCAAGTAAACTATCAGTGAAGCCGCACGATGCAGTTTCAACTTATCGTTCCAGTTAAAATCAGTGTGAAGTTTTAAAGAGTCACCCGCCCAGCTTTTTGAATAGCCAGCACCAATAATGTAGGGATCGCCCAGAAGGTGTGGAATGCCAGTTACCTCTGATAACCACTTCATACCAGAGGCACTATGCATCGCGTTGACAAACTCTTCTGCTACTGGACAATGTTCTAATTTGATACACTCTTTCATAAAACTTTTGTTGCGAGTGAATCGTGTCCAATGTTCATCGGAAACAGTTTGGGCTTCCTTAAACATCTTTAGAGCAAAGTCTTCTGGCAAAAAATCTTTCAACTCCACCATGGGATATGGCAGACCAGTTCCAAAAGTTCTGTTTGTTTCTTGTGGATCAAATTTTGTGTTTACATAATCTATAATTTTCAAAGTAAAGCCCTATAATCAATAGCCCTCAGACCACTCATTGAAAGCGTTTTCTTTGATTACAACCAGGTTGAAGTTTGCACCCAATGTAGCACCACCTGTACTTGCTGTGAGTCTCAAATCAATATCTGTCTTTTCTGGGATAATCAAAGGCACCTGAAATTCATAATCATATTGCCCGCCATATACCGCACCAGAGTGCTGAATACGAAAAACATTATTTGGTGGTCTGAATAAAAGTCTACTTGCGATTGCGGCGTTTGCACTGCCAGAGAAGTCATACTTCATAAGATACCCTGTATGACCTGCAGGGACAGTGTACAATGCCATGAGTGTTTGCCCTTGTCCAATTAAAACTTGAGCAACTATTGTACCACCAGCGGAACCATAATGCGCTCCAACATTGCCAACAAAATCAGTGTCGCCAATATTATACATTCTAAACAAACGAACATAAGTGTTAGCAGAGGCTACACCTGTTGTAGAATCAGCGGCATCTAATGTTACAGTCTCGCTTTGTACATTAAAGTCGGCATCAAGACCTTGAATAAAGATTGTTTTGGACTCATCACCAGTAGCAGATGACTTTAAATATACATTATCAGCGCCTGCATCCCATGTTGCCCACGGGTATAGAGTGGAGCCATCCCAAACGGTTTCCTCTATCCCATTTGCTGGTGCTGTGTTTCGCCCAAATTTATGTACATGGAAAGCGTTGCGGAGTTTGCCTCTCGCTACATTTAGTTTCCAATCGTCACCAAATAAAAATGTACTCACTTCTTACCACTCCACGCTTGTGCGCCAAAGAATGCCGCTACCAAACCAGCAACTGCGACAAAGTATGTAGGTGCCATATCACCCAATATACCAGAAGCTGTTGTAAGGCCAGAAACATCCGCGATAACAACTGCAAAAGGATAAAAAAGCATGCCAGCCAAAGAAAACCACGCCATATTGCGCTGTGCGTCACGCATTGCATCTTGGTCTTCAAGCTCTTTGCGCTTAAACTCCAAATACATGGCTTCTTCTTCTTTGCTGACCTTTCCATCACCATTGGTGTCTGCTGGATGAAATTGTTCTTTCTTTTCTTCGTCTGCCATGTGAACTCCTATTGTATTTTTGTAATATCATATCCAACAGGTTCCACAGTTTTGATCTCTATAGATCTTCCATCTTCTAAGACAAGCTTCATGTGCTTGTCACTAACCTTTTTTAATTTTTTACAAACGTATGTTTTTGGGTTTCTTCCTATAGATTTACTACCATCTGGTCTTTCTACGACTTCTCCCGCGAAATAGATGGTTACTTCCCATTTGTCTACAAAAAGATTTAGAAACCATTGCCAAAGTTTTTTAAAAAAATTGATCATTATATGAACCATTAATGCTGTAATGATCTATTTATAAAACAAAGTGCCTTGATGTCTAGAGAAAATCTAATTAGGGTATTGTGTTAGTTAGTACTTACTCGCCTTAAAAGTTTAACCCAGCGAAGTTTCCGACCTTCCTTCCCCTATCGAACACTGGCACACTATCGTCTACCTGTTCTTGTCCAGCATCATACAGGTTATCTTGTGCATTGGTTACGTCATACAGCCTCATACGCGCTCTATCAACACCTATGAGGAACCTTTTGTTAGAAGTAGGGTCTGAGTATCGATTCTTCAATTGCTTAACCACAATGTGATCTGGGTCACTCTCTTCTGCGATCAATGCAACCATCAAGTCAGCAGTTGCTGGAAGACCAAATGATTCTGAAGTGTCGGTGATCTCAACATCGGAGTTATTGTACCCACCCCGTGTAGTCTGAGTAGCAGTAACTACTGGTAAATCATATTCTACCGCAAGACCACGGATTTCTTCAGCAATGCTTTTAATGATAGTGTAAGAGTTGGCACTACTGTTATGCATGCGAGCACTTGCACAAATATTCAAGTAGTCGATATAGATGATATCTGGCGCAAAGTTTTTCTTCATTTGCAACTCATCCAAAAGGGCACGAAAATGTCCAACATGTGCAGAAGCTGTTGGATATTCTTTAATGACCAGTTTACCTTGCGTCTTTTGTTGAATCTTTCCAATCCTGTCATCAAAAAGTTTCTTTGACATATTGCGAATGTCTTTGATGGGAATGTTCATTAAGTTAGAATCGATCCTTTCTGCAATTCTTTCTTCTGCCATTTCCATTGTGATGTAAAGAACATTTTTGTTTCTCGCTATATTAGCGGCGGCACAATGGCACATGAACAATGACTTACCCACACCAGTTCCAGCCAAAACAACGTTCAAGGTTTTGTTTGATAATCCCCCGTCTGTAATGGTGTTCATATATTCTAAGTCGAAGGGAAGCTTTTCTTCTACACGATTATAGTATTCAAATCGGCTTTCAAAATCTGCTAAGTAATCATGACCAACAGACTGATCAAACCCAACAGCAAGCGCTTCTGATAGAATTGAAGGAAGCGCATCTTTGCCAAATTTTTTGTTCTTGCCATCAATAATCTGTATTGATTCCATGATCGCATTGTACAAAGCTTTGTCCTTGCAAAACTTTTCTGTTTCATCAATGCGCCATTCTAATGTAGAGTCTGGAGTCTTTAGAGATTTGATAATTTCATTGATTTGATTATCTTGTTCTTGTGTTAAAGTTCTGTCTTCAGATACAGAAATTTCAATCACTTCTTTTGATGGAAGAGTGTTATACTTCTTTATATGATTAAAGACTTTTTCAAAAAATATTCTCTCCGCAGAATCTGAAAAATATTCTGACTTGAGAAACGGAATAGTTTTCCTCATGTAGTCTTCATCAGACAAAAGACTAGAGAGTATTACATTTTCAATCCTCAACATGATTCAATTTCCTTTCCTTGTATTTTTCAATCGATGCTATGCGTAGAGCAATATCTGGATATACTATACTACCAAGTTCACGGAAGGATTTCAAGACATCTTTTCTTGAGTAGCCAACAGCATGCCACTCATCAGAGTAGAAAACTCCAGGTGAACAATCCCAATATCGATCATGCGCGTATGCGTTTTCTTGTATCCATGCCCATGCAGTCCAGCTATCAAAGCTTTGATTGCGCCATGTCTTAAAGTGATGCCTATATGCGGGAGTAGTAAAATCTGGAAGCTCCCTTTTAATTTTTTCTTTCATGTAATCTGCAACATTGGGGTCTTCAAGAATTTTTTTAAATCTATCTAAACTTACATTTTTTTGCAATTCATCTAGCTGATTTCCAGTTAGATGTTCATACCCATATGTGTCCATGCGGTCACTCAATATATTTCCCCTAGCCTCGGATTGACCGTCAAAAATCATAAGAGCGTACCACATGTGAGACTCACCCTTCCAATAGGTGTCAATCCACTTCATTGTTTGTTGTAGCGTCTCTTCAGTTTCGTATGGTAGACCAGCAATAAAAGACATCTCGCCGCGATAGAACTCATTGTTTTTCATAAAATACTCTTTCGCTTGAAGTGCTTTGTCTAAAAGCTTTTGCGGTTCCATGCCCTTGCCAATCGCTTTGACAGATGCATGGTTTGTAGATTCAACACCGTACATGTGGCTGTTGTGCCGCATACGGGCCAACTCTTCCATCTCACCATCCCTAGATGTAATGAGATCAAGGCGAACAAAGCCACCAAAATTTGGCTCAAAGTCTAAGCCTTGTACGGCATCCGCAAACTTTGTGATCTTTTTTGTGGAGTCATTAAAAGTTTCATCTGCAAGAATATATGTGGACACTCCCCACTTATCATAGTTGCGTATAATTTCTTCGCGAAAGTTTTTAGCTTGCCTTGTGTAGTCCCCCTTTACACCCAACACGGGGAAGTTACAATATTTACACTGAAACTTGCACCCTCTGGAAGTTTCTGTAACAAGTGATTCATTTGGCTCAATGAAATCTCTGTCCTCATACGTGACGTGTAGAATAGGTTCTGGATAAGCTTGATACTGTCCAATTTCGTGACAGTTCACATGTCGATTGATCACCCCGTGTACGGATAGTTTTTCTTGATACTCTACATCACCTTTGAGTGCGGCAATGACACCCTTCTCACCATATCCAGTAATGTGGTAATCAACGGGCAAAGAGGCTATTTGCCACAGATCTTGACTGCCAGCGAGTGTAATAAGTTGGGGCCAAGTTTCTTTGCACCACGTTATGAACTCAGCGAGTGTTGGGGAGTTTGCATCAAAGATACTGCCAATACCAACCATGACTGAGTTATGATCAAGGCGAGATCTAGCAAGATCCTTCAGTTCTTCCAGTGTCCACGAGAACATAAAATCCACAACTTCAGTGTCGTAGCCGTGATCTCTGAGATGTGTTGCTATTCGATATGTACCAACAGTTCTACGTCGAAACGTATACAGTGGTGTGGGCTGATTCAAATCTAATCCAGTAACAGAAAGCCCTGTCAATAAAAGGCAATCAACGCTCACTCATTTCCTCTAGATGTGTGGCATACACTTCGGCAATGCAAGGTGCACACAAATATAATACCATATCATCTCTATGAAAAGCCATAGCCTTTGAGTTATCTTCTTCTAAATCTGCCTCTACAATTTCTTTTCGACAGCGATCACAGGTCGTCATAAGCTTTCTCTATATCCTCTTCTGAAATTTCTTCGGTAAACATGCCAGTACCAGAAATAGAATAACGATTTTTAATCCACTCAGAAAATGTCTGGTCTGTCAAAATCGGCAACCAAAAGTCTTTGGTGTTAGTGTCTTTGAAACGATATTTAGTTTCGTCACCATTGCGCTGATACCAGCCTTGGTTTGGTTTTGTTACATGTCCAGATTCAAGTGCCATGTCCATCAATCCAGACCACTTGCTAATACCAGAATCCCACGTAACGTTCAGTGGAATCTTACTCTTTTCCTTCACGTAGCGAGACTTTTCAACATTGATAATAAAGTTATAGCCAGTAATATCCTTGCCTTCCTTTTCTTGTTGGCGACCAACAATAAAGATATTATCGGCAGAGTAATAGATTCCTGTCCCACCAGAAACAATGTCTTTCGGGAACATTCCAATCTCTTTGTACGTGTGGTTCACAACTACCGCTGGAATATCTTTCGTCGTGAAGTATGGTGTGCACATACGGAACAAAGATTTCATCTGTTTTGCTCTTGTCATGTCAGCAACAGACTTTGCATCCTTGGCGTCTTCAACTTCTTTCTTTGATGCAAGGTTACCAAGAGAATCAACAACAATCATGACGCGCTCACCTTGTTCAATTTCTGATAGTTGAGTCATCAAATCGTGTTTCAACTCTTCAATGTCCATGATTGGCGTGTGAACAACACGAGAGGTATCGATACCAAGATTCTCAAAGTATGATTGTGGTGCACCAAATTCTGAATCATAGAATAGAATCGCGGCGTCATCATACTTATCAAGATAAGACTTTGCAAGAAGAAGTGCAAACGCAGTCTTGAAATGTTTTGATGGGCCAGCAAATACCGTCAAACCAGGAGTCAGTCCCCCATCTAATCGACCAGATAGGGCAACATTGATCGCTGGTACACTGGTTTGTATCATGTCCTTTGCAGTAAAGAACTTTGACTTTTCGAAAATTTCTGTAGACTTTATTTTCGAATTGTTTTTCAATTTTTCAACGAGACTCATACTTCAATCCTCATGCAAATAGTTCATCTAATTTGTTCCTTCTTTCTGTTTCCCAGCCAAGGATTTTAACAACTGTCGCAATTGGCTCTAGAAAAGATTTATTGAACATTGTATCATAATCAACATACTTATGTAAATTGAATTCTTTTGGTAATTTCCCAGAAAAGGAAATCACATTTTCTCCCACGGTGTTCGGTTCTTTTAAATACAAAAACTTGATCTTGTCGCCCTCTTGGATAGTTTCATATTTTGAGGTTAGCTTTTGTTTCTTTAATTCGTTGTTAAAAAGTAGAGATCCGCGTACATGGATGGGCGTACCTTTCTTATAGATTGCCAACTCATCTGTATACTTCGAAAGATTGTTACAAGATCTTGGAAATGATATCTCTTCTGGATCCATGTTTTTGAATTCTTCTTTCAATTCTTTTATGTAATTTTGAAGTTCATCTTCAGATCCGCTTAGACATATTTTAATAGCGTCTTTTAAGTTTTCTCTAACGGGAGCGGGAGTTGATGATCTAACAATCTCTAAACCCAAAACCTTTAACTTAGGTTTTTCATAGCGCACTCCCTCATTGTCAAACACGTTCATCGCATATCGCTTCTTGGCAACCCAAACACCTCCATCAGCAATTGCTTCTCGTTTGAAAACCAGAGACTTTTTAAACGCATTGGTATATGAAACAATTTCATCCATCGCCTTAGAAATTGTACTCTCAATTTTATCTTCTGAGAACCTATCTAGTGCCGTGATAATATTATCAAACTTTTGACCACTCAAAAACTTTTCTACAACTTGTTTGAGTGTGATGTAACATGAGTCTGTGTCTGAATAAAAACTGTAGACTTCATTCTCAGTTTCGCATAATTTGTTTAGGTAGTTGTCCAGAGACTTTGCAGTTTCGCGAATAATAAATTGACCGCTCAGAGTAATACCCTCTGCGATGCGAGTGTCATAGTAACGAAAGTACTGATTCGCCATCGCACCATAAAGAGAGTTAAGCTGAATCTTTCTTGCCATTTGAAAATTATTAAACTTTGAAATGTCTTTCAAAAGATTTTTGTCTTTTGTTTTTTCGTATTTGTTTTGCGCTTCGATCATGAGTTTCTTATACTTCTGGCGATCTTGGAAAAACTTATCAACAACTTCGGGGAACAAACCAAGCTTGTCTTTTCTATACTGAGTTCCATTAGCCGCCATTGCGCCCTTCAATGTACCAATTTCTTGGCGGTCTAACATGCCATCAACCGTCACGCGCATCGGCATTTCGTTGAATATCAGTGTGTCGGGGGACATGTTGTATTGCATGATGATAGAAGGATACAGAGACGTTGCGTCAAAACTAACCACCCACTCATAACGACCTGGAACTGGTTCCTGTACAAAGGCACCCGCGATAGACTTGTTCACGTTGTCTTTTTTCGGACAGACAATTATATTTTTTCTTAATAGGTGATTGTAGATGATACAGTCCCATGTTCTAACAGCAGAGAAGACATCCTCATAATTGCACTTGGCATCGTATGCCATAGTCAGACACAATTCAATCAATTTCATCTTGTCTTCAAGCATGTCAACAAGAACAGTATCGATGATGTTGTAGTCTACGAATCGATTCCAATCTTTTTCATAAAACTCTCTGAATGTATCAAATCCGCTTTCCAATTTTTTCTTGCCCAATTCAACTTCGGCAATGTGATCTAGCTTGTAAGTCTCGCGAGTGACGTATGTAAACTTTTTGTACAGATCAAGATAGTCAAGCTGGGCGATGCCCCACACATCATAAGTCTTGTAAGATCGGTTCTGGATAAAAACATCTTTCTTGTGAAGAAGTTTAAATGGGCTGAACATCTTTCGCCACTTGGCAGGCCACTCTTTCGTGTCATGTTCCCACTTCCACTTTTCGTCAAGTAGGTTCTCGACGCGAGTAATCAAATAGGGAATATCGAAAAGCTTGGTGTTCCAACCAGTGATCACATCTGGATAATTTTCAGACCACCAGTTTAGAAATCCTTTGAGCATGTTTTCTTCGGTGGCAAACTCAAAGTATGTTACATCATACTCTTTTGTTTCTTCGCCGCGTTCCCACGCAGAAGTTCCAAACGTGTAAATCTTTTTTGTATTTGAATCTTGTACCGTGATTAGTAAAACTTCTTCGTTCGCTGTCTCAACGTTTGGGAATCCCTCATTGACGGTAGTCTCTATGTCAAGGGAAAATATTTTAATTTTACTAGGATCAAATTGAATTTCTTCAGTGGGCCAATGCTCACTTATGTACTGATAACAATAGTCTTTATTGCCGTAAATTTTGGGAGCGTTCTCTACTTCAGCATACTTATTATAATATGCCGTTGCATCTTTATTGGTATTGAATTCAATTTTTTTGAGAGCCTTACCGTAGATGTTACGATATGGTGTTTCTTCTTGCGTTGCGTGATAGAAGCAAGGACGAAATGCAGTTTTTTCTGGCTTCTCTCTTTTGATGATTCTTTCTCGCCCGTCTATTTCACGGACAAGCATTTCATTACCGTAGTGCTTTACATAGGTATAAAAGTGCATAGTATCTCCAATTGATACTAATCATTATACAGACTTATTGTGCGAGAGTCAACCGTCTAAATTTAAAAGCTCACGATTCTTTAAGTGGGCTTCTTGTATTTCTTCTTTGGATTGACCATGGTATGGAACCGCGTGATACGACTCAACCAGCATTTGATTCACACTACGATATGCATCCTTGGCGGCATCGTAAACAATAAATTCACCGAGTATTCGTCCGAATTTACCTTTGCCGTCTTTCTTAGTTCGTAGTGTAGAGGTTTTCCCAAGTCGTGATTTGAGGTAGTCCTTAGCCAACAGACCGTACCGCTTCTCAACTTTGTCACGTGTCCTACTTTCTGGGGTATCGATTCCATAGAGACGTACTCGTTCACCACGGAGCCAGACACCAAATCCAAGATCAATATCGACATCCACCGTATCCCCATCAACAACTCTGATAATTTTGCAGTGATATTCGTACATTAATGAACGTTCTCTGTTAACAAGTCCCGCGCTGAAGTAAAACTTACCATGGCAGATTCGTCACCATAAGTTTCTTCATAGTCTATTGCAATTCCATCGTTTGGATCATACACTGAAACGATTTGGTTGGGGAAGATCGGAACCTTCCCCGTTGATGAAAATGCTACCCAAGGAGTCATGGCAAGTTGAAATTCGTCTGGCATTTCTTCGGAACGTCGAACCAAAAGATTCACTGGGTTTTGGATTGTGATAGCCTCTGTTTTACCACACAGAAGACCATCAGCTTCCGCATCATCTATTTTTCCTATGATATCTTCGCCCGTTACTAACTTAAATACCTGAATTTTACCCGCCATAACAATTTCCTTAATTAGCTAATTTCAACTGTGCGAGGCTTTTTGGCCTCTGGTACTACGCGAGTGAAGTGAACTAGCAACATGCCATCCACAAACTCTGCGTCTCCAACTTCTACATCTTCTGCTAGAGCAAAGGTGCGAGTGAAGTTACGTGCCGCAATACCTTGGTAGTAGTATTCGGGTGCCTCTTCGTCACTGCGATCTTGCACACCCTGTACCACTAGCTTGTTACCTTCTGGTACAACATTGATCGAAAGCTCTTCTTTGCGAAAACCAGCCGCCGCAATTTCAATTGTGAAATTTTCATCATCATGTTTGAGGATGTTGTAGGGTGGATAGTTGTTTGCAAGTTCAGAAACAGTTTGCAAATTATTGAAGACCC
>Ga0222719_10004391_pt1 | contig 12368 bp, 16 predicted proteins | sample C33_34DmetaG_FD_165039 | JGI IMG/M metagenome (GOLD analysis project Ga0222719, IMG submission 165039) | Estuarine water microbial communities from San Francisco Bay, California, United States - C33_34D | ecosystem: Environmental > Aquatic > Marine > Unclassified | place: USA: California...
CTACCATTATTCACCTCAGCAAGAAAAAGGAAAAAGACGGAACTGAAATCGTCGGAAACCTTATCAAGGCAAAGACTGCTAAGTCACGTTTAAGCAAGGAGAACCAAGATGTTACGGTACGTCTGTTTTACGATGAGCGTGGTCTTGATCGTTATTACGGTCTTCTTGAACTCGGTGAACTGGGCGGTCTCTGGAAGAATGTCGCAGGACGCTATGAAATCGACGGCAAAAAAGTCTATGCTAAAGCTATACTCAAAGACCCCGAGCAGTATTTCACTCCAGAAGTAATGCAGCAACTTGATGCTGCCGCGAAACAATACTATTCTTATGGAACGAATTGAGACTACTATTCTCAGAAACCTTGTATACAATGAAGAATATTCTAGGAAGGTAATTCCTTTTATTGAACCAGACTATTTCGAGAATAGAACTGAAAAAGTTGTTTTCGAAGAAATTACTCAATTCATTGTGAAATACGGTGCTGCGATTACAACCGAAGCACTGAGAATTGAGTTGGAGAATAGAACAGATCTTACGGAGAGTGAGGTTAAAGAATCAAGAGAACTTACCAGTTCTTTTGATGACTCTCCTGTTGATAAACAGTGGTTATTGGACACTACTGAAAAGTGGTGTAGAGACCGTGCCATTTATTTGGCACTCATGGAGTCTATTCATATTGCCGATGGTAATGATGAAAAGAAAAATCGTGATGCTATTCCTTCTATTCTCTCCGATGCTCTTGCAGTATCCTTTGACAACCACATTGGACACAATTACTTAGAAGATTACAAAGAACGATATGAGTCCTACCATCGCAAGGAAGACCGTATTCCGTTTGACCTTGAGTATTTTAACAAGATTACGAAAGGTGGTCTTCCTAACAAGACTCTTAATGTCGCTCTTGCTGGGACAGGTGTTGGTAAGTCTCTTTTCATGTGTCATATGGCTAGCTCCTGTTTGCTTAACGGACGTAATGTGCTTTACATTACAATGGAGATGGCAGAGGAGAAAATTGCTGAACGTATTGATGCAAACCTTCTAAATGTTCCTATTCAAGACCTTACTGACCTTCCTAGAACTTCCTTTGAAAACAAAGTAACGAATCTTTCTAAAAAGACTCAAGGTCAACTTATAATTAAAGAGTACCCGACAGCATCGGCACATAGTGGACACTTTAAAGCACTTCTTAATGAACTTGCACTTAAGAAGTCATTTAGACCTGATATTATTTTCATTGATTACCTTAATATATGTGCTTCCTCCCGCTATAGGCAGAACGGCTCTATCAATTCATATAGCTATATTAAATCTATTGCAGAGGAGCTTAGAGGGTTGGCTGTCGAAGCCGAGGTCCCTATCGTATCTGCCACCCAGACCACTCGTTCTGGTTATGGCAGCAGTGACGTTGACCTTACTGACACTTCTGAGTCCTTTGGTCTCCCTGCTACTGCTGATCTTATGTTTGCCCTTATTAGCACTGAGGAACTTGAACAACTTGGTCAGATAATGGTGAAGCAGTTGAAGAATCGTTATAACGATCTGTCCGTTTACAAGCGTTTCATTGTTGGCATTGACCGTGCCAAGATGAGACTTTATGATTGTGAACAGTCTGCTCAGAATGATATTCTTGACTCTGGGCAAGAAGAGGAGTATAATTATGAAGAAGCAAAACCCAAAAAATCATTCGACGGATTTAAATTTTAAACTATGACTAAACAAGTTGATTTTGAACGTTATCAAAAATTTGTTGATGCGGTTACTAGCGACGCCTCTACTGATTTTGTCGCACTTTCCGACCGCCTTGTTACCCTTGATGAGAAGGGTGCCAATATTGAGCGACTACTTACTGCGGGTGTTGGTATTAATGCTGAAGGTGGGGAGTTTCTTGAAATCATCAAGAAAATGGTTTTCCAAGGAAAACCTTGGGACGACCATAATCGTGAGCACCTTATTATTGAACTCGGTGATCTTATGTGGTACGTTGCTCAAGCCTGCATGGCACTCGGTGTTTCCTTCGACGATGTAATCGCTCGTAATGTAACCAAACTGGAAAAACGCTATCCTGGTGGTTCTTTCGACGTTTATTACTCTGAAAATCGACAGGAGGGAGACCTATGAGTAAAACTAAACTTGTAACCATTAAGATGGACGCTCGCCAAGCAGCGGCAGTTCGTCAAGTTCTTTTTGAATCACAAAAGGGTTATACTTATGACCCAACTTGTGTTCCTGAACGAGTTGTCGATATTCGTGATGTGATTCGTGATATTGACGACAATATTGGTGCTGTTCTTGGAGTTGAATGAAAAAACTAATTCGTAAGTATTTTAAACTTGCAGCAAAAATACCAGAGAGGCACTATTGGCCTCTCTTTATTTTCCTCTCACTTTACTTTGTTGTTCCATATAGTGAGTTTGTAGTTACTCTTCTAGCACTTGGATATTTTAAGTTTGAGCAGTCTTATCGCAATCTTTTTGCTAAAGTCATATCACCTCTACCTGATGTAATCAAGTATGGTGGTTCAATCATCTTTTTCCTAGTAATGCTAGATGACACTCTATTCTATGCTATTATCATTCTTGCCGCACTGTGGACAAGTAAAGGAGTTAAAAAACTAGAAAAAAATGTACACGATTCTTAACTACTTGACAGCATTCTGGACAGTTGTTATAATGAACTGTATTCAACCCGTTAACTGGAAATACTGTTATCGGGTTGATCAGTGGTTAATTCCAGACCTTCAGGAGGGATGGAAACATTACACTGGTGAGACTGTTCCCTATCAAACCGAAAAGGACTATCTCAAACAAATAGACGACTAGGAAAGGTGGTCGAGTGGTTGATGGCTCTGGTCTTGAAAACCAGCGATGTGAAAGCATCCGTGGGTTCGAATCCCACCCTTTCCGCTCTCGGGGAATTAACTCAGTTGGTAGAGTATCTGCTTTGCAAGCAGGCTGTCAGCGGTTCGAGTCCGCTATTCTCCATTCGCGAATAGCGAATACTGCTCATGTGGCGGAATTGGTAGACGCGCTGGGTTTAGGTTCCAGTAGATTTATCTGTGGAGGTTCAAGTCCTCTCATGAGCACTAAATAAAAATAAAAAATGCCACAGTTTAACGAAACTCTTGCATTAAACCAGGCACTTATGGCAATTCAAAGTGCAAAAGAAGTTGATGATGTATCCGTTAAAAAGGCATCGGCAACGCTAGTAACCTATACTATCAAATCAAAAGATAGGTTGACTACACGAGAGGGAGTAAGGAGTCAACTTTTATCTGCTGGATTTCCAAAGAACAAGGTTATTCAAAAACTGGTTTCGAGTGAATCCTCAATGGAGATCATAGAAACAAAACCAGGAAGAACCAACTATCGTTTTGTATTTAAACCCACCAGAGGTGGAATGTCACAAACGACATTGAATGCTTCGATTACAGAACTATTTCCTTGTATTGCATTTATTACTGGAATCAAATCAAGATCGGTAAAAAATAATAAGGATTTTTACAATAAAATTATTGCCAATAATAATCCATCACTGCCTTGTTATGTAAATGCTAGGGATGCCGCCGCAGGAAAGGAATTCATTGAAAAAGCGGAGAATGGTAAATTTGATGAAAAAGTTAAAAATGCCCTCAACGTTTTAAGGTGGATTGAAGGTGTAAACAGAAAACATCCAATCACAAATGTCTTTTGGGGATACAGAGCAAAACCAAAAGGTGTTAGATCAAATCATCCAGGTGATATTTTCCTTCAATTTACAAATGGACAAATGCTTGGTGTGAGTTTAAAGGCAGGTGGGGCAACCACTGATGAACCAAAACTCAATACTTATGTAAAACCCATTTATGATTTTTATGGTAAAAGTAGAGAATATGAAGCATTAAGAGATAAACTTTGGCCACAGTACATGCAAGTATCTGGTGTGACCGAAGATGATAAGAAGAGGTGGGGGACCAAAGCACTTGCAATGAAAACATATGAATTTGAGAAAACTAATCCAACCGCATATGATGCTCTTTATGATCAGAATTTGGCAATTATTAAACAGGAACTTGCCAATCTTTTGAATAGTGATATGCAAAAAACGAAGAGATGGTTACTTGAAAACTTGACCAATCAAGATCGTGAGGTTCCATTGGTGGTTGTTAAAGCAACTCAAGTAACTGCTAGAAGAGACAAGTCAAGTGATGTCTTAACTGAAGCACTGGCATCTGTGAGTAGTATAATGGCATCACCAACTCCAAAGAGTGGTTCTTCAAAACAGGGTTGGTTTATTAGATTGAGTGATGGTTCTAGACTAGAACTTGATTTTACAACTAGAACTAATAAGGTTGGTGCAATGCATAAAATGGGGCAGTTTTCAAATCTTGCCGTTAAATTTAATAAAGTTAAAAAAGTATGAATCACCTTATTATTGAGTTACTTAAATCTTTTGAACCCAGTTCGAAAAAAGAACTTCAAAAGTATGATGAATTTTTAATGCATGTTTATACTGTATATGGAAGAAGGATGACTTTCTGTCGCTCTGAAAAGATAAAGAATAAATATATAAAGGAAAGAGACGGTATTTTAGAATACGCTGTCAAAAATAAGCAAGCAATACTGAAGCAACTTAGTAAATGAAAAGTTTTTTCCAATTCCTAAAAGAATCCACCGCCGTACAGCAAGCGACTAGAATGGGTTTGACTGGGGATGGTCACGGTGGGTGGTATGATAAGAATGGTGAGTTCGTTGCTAAAACTGAAAAGGGTCAACTAAAGTTTTATAATAAGCGTCAGAGAGTTGGGAAGCAAGACCCACCACAAACTGACAAAGAGAAAAATCTTTCTACACCTTCACAGGAACCAGCGCCACAACAGCAGGAACCAGCAGCAGAGAAACCACCAATGGTTCCCCCTGAAGTTGAGAAAACTAAAGGAACACTGACCGTTGCTTTTGGTAGATTTAATCCTCCAACCACGGGGCACGAAAAACTTTTGGATACCGTCGCCAAATCTTCTGATGATGGTGACTATATTATTGTACCTTCCAGAAGTCAGGACAAGAAAAAGAATCCACTAGATGCCGATACTAAAGTCTCTATTATGAGGCAGATGTTTCCTGGTCATAGTGAAAGAATTGTTAATGATCCAGCAAATCGCACCATCTTTGATGTGCTCAAAAAAGCACATATGGATGGATATGCTGGTGTAAGAATCATTGGTGGTGGAGATCGTGTTAAAGAGTTTGAAAAACTATCTGGAGATTACAATGGAAAACTCTATCAATTTGATAATGTAGAAGTTCGTTCCGCAGGTGACAGAGATCCAGATGGTGATGATATCTCTGGTATGTCTGCATCAAAGCAAAGAAAGGCAGCAGCAGAAGGAGACTTTGCAGCATTCCGTAAGGGTGTTCCTTCATCAATGAATAGTAAGCAGGCAAGAGAACTTTATAATACTCTTCGTGCCGCAATGCAAATCAAAGAAGGTTGGAGTCTTTGGGAGATTGCACCCAAGTTTGATTGGAAAAATCTTCGTGAGAATTATATTCAAGAGAAGATTTATAAAGTCGGACAGATGGTAGAAAATGTAAATACTGGATTAGTCGGTAAAATTATTCGTCGTGGAACTAACTATCTTATTTGTGTAACAGAAGATAAGATTATGTTTAAATCTTGGATCAAGGATGTGTCCGAAGCAGTTACAAATACCAATACACCATCGGGTGTTCCTGCGGATCAAAGACTTGTTGGAACCGATGCATTTAGAAAATATGTTGAGACAATGGTTCCCGGAAGTAGTTGGGGAAGACAATTCATAAATAAGTATAGAAAAAAGTAAGTATTAAGAATTCTTCCAATGAATAACGAAGTCTTTGAAGAAGTCCAGGGTGCCGAAGGTGGTGCAAAGGCAAAACTTGAGAAGCAGGCACGTCAACTTGCCTATGATACCAAGTACAAAGTAAAGCAGGCACTTGCTGCAAAGAGTGGTGGAAAGGCAGACCCTGCTACTGTGTCAAAAATGTATATGGCACAACTTTCCAAGTCACCTGCACCCCCAGCAGTAAAGGCACTTGCGAAGAAGAAACTTCTTGGTGAAGAGTATGTTGATGTCAGAGAGTTTGCTGTAGAATCAGTTTCTAGTGCTATTCTAAAAGTTTTCGTAGAAAACAAGGAAGAAGTAATTGAAGAGGAAGAGAAAAAAACCAAGAGTGGTGAGGCAAAATTTCATATCAAAGTAACAGATAAGAAGACTGGCAACTCATATCATCGTTATGCAACTCGTGCAAAGATTGCAGAACTTCGTGCCAATCCAAACATCGCAACTGTTGAGATGTCTCATCAGGGTGAGGCAGGAACCAAGAAGGCAAGAAAAGATTATGATGGTGATGGTAAAGTAGAGTCATCTTCTAAGGAGCACGCTGGCGCAGTTCATAATGCAATTCAGCGCAAGAAGGGTGGAGTTCCTGATGGAAAAGATACTCGTAAGGAAGAAGTTGAAGTTATTGATGAAGACTCACGTCGCACCAGTAACAAGCAGCAAACTGAGCGTGTAAGATCTAATATCAAGTCTTTTGGAAGTAACTATACTCCTCCTAATAACTGGGATCCCGATGCTAATCGCGGCAAAGGAGAAGTTGTTACTCGTAAACAGATGGAGAAGAAGCGTCGTAAGTCACTTCGCCAAGAAGAAGTTGAAGTTGTTGATGAGTCTGGATATTTTCCAACTCCAGAATCTCAGAGAGCAGATGAAAAAAAGCATAATTTGAGTAAAGATGCACTTCCAGGTCGTCACAAACCACAACAAAAACCAACCCCACAAATCTCAAGACCACAGCAACTTAATCAATCTCATAAACTAAGTGGTGAACTTCTTGAAGCAGAAGAGTCCAAAATTGGTGGTGGAAACCTAAAAAAGTTGGCAGCAAAGGCAACAAAAAGAATTGATGCCGATGTTGATGGTGACGTAGACACCAACGACCCAAAAGCAACTGAAATGGGTGAATTCATCCCATCACCCGATGGTAAAAAAAAGATCAAACCAATCGTTCAGAAAGAAGATTATCTGTCTGATTGGAGATCTGAACTTTTGGAAACTAAAGATGAGGATGATGAAAAGCAAATTGATGTACTGAAGAAGAAAAAGAATAAAGTTAAGATTATGCCAGATCTTGGTGAAGAGTGTGGTGTATGTGATAAGTGTGGTAAATCACCATGCGAATGTTCAAAAAAAGAAGGTGAAGAAGATCCTCGTGGCATGAAGACCAAGGCAAACTTGGTTAGAAACAAGTTGAGGGCAATGGGTCTCAAGATGTCTCATGTTCCTGAGGGTGAACTCATTGAAGCAAAGGATGAAAAAGATGAAAAAGATGAACGGGAAAAAGAACAGAAGACTGCAGAAAAGGGTCAAAAACAAACTCTAAAAAATATCAAAAAGATCACTGGCAAAAAACAAAGACTTGATAAAGAGAAGTATAATCTTCAAAGAAAGGGTGAACTTCCACTCAACATGAGTAATGAACTTGAAGGTGAACAGATTGATGAGGGTATTCCACTTGCATTAGGTGCGGGTGCAATTGCTGCTGGTCTTGCTGGTTGGAAAGCATATCAAGGTATGAAGACTGCGGATAAGTTTAAGAAAGATGCGGAGCAAGGGAAGGGTCTTGCTGGTAAGATTAGACAGCGTTCACAAATGTTAAATCAGGAAACTGAAGTTGAAGGTGAGGATCTCCAAGAAAAACCAGGTGATGGATATCTTGGACCAACTGTTAAGGTTGGTGGGAAGGCATATGGCATTCCAAATCCTATTCGCATTGCACAAGATGCTCATGATACTGCCAATAGAACAAATCAAAGAAAAGTAGATGCAGTTAAAGCTCATGGCGGAACCGCATCGATGCCTCCATATAAAAATTATAACCGTCAAAATAGTACTGCTAGTCAGAATCTTTTTGGATTCCAAAAGCAATCATTTGAACCAGAAGGTGAGATGGTTTCAGAAATGGATTTAAAAAAATTGAAAAATCCTGGTGCTGCTCTTGGAAGAGCAATTGATCGTGTTTTTGTTCCTCCAGTTGCTGATGGAACTCTTAAGGGTAAACCAAATTCAAAGAAAGTTACTGAGGAAAAAAAACCAGAAAGTGAGACTATTGAAGAACGCACCCGTTATGCCAAGGAGACTGGAAAGGATCCACAAACTGGCAAAGAGTCGAAGAAAGGTGGCACTCTAGGTGGTGATGATACTCACTCTAAAGTGATGCGTCATATGCAGGGTAGTTTGAGAAAGTCTGGTGGCATGATGTCCTCCAGAAAGAAACCAATCCAACCTCAGGGTAAGAAAAAAGAAAAAGGTGCGAAAGGTTACCAGGGACCAACTCCAGTTGATAAGATCAGAGGTAAACTTGCAAGAAAGAGAGCACCCAAGCCTGATATTGGATCACGCTTTGATTGAGGATAAAAAATGCCAGCGAAATCCAAAGCACAACAAAGGTTCTTCGGGATGGTTAGGGCAGCTCAGAAGGGGGAAATGGAAAACCCCTCACCTGAGGTTGCCCAAGCTGCTTCTTCCATGTCCAAGTCCGACGTGAAGAAGTTTGCAAAAACTAAGCACAAGGGACTTCCAGAAAAGAAATCTTTTAAAGATTTTACTGTTGATACAGAGAAAGCAAAAAATAAGAAGTAATTTGCTATATATTGATAGACCATTTGGTATAAAATCATGCTTGCATTTTTACTCCCACTCGCTTCGAAGGTAATTACCGATGCCGTTGCCAAAATTCCAGAAAATGAAGAACTCGGTGAGAAACTGGTTGAGATCTGTCTTGTTATCCTTGGTAAAGCGGTTAAGTTAACTAAAACCGATATGGACGACCAACTTCTTGAAGTAGTAACCAAGGCAATCAAATCTCGCGAAGAGTGAGTTTTATAAATATCTTTATAAAAGAATTTTATACAGGTAAGGAACATGGCTCTTTGGGGCAAAAAAGATCTAGTTGGAAATGCGGGGTCAGTCACTATTGATCTCAGTACAGAAGTAATCACTGGAAGTGGTACTACATTTGCTACCTCTGGGTTTGAAGTATCTGCGGGTGATGTTATTGTTGTTGGTACTGGTGCAACTTACGGTCACGCCGTAATTGCCTCTGTTGATAGTGACACGAGTGCTTCTGTTGCTACTACTCAATATCTGATTCCAGACGGTGCAAATGGAATTCCTCTTGGAACACCATATTTTGTAACTCAACAACCAGTATCTTCTATCGAAGATCAAAACTACCAAGCACCAGATGCTAAGTCGAATAGAACTTCTAGCGTATTTGGTGTAGATGCAACTGAGGTTGGCATTGCTACTGCAACAACGGTTGCTGGTAAAGCAGGTGCATATTCAGTTGCACATGCTGGTTGGGTTGGTGTTACAACATACGTTGATGGGCACGGTAACTTGAGAGTTAAATCCGAAGTTCTAGTCGCTGGCAACTTCATTACTGGAGATGCTGATGATGACGCAAGATTCCCAGATAGCTGATAATATGGTATGAAGTTTGATGATTTGAATGAAGATAACTATTTGTTATTTGCCATAAAATTCTATAATAATCCACAAGCAGTCACTAAAGATGACTTTGAGGACGATTTGAAAAGAATTAAGTACGTCAAACGTTTATTAAAAAGATATAAAAATACTGGCGTACTTAAAACACATTTAATATTAAATCATATTATTGTATTGTTTAACGTTTTCAATGAAGCAACAGTTCCTTTACTGTTTTATAATTTAGAAGAAGATCTTTGGCCAGCAATCAAAAGTTTTTTGGTATATTTGAAAAGGATACCAGAGTATCCAAAAACACATGTTCATGGAATTCCTGAAGATGATTATTGTATAAAAGAACTAAACTCTATCTAATGGACCTTAATAGAATTATTGATATCATTCACACTCTAAAAGAAGAGGGTGAAGTTTCAGTGCCAACTAATAATGCCTCTAGTGGAGCGATTGCTGGTCTGCCCCCAGATCAACCACCAGTATATAAGAAAAAGAAGAAAAAATATTCGGATTTGCCGACCATAATTGGTAGAGGCAAGTTCCCTGGTGCCAGAGCACGTTGGAGAAAGGGAGTCTGATAATGTTCTCTCAAGGTTCTAAAGTAGCGGTTCTTGAATCGAAACTTGATATGTATGAGGACCTATCCCGCGAAATGCTGGCGAAGTTAGAAGCGGCAGTAGAAAAAATATCAGAAGGAAATAATCGTATTGCTCAAATTCTCACGAAGCACGATGAAAGAATTGAGCAAACTATGAAGACTGATTCACTCATCATTAAGATGATTGATGAGTTAAAAGCAGAAAGTGAAAAGGACCATAAGGTCATTCACGATAGAATTGATAAATTACAGGTAGAAATAAAAGCATTCTCAAAGTTCCGTTGGCAAGTTGGTGGAGTGCTAGTAGTGGCAGCACTTCTCATTGGTGCGGGTAGCAGATTGGCACCATTCTTCTTGACTTCACCCCAACCCGCTGCTACAATAGAAAGACAGTAAAGACCTTTTGTAATGGATTTGGTTGATTCCAAGTATATTGGATTAGTATCTTCGCGTCTGCAAAAATTCAAAAAGGTCAAAGCGGACCTCTATAACTTCCGTTGTCCTATCTGTGGTGATTCCCAGAAGAACAAGAACAAGACGCGGGGGTATTTTTATGTCGTGAAGAATAATACAAACTTCAAGTGCCATAATTGTGGTTCTAGTTTATCTCTGAATAATTTTCTCAAAAAGATTGATACCACTCTCTATAAGCAGTACACTCTTGAGAAGTTTAAGGAAGGACACACAGGTAAGAACTTTGTTGTGGATGAACCTAAACTAGAATTCAAAAAACCAACTTTTAAGAAAAAACTTAATCTACCAAAAGCATCCGAAAATAATTTTGCAAGGGACTATCTAATCAAACGTAAACTTGATCCAAATAAGTTTTACTATGCTGATAAGTTCATGGAGTGGACGAACTCACAAAAACAAATGTTTGATAGTATCGTCAAAGACGAACCAAGAATTGTTATTCCACTTTATGATGAGTTCAAAACTTTGATCGGATTTCAGGGCAGAGCACTCACATCATCTTTCACTAAATACATCACCATTATGTTAGATGATGATGCTCCGAAGATCTACGGACTCGATGAAATTGACAAATCAGAACCAATCTACATTGTCGAAGGACCGTTCGATTCCACGTTCGTGGAAAACGCTGTTGCTATGTGCGGGTCCGATGTTGATATTCGGTCGTTTGGTTGGAGCGATTATATTTGGGTTCTTGATAATGAACCACGTAACCGAGAAATCACCAACAGAATTGCCAAACTCATCGATAGAGGAGAAAAGGTAGTAATCTGGCCAAGCAACATTGTGGAGAAAGACATCAATGATATGGTTCTCTCTGGACATGATGTTATGTCTATGTTAAAATTAAATACCCATTCTGGTTTAGAAGCAAAAGTTAAATTCAACACTTGGAAAAAAATATGAGTAACGGAACGAAAGTTGTAAAGAGAAATGGTAAAACAGAACCTCTTGATTTAAATAAACTCCATGTTATGGTGGAAGAGGCATGTAAAGACCTTGCTGGTGTATCTGCAAGTCAGGTTGAAATGCAATCTGGTATTCAGTTTTATGATGGAATTACCACTGGCGAAATTCAAGAAATTTTGATTCGTTCTGCATCAGATTTGATTGATTTGGACCACCCCAATTACCAATTTGTTGCCGCACGTCTTCTTCTCTTTGCCCTTCGCAAGCAACTTTTTGGTAGGATGCACGAAAATCCTTCCGTTAAGAGTCACGTTGAAAAATGTGTTGAGCGTGGAGTATATGATCCTGAAATTCTAAATCTTTATACGGACGAAGAATTTGATAAACTACAATCGTATATCGATCATAGTCGTGACTATCTGTTCACCTATGCTGGTCTCCGCCAGGTAGTGGACAAGTATTTGGTTCAAGATCGTAGCACTGGTGCTCTTTATGAAACACCACAGTTCATGTACCTTTTGATTGCCGCGACTATCTTTTCAAAGTATCCTAAGGAAACACGTTTAGACTACGTTAAGAAGTACTATGACGCAATCTCAAAACACAAAATCAACATTCCCACACCTATCATGGCGGGAGTGCGAACTCCACTTCGACAATATGCTAGCTGTGTCCTTGTTGATGTTGATGACACCCTCGATAGTATCTTTACTAGCGATATGGCTATTGGCAGATACGTTGCACAAAGGGCGGGAATCGGTATCAACGCAGGTCGCATCCGTGGCATCAACAGCAAAATCAGGGGCGGCGAAGTTCAGCACACAGGCGTTGTACCATTTCTCAAAAAGTTTGAGTCAACTGTCC
>Ga0222719_10004399_pt1 | contig 12362 bp, 13 predicted proteins | sample C33_34DmetaG_FD_165039 | JGI IMG/M metagenome (GOLD analysis project Ga0222719, IMG submission 165039) | Estuarine water microbial communities from San Francisco Bay, California, United States - C33_34D | ecosystem: Environmental > Aquatic > Marine > Unclassified | place: USA: California...
AAGAACATCATGCATATCTGAAACACCCCATTGGTCTCCACAGACATCTTTAAGAAAGTCATGACCCCTGCCACTCGAACCCCTCGGATTACAAGCTATTACGTTGAAACCCGCCGATGCATAAGTTTGAAATTCATCAAAGAAGGTAAACCCATATTGTGATGCGGGACCACCATGGATATTTAAAAGAGTTGGTCGATCTTTATCTACAAATATTCCCCATGTGTCTATTTCTGATTCACCAGTATTAATTCTTTCATATACACACTTGTGTGTTTTTACTTTACTGACAAAATAATCATTTGCTTTTGAATTCTTCATAAGTTGACCATTTTCTATTTGATAAATTTCATCAGGTCCTGAAAAAGAATTAGCAATTACGTAAAGTCCATCATTATTAAATGCAAAGTCCTTAATGGTTATGTCAAGATCAACTAAATCAAAATTATTTGTACCATCGCGAAGTAATGTTCTTCCTGAATCTTCATATAGAAAATAAAGTAAAGAATTATTAATTTTAGCTTTTAAAATATTCCTATCAAAGAGTTTGAATTTAAATGAAGCATTTCCAGGTTTAGAAAATTTAAGAATTGTTGTATTTGTAGGCCAGTCGAAACGATTTCTTAGACCAATACCGTGTAAAGTATCTTCATAGTAAAAGAGGTTACTTATTGAACCTTTTTGAAAAATATTATCTATAGATTTATTTTTTATGACACCAATACTCTCTTCAAGCATTGTGCCTGCTGTGTTATATTGGCTATAAGAAAGTGTTATTGAATTTTTATGTTCAACCAATGAGTCAATTGAAATTATATTTTCTTTATCACCATTAATAATTCTTGTATGTTTTTTAGATTGAAGATTTACTTTATAAACATGACTTCTTTTGTTATAAATGATTCCAACACTATCAAAATGAAATGGAAGATTTTCATAATACATAGGCTCTTCTTCCTTTTTTTCAATATTTTTAAAATCTTTAGACCATTCATTAGTTATGACGTAAATGAATTTTTCATTTTTACTCAAAATATAATTAGAAATCTTTCCTTCAGTCTGAAAGAGAGTATCTGTTGTTCTTCCATTTTGAACTTGAATAGTTGAAGATATTTTTGCTTCTTTATTTCTGGGAATTCTGGTTGATTTTATATAAAAAATAGAGTTAGTTAATTTTGCAAATTTTGGATTAGTAAAATTATAACTTCCTGATTTATATTTTTTCCAAGAACCTTTGTCTCTTTTCCACAATTCAGATATATAAGTATTAACCTCTAGATCCATGTGAGTGCTTTGTACTACCAAGCTTGAACCTTTTCCGTCTAAATTAGACAGGGAGTTAAATTCTGGTAAGTTATTAGGCTTCATATTAGTTCTTATTCTATTTAATTACTTTATCCGCAACAAGCGTAATTATAACTGAAGAAAATAAGGCAATTGCAAAAGTGTTTAGGTCTGCTAAACCATAAAGATCTGTAGGTATAAACACCCCTCCAGGATTTGCTTGAAGATCAATATATTGAAATCTATATACAAAAGCACAAACAAGAGACCCAACAAAAGGAACTATAAGTAATAGATCTTTGCTAGTTTTTTTTATTCTATAGAACGCTGGAAACACTAGGCTAGCAGCAAACAAGTCAGCCACTAAAAACACATTAAAAATACTAGTTACTTCAATTGATAGTACTAATGCAACACATACAATTAATAATGTTAATAATTTAGCTTCTTCAGATTTTTTCTTAAAAATATCTAGTGAAATAGTTGATGCAATTGCATTTTCTAGAGTATCAATACTTGATGTCACCAGAAGGGTTGCTAAAGAGACTAGTAATATAATTGTAAAATTATTCAAATCTAACTGCTCAATGAAACTTAATGCAGGAGATTCTAAACCTTTTCCTGCTCCAACTGCACCACCAATTCCCAAAAGAAGAATAGTTAAGAATGCACCAATTCCAGAAAAGATGCTTGCTTTTTTAATAGCTTTTGAATTTTCTGCTGAAAAAGTTCTTTGCCAGTATCCCATAGAAAAAACCTCAGCCGCAGTTACAGCAATTATTACAGCCAAAGCAGATTTAAGACTAAAAGTTTCGAAAGAGTTTAATCCTCCTATATTTGCAAAATTTACCAATTCAGAAAGACTGTTTTGACTAATCCATATGGTGAAAACAATAGTCAACAATAAAATTATTCCATAACTTTGAAGCTTATCTGTAAAATAAGATGCTTTAAATCCATGTCTAAATAAGTAAGCCAACGTAGTCATAGCAATAAGTAAACTTATCAAAACTCCTCGAACAGATGATATTGATTCAAAAACGAAACCAATTGATGCAAACTCGGCTATTAAAAAAGCTCCCATGTAAATCACCGCTACCATGGAAACTATTTTTTGAGCAATACTTCCGTATTTTGTTTCTACAAATTGTGCAAGAGTAGCCCCCTTTGGCAACAAATCTGCAATCCGAGGGCCAAAAATATATATCAAAATAAAAGGAGTAGCCGATGAAATAGCATAACCATAAATATCGTATCCCAAACCATACCAAGCAACTTCAGCCGGAGAGGTTAGAATCCAAAGCCCCATACCACTTGCGTAAAAGCTTAAACTTAAGCCAACTACACCTTCTGATTTATTTAAAACAAAATACTCATCTTCGTTTGATTTCAAACCTCTTGTTTGAAAGTAGATCCAAGTCAAAATTACTACAACTATTAAATAGACTAGATTTGCGTTCATACATACCTCATTCCTATAAAAGTAATGGGATTTGAGCTTGAGTTCCCTTCGTTAGAATTACCTAACAGGTTCATACGGTCGGCTTTTAAACCCTCTCAGCTTTTGCTCCCGATATTTTTATAATAGTCACCATTACTATATAAAGTTATCTTTTTAGCAACATTAACATCCCTCTAATGAGTTCACACAATCTAGAAAAACCACCTCAGCCTTCAATGATTCAAACATTCTCAGCAATAATTGTTGCAGCTATTGGATGGGGGTCGGGAAATGTAATCTCTCGAAGCTTGTTGATTGATGGAATAAATGAAATTTATTTAATAACAATAAGAGTTGTTGTAATAGGAACAATCTTATTTGCTTACTATCTTTTCTTTATTAGGGAAAAATTTCAAATAACAATATTTAAAGAAGCCACTTTGACTAGCATTTTTTCTTTATTTGCTGTAAGTTGGTTTTTTATTTTTGCTCTTCAATATATTTCTTCCGGTTTAGTAACTTTACTCATAAGCTCTGCTCCAGTCTTTACTGCAATATGGTTAAAGATACTACTTAAAGAGGAAAATATTTCAAAAACAAGATATATCTCTATCTTTATCGGGTTAATTGGAGTGTCATATCTATTTTTGACTAAAGAAACAGGATTGCTTAATCAAGGCGACATAGTAATAGGCGGAACCCTGGCTTTTTTAGGTGTTCAGTGTATTGCACTAGCTACAGTACTCAATAGAAAGTATGCACCAAAATATAAAGTCTTTACATGGCTTACATACCAGTACCCACTAGTTATGTTTTTAACAATAAGTGTATTTTTAATTTTTGATACTACAGTTGAGACACTTAGTACAACTCAAGTTATAAGAATAACCTTTCTAATAGTGGCAAACTTAAGTGCTTTTACATCATTTACTTGGCTTATAAGAAGAGTTAGCGCTTTACAAGTTGCTTCTGTAGATTATCTTGTACCTATTATCGGTGTTTCGGCAGGAGTTATATTTTTAGATGAATCGTTTAATTTCAATGTAGTTATAGCTGGAGCATTTATATTTGTATCCTTAATTTTGAATACTAAAGAAGAATTTTCAAACTGACTCCAATTCTTTCTTAATTTTTTTTAAGTCCTGGAGTGTTAACCATTTTGGCTTCCCTTTTTTATCAGAGGGATTTCTAAGTAAATATGAAGGATGAAATATAGGCATATACTTTACACCACCTTTATTTATCCACTTACCTCTAATTTTTGATATTGGTTGATTAATACCTAAGTAAGACTGAACAGCAGTAGATCCAGCAAGAACTATAACTTTTGGATTAATTAACTCGATTTGACCACTAAGCCAGATACTACAGTTTTTAACTTCAACCTTTTCTGGCTTTCTGTTGTTTGGAGGCCTACATTTAACAACATTAGAAATATAACAATCCTTATTTGTATCAATACCTACAGATAGAAATGACTTATCCAACATTTTTCCAGCTCTGCCAACAAAAGCTAATCCCTGTTCATCTTCCTGCTGACCAGGACCCTCTCCAATAATAAAGATTTCTGCTTTTGGATTTCCTCTTCCAAAAACTACATTGATTCTTTCTTTAGATAAAGAGCATTTTGTACAAGAGACACAGCTTTTCTCTAATAAATTAAATTTTGCTAGATTAACCATTTATAAAATTTTACTAAATCTTTTTTTTTTAAACACACCTCAGAATATAAGTTCTAAGGTGTGTTTTTTACATACTACCAACATAGGGGAACATTGAGTAAGTACTAATTATGTAAAGCAAGCTTAAATACGAGGTAAATTTGGTATAAATACTACATAAATGAGAAAACCCTTGAAAACTCCGCAATCTGTTTCCAGATTTCCTGCTTCAAGGGTTATCTCTTTTTACTTCTTGTAATGATTATCTATAAAGACTTTCTTCACAAAAAGTAATATAAATTTACATTAAAAAATTGTAAAAATCAAAAAATTTTAGTCAGAATTTTTCCCACTTTTTCTTCTGTTAACAATAATTGTGAACACAGCAGCAATTACTATTACGCCAAGTAATCCACTTAGTACAGTCGAAATAAAGTTGTTATTTATGGCATTTATTCCATAGTCATCTAATAACAAGACAACGCCATCTGTTTCTTGAAATCCAAAGTTTCCTGCAACAGATTCTAACCCATCAGGAGAAGACGAAGCAAAAGGAGTAATTAAGGTTAGTAACAGAATTAAAACTACGAATAGTCCATATAGGGAAACACTAGAAGTGTTACTATCGTTTCTATCATATGCATAAACTAAATCAGGCCTAACACGTATTAATAGACCAACTATTAGCGCGGTTATAATACCTTCGCCAATTCCTATCAAAAAATGGGTTGACATCATTGCAACCAGAACACTACTTACTGGAATAGAGATCGTGCCTCCAATGGCGTACTCAAGTGTAAAAGCAACAGAAGATAACACTACGGTTATGATTCCTGATACAACACTAACAGCAACTATTGATGTTTTATTTTTTCCAATAAACTTTAACCAGTACTTAACAATCACCCAGCCAGTCGAGCATGTTACTATCGCCATATTTAAAACATTTACTCCTAGTGCACTCAAACCTCCATCAGCAAAAAGTAAGGATTGAATAATAACTACAACAGATAAGCAAATGAGACTTAGTCTTGGCCCCAAGACAATTACTGCTAACGCACCGCCTAATAAGTGACCACTAGTACCAGCAGCTATAGGAAAATTAATCATTTGAAGAACAAAAATTAATGCTGACATCATCCCTGTTAATGCAATAAATTTATCCGCGATTAGAGTTTTTGCTGACCTTATATATGCCCATAAAGTTCCAAAGCTTAACAAACCGGTAGCTGCAGAAACTTGAACATTTATAAATCCGTCAGGTACGTGCATGAATACATTTTATATTCAAATTTTATTATTGCAAATAGTTTGCAATAAGATTCAAATTAATTTGTTTTGATTTAACCAACTATGTAGCTCACTTAGTACAAAAGGTCTTGTGTCCTGATTAAGAAGCTCATGTTTAGAGCCTTGTATAGGGATGTATGTTACATTTTGTAACTTACTTAACTCAAGAGATGATTCAATTGGTACAATCTTGTCTTCCTCACCATGAAATAAAATGGTTGGAAGTGAGAGTTGTTCAATATTTTTATTTACTAGTTCCTGAGATTTTAAAAGCTCATTTCCGTATCTAGCTGTAACCGATCTAAAAACTAAAGGATCTGAAAAATAGTCAGTAACTACATTTTTATCAGTTGATAAGTTCTTTTTTTTCACAGATGATGGGATTCTTAATTTTGGAAATATAGTTGCTACTGATTTAGATAAGGTCTTTATTATTTTCGGATAGTTATCTCCTAATGTTGGAGCTGAGAGTATTAAAAAATCAGGATTAATTAACTTAGTTAGTATTGAGTGAAGCGCTACTTGCCCGCCAACAGAATGACCAAAAACAATTGTATTTTCATATTTATTAATTTTTGCAAATCCATCTGTAACAACTTTATCAACCTCTCCCCATGTTTCTAAATCACCTTTAACCAAAGTGTTTTCCCCGTGTCCTGGTAAATCAATTAAGTAGGTATCAATGCCAAGATTGTTGAACCAGTCAGCATTAATTCTATGCCTTTCTTTATGTTCAAAAAATCCGTGAATTAATAAGAGTCCAGTTTTATTCATAATTTTAATAATTTATATACAATGAATACTAATGCATATTGATTATGTCAAGACACCATTTAATAATAATCCTTCTATGCAAAAATATTCTGGACCCTTGCTTGAAGAAAACCCTAGGAAAATATATTTAGACGAAAAGTTACTTCAACTTTCATCCTATGGAGAAGATTTATATAGAGAATCTAGAATTTTTACTAAAAATAATTTGATTCAACTCGTAAGTAATACATTAGGCATAGCCCCACAGGAAACCTTAAAAGACCTTTCACTTTTAATTGAGGAGGATATTGCAGTAATGCATAAGGGAAAACTTGAAGCTATAAGTTTCTGCTTTCCAAGCGGCTGGGTTCCCTCTAAGGCTATAGGAGAAGACTTTATATTTTTACACACTCCAGTTGCAGATAACCAGCTTTTAATAAAATCTAGTGAAAAGCTAACAAAATATATGTGTAAAAACACTATTCAGAGATGGGTTTGGAATATTACAACTATTAATGGGCTAAGCAACCATCCTAAAGTTCCAAGACCAGTACTGAATAATTTTAATGATCTCTACTTTCGTGTTGAAACACAAATATCCACACCTCTTGATGAAGAAACCAGCTTGTTCTTGGTTTCAGTAGAAGTGGTTAAGTTAGAAGAAGTTTGGGACGAAAAAATACTAAAAAGCCTTAACTCAATGAGTGAAAGTATTCTGGAATATAAACAATTAACTAAAATAAAAGATTATTTAAATAGTTTTATAATTTAAGTACTTATGAAATACATATATATAGCTGGACCATTGTTTGATGATCATGAAAGACAATATTTGGAGGAAATTGCATTAGTTCTTGAAAATAATAAATTTGAGACATTTCTTCCCCACAGAGATGCGGGACTTGTTGAGGGTGAGTTTACTGATAAGTTAAGGGAGGATATATTTACAACTGACATCGAAGCACTTGAAAAAGCTGATATGGTAGTCGCATTACTGACAGGACGAGACATTGATTCTGGTACAGCTGCTGAAATAGGATATGCGTATGCGCATAAAAAAAAATTAATTGGAGTTAGTGCAAATAATTTAAAAGTACTAAATACTTTTGTATGGGGTTTATTTGATAGTGGAAAAAATATAGTTAATGACATAAATGACTTAGAGGAGTTTTTAGGTGCAGAATAAATATTTAGGTATTTTTATCACTTTCTTTTTCTCAGGTACATTATTAAGTTTGGCTTTTAGACTCCTTGACAGTTCGGTTTTTAGAAATGCTGAATTTAAAATTCAGGATTGGGCTTATGGTAACTTACTAATCTTGTTGACTTCAGTATTAATAACTTATCTTTGGGTTATAAAAAACAAAACCTAACTTCCATGTTTTTCTAGAAAGTCATCCAAGTCTTTTTTTGCTTCATCCACCTGTTCATTAGATATCTCTTGATCTCCACTAATTAAACATTCTGAATTATTTGCATAGAGAATGTTGATTGATTTATAAACTTTTAATCGAACTTCTAAATAGTTTTTATATACTTCTTGATGGTTCCAATTTTTCTCTATATTATCAAAAAAAGAATTCCTATCTTCATTTACAGACTTGGGAGAAATATCATCTATATACTTATTTAGTTCAAAGCTAGTGTTAAATAGTTCATTTGATAGATCGATATATTCCTTTTCTGTTTGCTCACAAAGTGTCAAGATTTTCGTAGTAGATGTCGTTGTTTCTATAGTTTCATTAGATAAACTTATAGAACAAGAAGTAAAAAAAATAAGAATTATTAATAGTTTTTTTTCTTTCATGTTGATATAAATTTTAAACCAATTTTTATAAGTAAAATATAGTTTAAATTAACAATACTGAAATTAGTAACTAATTTTTATTTTTTAAAATGATAAAGACAATGAAGAAGGTAAAAACTGTTGTTAAAGTATTTGTTGCAACTAGAGGAACGTCTTTGCTGTAAATTCCATAGATGAGCCAAAAAAGAGAACCAAAGAATAGAAATACATAAGTTATTAAAGAAAGCCCTCCCGTATTTTTTGTTTTAACAGTTTTTATAGCTTGCGGTAAGAATGAGACAGCGGTACATATTGCTGCTAAATAACCAAATATAGAGAAATCCATCTATCTAAATTTTAGTATGGTCCCAAAAGATAAACTTTGAAAAATCCAGTAGGCCTAGCTAGATTTGAACTAGCGACCTCATCCTTATCAGATAATAATTAAAAGTCTGAATACTTAAAGAAATCTACAATTTCAGAAATTGGCTTTTCTGGAAAGAATCCTAAAGGTGGAGGATCATCAGAATTTCCTTCTCTCATAAAGGAATTAAATTTATCGTAAAATTCCTCTAATGTCATATTTGTATGTTTTTCAAAAGACCCCTGAAAAGATAGTTCATAAATATCTTTTGGAATGTCAACCCATACTGTTTCATAGGATGTTAAGTAGGCAAGGTAGGCATTTGCTATACCTATGAAACAAAATGCTGATGTATCGTAACTGCTGTCTAGACTATTCATCATGTAATTATTACAACGATCGTCAGGATAAGACTCACCCTGTGCAGCTTTTCTTGCACTTTTGTACCAGAAATCTAAATTAATACCTTCGGCTTCTTGTATCTCTTGAAAAGATAGGTCTTTAAAGAGTTCTATCTCCTGCCATGATTGATTTAACCAGATGTTTGGAAATAATATAGCTGCTCCCTCAATCCACCAAACCGGAGTATCGATAGAGTCTAGATTTCCCATATTTAATTCATAATGATAAGCCCTTTGATATCTATGAAAATATTCATGAGCCCAACCATGATAAAGCACTGCCCTTCTTTGTGGAAGTGGTGTATTCCATTCCCTTGTATCGTGTGGATATTCTACAAATTCATAATCCATTACGCATAAGGCATATGGATCTGGAGGAAAGACTTGCCAATCGCCAGATCCAGTGAGGCAACCTGCACCTATTAAATATCCATCAACAATATTTAATTCCTGGTCCCAGTGTATTTCGGTTAATTTATCAAAGATGGGTTGTGAAAACTCATTCGTTGTAGTGATAACAGTTACATATCTGTTGTAGGAACCAATTATAGAGTTCAGCATGTTTTGAATTTCATAATATTCATCAACGATAGTTTGAGGTACATCAGTAGCTACTACAATTTCTTGTGCAAATTCATTTTGAGGTTTGTCATAGCCTACTGCAACATAATGACATTTATCAGGAGAAGTTTTCTTAGAACATTCATCTACTTCACTAGTAGTGTCTTGAACAGTTGTAGTAGTACTGTCTTGAACAGTTGTAGCTTCTTCAATAGAGTTACTGCAACCAATTATTAAAATTAAGAAAATTAAAAAATGCTTTTTCATACTAATAAATAATACAAAATGTGGGGTTTTTTAACTGAATATATGTAAAAATTTCTGAAAAACCCCTTGTGAGCGCTACAGGATTTGAACCTGTGATTTCTTCCTTGTATGGAAAGCGCTTTTAAAAATAAGATAGTGACTTTTGGGTGACTTTAAAAATCTAAATTCTGAAAATGCAGTGGGCCTAGTTAGATTTGAACTAACGACCTCATCCTTATCAGGGATGCGCTTATAGGTTCTTCACAATAAATGCTGGGTTGTAGAGCATAGTTTTCTCTTTAATTTTTATCCTCTGGTGACTTTTTAGTGACTTTTTTCCAATTTAAAACTACCACTATAAACGCTTGCAGTATACATTTATGCTCTCCTCAAAAAAAAAGGTGATTTCCGTAAGGAGTACACCTTATAAGGAGGAAAAATGAATAAAAATAAAGTTGAGCAAACTTTAAATCTACCTACTGAACAACTCAGAAGTGGAAATCTGTACTTTACAATGATTGCTTCTTGTGTCGTTAATCAGTTACTTAAAAAAGAAAACCAAAAAGCATTATCAACATACTTAAGGTTGTCTGCTTACTACTCAAAAGCAAGTTATAAAAAAGGCGCGTATCCTACCCAGGAAACTCTTGCAAAAGAACTTGGTTTGAGCGAACGAACTATTGTTGAGCACATAAAACTCTTAAAAGGAGTAGTTTGCTCTCACGGAGATCCTATTTTGAAAGTAACAAAAGAATGGGAAGATAATAAGTCTAAAAATACATATCATTTACCGCAATTGAAAGAACTGTATAAACAAAGCGAGTTTATCGGAGTAGATGAGCACTTTGTGTCACTTCTTGGGTGAAGTTCTTATCAAGTGTATATGAAGAAATTTACACTTCTTTGATGAAGAAAACTTCCTACTAATTAAAGCAAGTAATCAAAGCAATGAATTAAAGCAACTAATTATCTGCAATTAACTAAAGTTAATTGGCAACAGGTTGCCATAGATAGATTTGGTAACATATAGTATGTCAGAGAATTTATTTGGTGAAATTCCAGGAATTAAGATTGGCGATGTTTTTGAAAACAGAGCTGCATTGTCAGAGGCAGGAATTCACAGACCATCAATGTCAGGAATATGGGGAAGCCAGGAAACCGGTGCATACTCAATAGTTCTATCTGGTGGATATGAAGATGATATTGACCAACTCGATTACATTCTTTATACAGGTCAAGGAGGTCAGGATGCTCCGGGAGGACAACAGGTAAAAGACCAGGAGTTTACTAGAGGAAATAAAGCTTTAGCTATCAATATGGAAGAACACTTGCCAGTTAGAGTGAATAGAGGTTATCAGGTTGAGTATGGTCCAGAGTCTGGCTACAGGTATGATGGAATTTATTATGTCCAGAATTTCTACAAACAAAGAGGAAAGTCGGGATTCTTTATTTATAGATTTGAATTAGTTACAGCTCAAAATTTCGATTTTCTTACAGAAAATATTAAGTCAACATTTAAAGAAGATTACGTATTACCTGAAAGAACAGATGTTATTTCAAGCAGAATAAAAAGAGATCAATCAATTGTAAAAAAAGTAAAAGAACTAAATAACAACACTTGCCAAGTTTGCGGAGAGTATTTTGAAGGAGTTAATGGTCCTATAAGTGTTGGAGCTCACATAAGAGGACTTGGTGGAATACACAATGGTCCAGATGTAATTTCAAATTTACTATGTTTATGTCCTAATCATCACGCATTATTCGATAGTTATGGTTTTTATATTGATAAAGATTTAAATATTGTGTCTCTTGAACAAGAGTTACCTCACAATCCTGAAAGACGTTTGATAACTAATACAAAACATAAAATTGATAAAGAATTTTTAAAATATCATCAAGAAAAATACGAAGAAAACAAGTAACTGCCAATCTCACCTAACACCAAAAGAGAGAACTTTTACACAATAGGTTAAGCCTCATACTTGTATTAGCTTTAGCGATATTTACCCTGCCCACCCTATAAAACAATAGCTTTAGTGCCTCTATTAATTCTATAAATTGATGTATAAAATTAAATTTATGGAGCCTATTTATATTTACACAGTCCTGTCTTTATTTTTTTTGGCTTATGTTATACAAAAATTGAGTAATTACTTAGATAAAAGACAAATAAAAAAGCTTCAAAGGGAAAAATCTAACAATGAAGTTATAACAGGCTTTTACGAATCAAATTTAGAGCGAGAGACTAGAGAAGAAAAAGAAAGACTAGAAAAGATAAATAAAGAGAGAAAAGACCAAGGTTCCTCTATAAAAGCTCTACTTGAGTTTCAGGCTGAAAATAGCTGGAGAAATATTCAAAAGACAAATAATTATTCTTACAAATACAAATCTTCTAAAAAATCGATAAGTAATAGAAAAAATGAAATAAAGAAGAAAGAATTAGATAATAACTTCAAAGAAACAGGTGTTTTTGAATCTGATAAAGCAAGAAAATATCGTGAAGAACTTGAGTTAAAAAACGCAAATGCAAAAAGAAAAAGTAGATGGATTCCAGGGGATCAGCACAGAGGAGACT
>Ga0222719_10004401_pt1 | contig 12361 bp, 8 predicted proteins | sample C33_34DmetaG_FD_165039 | JGI IMG/M metagenome (GOLD analysis project Ga0222719, IMG submission 165039) | Estuarine water microbial communities from San Francisco Bay, California, United States - C33_34D | ecosystem: Environmental > Aquatic > Marine > Unclassified | place: USA: California...
TTTACCACTTATGCAAGATAAAAAAGATTTGTTTACTGAAAAATACAAAGATTACTTTATGAATAACTACTTGAAGCAATTTACGCAAAATCAAGCTCCTACAAACCCTCAAGACGCTGCTGTTTTTGATATTAAAGAAGCTAAAATGGCTAAAGCACAAGCATTCATCGAAGCTAATAACCTATAAATTTAATTAAATGCAACTAGTAGAATACGTTAATTCTTTATTTGAACAAGGTTTATCTGGAGAAGAAGTTATTGCTAAAACTCAAGAGTGGAAAAAGAAAAACAATTATGGCGTTTCTGAACAGCCTAGTGTTTTAAAAGAAGATTTAAAACCTAAAGAAGAAGTAAAGATAGAGGGTGTTGCAGAAACAACGGATGCAACTGTACCACCCAAAACACCGGATGCGTCCGAGAATTTAGAGTCTGGAAATGGACAATTTCAGTTCACGCCAATAGTTGACGAAGAGGCTACTTCTGAAAGATATTTAGATCTTATAAATAAAAGAGCTCTTCGTTTTAAAGCTCAAACAGACTTTGACAATGATGTTGGAGGTGTAAAAACTAAAGCTATATTGAAGCAACTTCCAATAGGCTCTAAAGATAGAACTGATTTTTACATACAAAGAAATTTAGCGCCTGATGAAACTATAAATGAAAGTTATTATAACAGAGCTTCTGGAAATTCAGCACCTAATAGTTATTTAATTGAACAAGGTGATATTGACTCTAAGTTTTCTTTAGAAGCGCCAAAAATAGAAGTTTCCAAGCAAACAGATCTAAAAACCGAAGACCAAATAGTTCAACCTATTGGAAGACCTGCCGATGTTTTAGGCTTTGATAAACCCAAAAAAGAAATACCTGATAACTTCTGGAGTGATTTAAAAGAAGAGTTTGAAGAAGAAAAAAAGCAAGGTATTGGAACTATAGAGTCTTATATAGATGGCTATATAGAAGAAAACGATTTAGACTTAGATTTTCCTAATTTATATTTTAATAAGGACAATTCAACTTCTTTTATTGAAAATAATTACGGTGGAGCTGATGCTATAGCTCAAACAAATTTAAATCCTATAGACTTTGAAGGTTTTTTAAATAGAAATGGTTTTGCAGAAGAGTTTAATGAAAAACTAAACAGCGGTGTATATGATGACTCAGAAGGATTACAAGATGGATCGTTAGCAAAAGAAAGAGATTTAAGAAGATATTTAAATCTTTATAAAAGCGAGCAAGATGCTAGATTAAACCAAAAAAATAAATTATATAGTATAAAAAAAGATCCTGGTAAATTTAAAACATCAACTTTTGGTGACGCAAGAGTAGATTTAATTAATGCTTTAAGTGTTCCAGATGAATCAGACGTTTACTACACTTCTATAGACTCTAACGCTTTTAAAGACTATATAGGAAGTCAGTTTACTATTTCTTCATCTAAAGACAGAGAATATTTACAGAAAAAAATAAATTACGCTAAAGAATTAGATGAAAGAGGTGATTGGTACGCAGCAGCGGCAAACGCTGGTTCTTTAATAGTAGAGGCCAAAAACGGTTTTTTAACCGGCTGGTATGATTTATCTACTTTTGCATTAGAACTAGGTGGAGCTGATACCTTTGTTCAGCGATTAAGAAATAGTGAAGCTGAAACTCAATTAGCTAAAGATTCATCTTATTACACTTCTTTCTCTGGTAAAACAATAAAAATTGATGGAGTAGAATATGCTAAAGATCAAGTGTCAGGTGTTATATATAATGTTTCAGCTGGTTATAGTGTAAGCGAAATAAATGATCCTTTTAGCTTAAAGTCTTTAGATGAAAAAATAGAAAAAGAAGGTATTGTTAAAGAACATAACTCTTTAAGAGGTTATCTAACAGTAGGTGGAAACACTTTTGGTAATGTTTTAACTCAAGTTATTGGTCAAAAAGGCGTTTCTTTTGCAACTAAAGCGGCTAAAGTAAGAACATTAGCTACCTTAAATGGATTTACTAGTGTAAAAAAATATAAACAAACATTACAACTAGCGGAAGCTATAGGTGGAAAAGCAGCGTCTAGAATTAGAATACCTGTTAAAAAATCAACATTTGATGCCATGCTTTTTCAAGGCTCGTATGGAGCGGCTATAGGATATAACAATACATTGAAAGAAGCTAAATTAGCTGGATTTAACGATGAAGAGGCGGCTGCTTTAGCTTACGATGGTTCACAGTTAACTGGTATATGGTATGCGGCTACTGGACCTATAAGTCCACGTACAAACTGGTTAGGAAAAGAAGGTCAAGAGTCATTGGTTAGTCAATTAAGAAAATCTATATTAAAAGCTAGAAAATCAAATAAACCAAAAACATTCGCTTTAGACTTCAAGCAAAGATTGTTAAACATAAGCAACAACTTAAAATCTAAAGGATATAATTTTGTTGAAGAAGGCACTAAAGAAACAATACAGGAAAATGTTCAGCAGGCTGGAGAATTTTTATGGATAAATCCTATATTAAATAAAAAAGCTAAAACAAACTTTTTACAAGATACTTATAGTTACCAGGAAGCCAAAACAACTTCAATACTTTCATTTGCTACAGGTGGTTTACTTAGTCAAATGAAGTTGCCGAGCTTTAAACCTAAGGCTAACGCTATGATAGCTAATTATAGCTATATAGCTAACAATATGGAAAAAGCACAACAGCAGTTAAATAGATTAGTTGAGTCTGGTTTTGCAACACAAGCAGAGGCAGATGAGCTTGTTTTTAATGCTAAAGCTATATTTAATAATACTTCTAGAATACCTAAATGGTTAGACCAAAATTTAGTTTTACCTGTTGCTAGGCTAATGCAGCAAAAGCAAGATAAACAAAATGAGAAAAAAAATATAGCGCCAAATTTTCACCAAGAAATTGATGATCAAATAGAAAATATAGATCTAGAAATAGATGCTTACATTAAAACTTCGGCTGAAACTCAAAGAGACAAGCTGCAAGCTGGCGTAGAAAGTTTTTTAAATAAAATTAGAAAAGCAAAAGGCAAAGTTGATATGGTGCCTTTTGATACTACAGCTGAAGCTAACGCTTATAGACAAGAGCTGTTAGAGCAGGGCGCAGAAATAATGCAGTCTGATAACTACGGAGATATGGTTGTTACGTCAGAAGGTAACAAAGTACTTATAATAGATAATCAAGTTAACACTGAAGACAATATAGTTACAACAGGTGTTCACGAAGGTGGTCATTTTGTTCTTTCAGAAACAATAGATCAAGATCCTGATGCGGCTAAAAAAATGGGTAATGCTTTAGTTGACGAGATGTTTGAAAATGAAAACGTTACTATAAAAAGCAATAAAATAAAAAGAAGATTAGCTACATATGCTTCGCAAGGCACTCCTACTGCTGTTATGATGGAAGAAATAATGATGATGGTAAGCGAGGGTTTAATAGATGGTGATATAGAGTTTAATGAAACAGCTAAAACCAGGATAGGTGATTTAATAAGAAGAACTCTTCAAAATGTTTTTGGTATTAAAGTAAAGTTCAAAGACGGTGAAGATGTGTTAAACTTTTTAAGAGATTACAATAGAACAATACAAACTCAAAGAGGCGGTAAAGCTATAGCTAGAGTAGCTACTAAGGGCGCTAAAGTAGATATAGCAGACCCAGGTATTGAAGCTGCTAGAAAAATAGGTAGAGTTAAACAAGAAATAGACGAAGAAACTGGGCAGATAAAAGAAGTCGAGCTTGATGAAGTTGATTTAGGTGTTGTATCAAAAGAAAGCAAAAGAAAACAAGAAACAGTTTTAGAGTCTATAGATAATTTACTGCCTAAAAATATAAAAACAAAACAGGAGTTCGACGCTTGGGCACAAAGCGAAAGAGGAGGAAAAGTTATAGCCGATGCGTTAAAACCTGGAGGACCTATAAACAACTATATTAGATCTAGAGGTACTAAACAAGAAAGCGATAAAATGCTTGACGACGTGCTATTTAGAATATACAATTTTAACCCTGAAGCAAAGAGAAAAGATGGAAGTGCCGTTGGCCCTGAAGCTTTTGGTGAAAAAATATTCGCCGATACAGCGTGGGCTAAAGTTACAGCTAGAACAAAACTGTTCGAAGAAGGTGAAAAAGCTAAACTTGAAAAAAGACAAGATGATACTACAAAACAAATAATTGGTGAAGAAACAGCCGAAACAGCTATAGAAACCGATGATTTAGCTAAAAAACCAACTGAAACAACTAGCTTTAACAAGGATTTATTAACTACTGATTTTTTAGATACAATAAAAGTTGAAGAAACTGAAGCTATAAATGAAATAAATAAAGATTTAGCTGAAGAAAAAATAACAGAAGAAGAAGCTAGGACTAGAAAACAAAAAGTTACAAAAAATGTTATTGAAAATAAAATAACTCAAACAATAACTGAAGCTTACAAAGGTAGAGATGTAAAAGGTTTTAAAGACTTAGGATCGCCTAAGTTTCCAATACCTAAATCTGTAGCTCAACTTTACGCTGACATGTTTGGAATAAAAACGGTTGACGGTTTAACTAAAAAAGCTCAAAACTTTTATCCACGAGACAGAGAAGGTCTTAGGAATTTACAAAGGTTTTTAATAGAAAACTCTTTGTCTGATTATAATAGACTACCTAAAACTATTAGTGACTTTGGTAAAGCTACAGGCATAAAGCAAACTAAGCTAGGTAAAATAATGTACAATGATAAAGGTGTAAAAGTTGGTACGGCTAAGCAGTATAGAGATATTATGCAAGGCAAAAACATTACTCTCACTGTACAGAATGGCAACCAAAAAGGTCAACCTATAGAATTTAACAAACCTGTAAAAGATATATCCAGAGGAGATCTTCAGCAGAACTTAAAAACTGCTTGGGATTTTCATACTAAAAACCGAGCATTAGAAACTTTAGTTCCAGAGCAAAGTAAAAGAATACAAGCTGGCGCTAAGTTTAGTAAAAGAATAACTGATCAAACGCTCTCAGATACTCAGGCAGCTCAAGAAGTTGTTGCTATAGAAAAAATTGCAAATGAGCTTGGTGTTAATCCAGAAGATGTTTTAGTTAATATTAATGATAATATTTCCAAATATAAGCAACTTAGAAATAAGTTAGGCTTAAAAAGTGGTGGTGCCAAAAACATATCTTCCGTAGAAAATGCTTTAGAATTATCTACAACATATAAAGAATTTATTAAAAATTCTATACCTAAAGGCAAAACTTTTAGTCAACTTCCAAAATCAGCGCAACAAGCAATAATAGATACCGTAGGTTTTGGAGACACAAGATCTACTATAGGGGGAAGACCGCTGACTTATAAAGAAATGACAGGTGGTAAAAAGGGATATGAAAATTTGTTGAAAACAGCTTTTGGTGAAGATGTTCTAATTGGAACTGGTTCTAATATTCCACTTGTTGAAAGTGTTTTTGCTCCTAGAAATTGGGGTGGATTTAGAAGAAAGGTAGAAGAAATAGTATTGAGAGATGGTATCACACCAGAGCAGGCTAAAATAGAAGTTGAAAAACTTTTAACAGCACAAGGATCTAATATAAATGATACTATAAAAGCTAATAGAGAGTTACTAAACGCTGGCTACTCTTCTCTTATAAATATTATAAAAAATAATAAAAATAAAAAAACTTTAGGTTCTGTAGCTGATTTACTAGAGTCTCAAGTTAATAGAGCTACTGGAATTTTTAAAGGTATGGTTCCTATGACTAGCTTTAATATGAAGCCTGAAAAAGGAGATACTAAGAATCAAAACAAATTAATGCATAATGAGCATCTTTTAGAGCTTTTTAATGCTAATAAAGAGTTTTTAACTTTAGCTAATGATTTTGTAAATGGAAAAATAAACGAATCTCAGTTTAGACAAAAAACAAGAAAATTAGTAGATCAACTTCAGCAAGCTGTTATATCTGAACGAATGAGAGTTCAAAAAGATGCTAGTGGAGCTTCTGTTAGAGATTTTGTTGATCCTTTAACATTTTTAGGTAAAGATGCTGTTAATCAAATACCAATAGGAACTTTTAAGTTAAGTAGTGGAAAAGATTTTACTGGCTTAAATATGGCTGAGTTTATAGCTGAAAATTTAAGTAACTCTCAAATTCAAAAACTAGGTAAAATAAGTAGAGGAAAACTAAGTGCTGAAGGTTTATTAGTTAAAAATATATTAGACAACTATAAAGCTTACGCAGAACTTAAAAAAGCTAATAATAATATACAGCCTAATTCAGTTAAATCTAGCAAAAGAGCTACAAATCAGGAAATAATAAGCGATCTTGGTAATTTAGACGATGCTTTAAATCAAGCTAGACGTCCTGATGCTCCAGTTAAAAAAATTAGAGTATTTGATTTTGATGACACATTGGCTAGATCTAAAAGTCAAGTATTATATACTGTACCAAACGTAGAAGGTGGATTCAGTGAAGGCACAACAAACTTAAAAGCTATATTTATGGTTGGCGGTCCCGGCGCTGGAAAAACAAATGTTGGTAAAGGATTACAACTTGGTAGACGTGGTTATAAAGTAGTTAATCAAGATATAGCTTTAGAGGCTATGAAAGAAGAAGCTGGATTACCAGCTAAAGAATCTGATTATACAGCAGAGCAAAGATCTACAAGATCAAAGCTTGGCGCTGCCGCTAGAAAAGCCGCTGTAGCTAAGTTTGATAAATACGCTGCTGCAGGTAATGGTATGGTAATAGATGGTACAGGCGCTTCTTACAATGCTACTACTAAGAAAATAAAAGCTCTAGAAGATGCTGGTTATGAAGTACACATGGTTGTAGCTATGACACCTCTTGAAACAGCTATTGAAAGAAATAGAGCTAGAACTGAAAGATCACTACCTGATTTTGTAGTGAAGAAAACTTACGAAAATGTTCAAGAAAGCTTAAAAAAATATAGAGAAGACTTTGGTGATCGCTTATATGAGATTAATACAGAAACTATAGAATATGGCAAACCATTACCTAATGACTTTTTACAAAAAGTTTATGCTGGTATAAATGCTAATAAAGTTGGTAAAGTTGATGCGAGTAACTTTGCAACTCAATATGATATTTTAGAAAGTCAAGGCGCACAGTTTGATTTTAGAGAGTTTAGTAAAGTAATTGAAGGTCAAAAAGGACCATTATTCAGTGTTGCTCAAAAAATAGCTAAAGCAAGAGGTACTGAAGATATATTTATATTAACAGCAAGACCTGCTGATGCTGCTAAACCTATACAAGAGTTTATGAAAGCTAATGGTATTGATATACCTTTACAAAATATAACAGGTCTTGGCGACGGAACTGCTGCTGCAAAAGGTAGATGGATAGCTAGTAAAGCTGCTGAAGGTTATAACGACTTTTACTTTGCTGATGATGCTATTAAAAATGTAGAAGCTGTTAAAGATGTACTTAGTCAAGTAGATGTTAAATCAAAAGTGCAACAAGCTAAGGCTAGTAAACGAATAACATTTGACAAAGTATTTAACGATATTATTGAAGCTAAAACAGGTATTGAATCTTACAAGCAATTTTCTGCAGCTAAAGCTAAAACAGTTGGTTCAAGTAAAGGTAAATTTACTTTCTTTACAACACCATCAGCTGAAGACTTTTTAGGTTTACTTTATAAGACTTTAGGTAAAGGTAAGGTTGGTGATGCTCAAATGGCTTTTTATAAAGAAAATATAATTGACCCTTACAATAGAGCTGAAATGGCTATATCACAAGCTAAGGTTGCAGCTGGTAGAGATTACAAAGCTTTAAAGAAACAATTTAAAGGTGTACCAAAAACCTTAGAAAAAGAAACTGGTATTTCTAAATATTCATACCAGCATGCTATTAGAACATATATATGGGATAGTCAAGGAGTAGAAGTTCCAGGCCTTTCTAAGCGTGATCAAAAAAGATTAACAGACTTTATTAAAGCTGATCCAGAGCTACAGGCTTTTGCTGATCAACTTGTTAACATACAGAAAGGTAAACCATATCCAAAGCCAGATAAAGACTGGACAGCGGGTAATATTACTACAGACGTTATATCGGGTATTAATAAAGTTAACAGAGCAGAATACCTACAAGAGTGGCAAGAAAATGTAGACATTATATTCTCTGAAAAGAATATGAATAAACTTGAAGCTGCTTTTGGTGCTAAGTATGTTGAGGCATTGAAAGACTCATTAAGAGCAATGAAAAGTGGTAGTAATAGACCATTAGGTGGCGATAGAGTTTCTAATCAAATATTAGACTGGTTAAACAATTCTGTTGGTGCTATAATGTTCTTAAATACAAGATCTGCAGTATTACAGACTATATCTGCGGTAAACTTTATAAATTGGGGTGATAATAATATATTAAAGGCGGGTAAAGCGTTTGCTAACCAAAAACAATTTTGGAGTGACTTTTTAACTCTTATGAACTCTGATTACTTACTTGAAAGACGAGATGGTCTTAAAATTAACGTAAGTGAATCTGAAATAGCTGATGCAGTAGAAGGCAGCGACAATAAAGTTAAAGCCGCTATAGCATACTTACTTAATAAAGGTTTTGTATTTACTAGATATGCAGATAGTTTTGCTATTGCTTCTGGTGGTGCTACATTTTATAGAAATAGAATAGAATCTTTGGTTGAACAAGGTATGGACAGAAAGTTAGCAGAGCAACAAGCTTTTGAAGACTTTAGGTTAATAGCTGAAGAAAATCAGCAGTCTAGTAGTCCAATGCGTATTAGTCAACAACAAAGATCTTTAATAGGTCGTATCGTGCTTCAGTTCGGTAACACTCAACTTCAGTATGTACGTATACAGAAAAGAGCTGTACAAGACTTAGTCAACGGTAGAGGCGATTGGAGAGCTAATATATCTAAAATAGTTTATTACGGTGCTATTCAAAACTTATTGTTTAACGCTCTTCAAAGCGGTTTAGCTTGGGCGCTCTTTGATGACGATGAAGACGATGAAGAGTTAACTGAAAAAAATAAAGAGCAAAAGCTAGAGAGAACTATAAACGGTGCTATTGATTCACAATTAAAAGGTCTTGGTATTCAAGGTGCAGTTATTGCTGGTGTTAAAAACGCTTTAATAACTATAGCTGAGCAAGCAGATAAGAAATCACCTAAGTTCGAAGAAGCTCTTGATGATTTGCTTTCTATAGCTCCAGCGCTTGGATCTAAAATTAGAAAATTAAAATCAGCTGCTAGAACTGTTTCTTGGAATCGTAAAGATATAAAAGAAAAAGGTTTTAGTATGGATAACCCAGCTTACTTAGCGGGAGCGCAAACGATATCAGCTGTATTCAATATACCGCTAGATAGAGCTGTTATGAAAATGAATAACATGCGTAATATATTAAATCCTGCTACTGAAAACTGGCAAAAAGTTGCATTAGCTTTAGGTTGGTCAGGTTGGGATGTTGGACTACCTTATTTTGGTTTAGCTGAAGATAAACCAGTGTTAACTGAAACTGAAAAGCAGAGTATAAAACTATTTGATCTTAACAAGTCAGATCAAGTTAAAATGCTACTAGATTTAGGTTTAACTAAAAAAGAAATTAGAGCATTAACTAAAGAAGAGCAAAGAGTTAATCAAATTATAAAATTACAAAATAAAAAGAAAGATGGCAAATAGTCCTTTGTACGGTAAAATAAGTGATGCTTGTAAAAGAGCTGCTAAAAGTAAGTTTAAGGTTTGGCCTAGCGCTTATGCTTCAGGTTGGGGTGTAAGATGTACTAAAGCTGGTGGACCACAAAACTACGGTAATAAAAAGAAGTAATGGCTTATATACAACCAGGAAATACACCGCTACATAAAGCAAAAGGCGGCGGAACACGTAAAGTATGTCTACCTGCTGCTAAAGTAAGATCAATGAGTAAAGAAGCTAAAGAAAAAGTTATACGCGCTAAAGAATCTGCAGCTGCACAAGGTAAAAGAGAAAGATCAACTAAATCAGAGGTTAAAGGTGCTCGTAAAAAAGGTGCTACACTACGTGACTGGTTTGAAAAAGAAAATTGGATTAACGTTAAAACAGGAGAGCCTTGCGGCGAATAAAAATAAAATGAATTTATCAGATATTAAACTATACGCTATGAACGCCGGAACATTAGGCGTAACAACGTTTACGCAAATAGAAGACAGTTTGAAAATATTACTATTGGTAATAACTATTGGCTATACTATATCTAAGTGGGTAAATATAAAACGTGATGAGGATAATAAATAAAATAATTATACATTGCTCAGCTACTAAAGAAGGCAACAATGTTACTGCGTCAACTATAGATCAGTGGCATAGAGACCGAGGCTGGAAAGGTATAGGTTATCATTATGTAATTACGCTTAAAGGTAAAATAGAATACGGTCGTAGTATATATGACACAGGAGCTCACGTAAAAAATCATAACGAAGGTTCTATAGGTATTTGTTATATTGGAGGCTTAGGATCATCTATGGAAGCTAAAGATACTAGAACACCTGAGCAAAAAGAAAGCTTGTTACTTTTGCTTAAAACATTAAAAAAAATGCATCCTGATGCTACAATACATGGGCATAACGAGTTTTCAGCTAAAGCTTGCCCTTGTTTCGACGTTAATAAAGAATATTGTAATATATGAAAACACCATTTAACATTAAAGAAGAGGCTTACGAAAAGCAGAACAGAAAAATGCGATCAGAATATAAATCTGAAACTGGTAAGTCGTTAGGTAAGAGACTAACTAAAGGTGTTAGTAAAAGAAGAGTATCATTTGCTTGCAGATTTGCTGGTATGGCAGGTGCAATGAAAGATGCTAAAGGCGAACCAACAAAGAAAGCAATGGCTTTAAAAAAATGGGGATTTGGTAGTGTAGAAGCTGCTAGAAACTTTTGTCAAAAAAATAAATCTAAAAAATAAAACAATGAGCAAACCATTCACATCAAAACACTGTAGCCCAGTAAGCTATGGTACACCACTAGAAAAGAAAAGTTGTGGATCACCTAATAAACAGATTGATCCAAAAGCTATTTCTCAAGCCGTAGAAGATGCTAAAGAATATAGAAATTACGTAAAACAAGAAACAAAGCCTTATAAATACCCAGGAACAGGAGATGGACCAACAGCTGATGAAGCAGAAAGAAAAGGGTTTTATGAGCGAGCTACATCAAATCTTGTAAAAGCCGATGAAAGGGTTAAATCTTTACAGAATTATGCTGGGTACCACATAGGTAAAAAAATGCAAGCAAACGGAAGTAGACCTCCTAAAGAAGTTAGAAAACAATTTTTTGAAGGACAACATACAAAATACAAAAGTATTACAGATCCTAATAAAATAAAGGAAATTAAAAAAGATCTAAATATAAAACACTAATATGGGAAAATTTTTAATAAAAATCGGAAATAAATTAGTTGCATTTAACGAATACTTAAAAGGTAAATGGAACTCGTTGCTATATAAATTAATGTTTAAAAAGGAACAAAAATAAACTGGGCGTACCATACCCAAAAGTTCCTGTAACCAAGAAAGGGGTTCACGTAATGTGGACCCCTTTTTTAATTATCCATCACAAGCCAAACAATCTTCACTCATTGCTTGTTGTGCTATATCTCCACGAAGCACTGACTCTGTCCTCGTGTAATATAAAGTTTTAATACCGTTTTTCCAAGCTTGCATGTGCACCTGATTAATCCATTTAGGTGTTGCTACACTAGGAAAAGCTAGATTTAAACTAACTGCTTGATCTATGTATTGCTGTCGTATACCAGCTTGATTAACTAACTCTAATTGATTAATCTCCTTAAACGTCTTAAATACTTCCTTCGCAGGGATTTCGTGCGGCCCAACATTAACCCCATCAAGATCAGATAAACCTTGAACACTACCACCATCCGCGAGAATTTTATCCCAAGTTTCATTTGTATTAATTTTAAGTTTTCTTAATAGTTTTAGTAACGTAGGGTTTTTACGTATAAAAGTACCTTTAGCTGATTGCTCTGTAAATACATTAGCAGCCCAAGGTTCTATTCCAGGCGAGATGTTCCCACTAAGCTTTGAATTACTAACAGTGGGAGCAATAGCACGAAGGTGAGTATTACGCATACCAGTACCAGCACACCACAAAGGCTCGCCGTAAATTTCAGCAAGATCTCTGGAAGCTCTTTCACTTTCGATTTTAATTTGCGAAAAGATTTTCCTAGTTTCAAACTGAGCGAGGAGACCTTCAAAAGGAAGGCCGTTTTCCTGGAGATACGTATGCCATCCGAGTACACCCAACCCAAGTGCTCGTCCTTTAGTAGCAGAACGAACGGCGTTTTCAAAACCTCTAAGCCCTTTGGCTCTTTGAATAAATTCCTCCATAACGCCATCGAGAAACCATATAGCGTCGTATATAAGGTTAGTACCTTTCCA
>Ga0222719_10004402_pt1 | contig 12361 bp, 15 predicted proteins | sample C33_34DmetaG_FD_165039 | JGI IMG/M metagenome (GOLD analysis project Ga0222719, IMG submission 165039) | Estuarine water microbial communities from San Francisco Bay, California, United States - C33_34D | ecosystem: Environmental > Aquatic > Marine > Unclassified | place: USA: California...
GTTGAGGGGAGCAGGATCGGGTGACGAGCGAACCCTGTCATGCCGGGCCGGCCCCGGCAAGGAGAGACGCGATGCACCTGCGACCCGACTACGCGACTTGCAACGGTCCGCCGCGCGCGGCCCGCAACCTGGACGACTGGACCGCCGACGGCGCCCGCGCAGACCGCGAGCTGGACGCTGCCATCGAGAGCCGCGAACGCACCGACCGCGAGCGGCGCACCGCCATCCGCGATGTGTACGCCGTGGCGGAGCTGGTCCTCGAGCCCGTCGTCGCCACCGTGGAGGCCGACAGCGTGCCGCGACGGCTGCGGCAGGAGGTCGCCGAGTCGCTCGCAGCCCGCGGCGTGAAGCACCCGTCGCGCGACCAGAAGATCCGCGAGGCTCGCCGCATCCTCGCGGGGCACCTCGCCGCCGCGGACATGGAGACGTCGCTGGCCCTCACGCTCGCAGCGGCGCACCTGTGGGCCCCCGAGGGCGGCTGGAAGGCGCACGCCCCCCGCGGCCCTCAGCGTGAGGGGTTCCGGAACCTGCGGCACGTGCTGGAGAGCGCGTACGGTTCCGACCACCTCGGGGGCGGCTCGCTGTCGCTGGACATCGCGCAGAACCGCGCCCGCACTCGGTCGCTCCCCGGCGAGGTGTTCGTGCAGGCGTCGCGCTCGTCCACAGGCCGCGCCCGCGCGCATGCCGCGGTGGACCGCCGCATCGATGCACAGGCCGCCATCTGGCGCAGCGGCGCCCCTCTGCCCCTCGTGGCGTTCCTGTTCGAGCGCGAGGTCCTCGGGCGCTACCCGACCCGCGAGACCACGCTGGACGAGCTGCGCCGCCGCGAGGCCGGCAAGCTGGCCGTCACCCTGCCGGCGCACCCCAGCAAGGGCGCCAGCGAGCAGGAGATGACCGCGTGGAGGGTCGCGTGCGGCGAGGCGTTGTGGGGCTCCACGGACGCCGCCAAGGTCAAGGACGCCGCGCTTCTGCGAGGCGTACGCGATGCGAAGCGCGCCGTGAAGGAGGCCGCGGGGCTCGGCGAGGATGCGCCTCCCGTCGCGAAGGCGAAGGCGCCACCGCGGGCAACCATCGCGCGCGTGATGCCGACTCTGGGGTGCGCATGAGCCATCCGTGTCCCTGCCAGAGCGGGAAGCCTTTCCACGAGTGCCACGGCGACCGACCGCCCTTGGAGGGCTGGAAGCAGATCGGTGACGCGCTTGGCGTCTCCCCCGACACGGCGCAGCGGTACGCGGCCCGGTCTTACATGCCCCTCGTGGTGTTCTACGACCACGCCGACCGCGTCTGGTGCCCGTGGGCTCACGTGCGGGACTTCAAGAACCAGCACCATCTCCCACACTGGGCCCATGCGCTTCTCCGTGGGCGGCAGCTCCTTCCGAGCCAACAGGCCACGGGGCGTCGTCGGAAGCCTCCGCGCGCTTCGTTGGAGGGCGCAGCGGAAGCGGCCCCCACGGCTGCACAGGACGATGTCCCCCCGTCCGGGCGTCGCCCCGCTGCGTGACGGGCTCGGGAGGCTCTTCGTAGACGGCGCCTACCTGGGCGGCGAGCTTCCCAAGGAAAGCCGCCTCGCGTTCCGTCAGGCGTCGCTTCTGTACGCGCTCCAGCATCGCGCGAACGATCGTTGTCTCGCGCGGCGTGAGGGCGCGGCGCTTCGCGTAGACGGCGCGGAGCAGGCCCACCTCGGAGGGGGCAGGTTCGTAGGACATCGGGCGGCCATCCGGGTTGATGCAACCTCTCGGGCGGGCGCCTCCGGTGGAAAGGGTGCCGCGTCTCGGCATGGGGCTCCTGTTCTTCTCAGGCAGGGCTAAGGGTGGATCCTTGCGGTCCGATTCCTAGCGAGCGAGGCAATTTCTCGGAGCACCTACCACCCGGCTGGAAGCTAGAAGAGGGGGCCATCGTTCGGAAAGGGGGTCAATACCCAATCGACAGCGAGCGGCACCATGCGGCAACGGTGCGCGGCTGCTCGCGCTGCGAAGGGCTGCGGCGTCGTGGCGAGCGGCACCGCGCGGCTTGCGAACTGCGTTGCGCGGGGAGCACGTTGCGTGAAGCGTTCTGCGGCTCGCGGTTCTGGCTGCCGCATGTGCGCGCGGAGCCTATTTCGCGTGAAGTACAAGGATCGAATCGTCGGGCTGATCAGAGTGCGCGGGGATCGGATCGTGCCGCACCCGGACAACTGGCGGACGCACCCGGAGCACCAGCGGGACGCGATGCGCGGCGTGTTGGCGGACATCGGGATCGGCGACGGGCTGAAGGCCGTCCCGCTCGGCGAGGACCGCATCCGCGAGGTGCTGGCGCTGAAGACCGCCGCGGAGCGCGAGGCGTGGTTGCGCGCGTTCGACGCGAGCGGCGCGGACGTGATGCTGCTGGACGGGCACCTGCGAGCGGAGGAGATCCGCGACCAGCCGGTGCCGGTGCTCATCCTGGACCTTCTGCCGGCGGAGCAGGCGGAGTTCCTCGCGACGTTCGACCCCATCGGGAGCTTGGCTGCGAAGAGCACCGAGAAGCTGGACGCGGTGCTGCGGCAGTTCAACTCCACCAACACGGCTGTGCAGCAGCTCGTGGCGGGCCTCGCGGAGATCAAGACGGGTGGCGGCGCTCTCCCTGACATGGGAGGGGAGCCGCCCAATTTCGCGCCGGGGACGGAAGACGAGCAAGGCCGGCTGGACCAGAAGAAGCCGATCACGTGCCCAAACTGCGGCGAGGAGTTCACGACGTGAACAAGCCAGTGCTCCGGCTTGACTGGTGTACGCACGAGGCTGCGAAGTACGCAGTGGAGCACTGGCATTACAGCAAGCGCATGCCGATGCCGCCGATCGTGCGCGTTGGGGCATGGGAAGATGGCAGTTTCATCGGGTGCGTCTTGTTTGCCAGGGGGGCGAATATGAACATTGGTGCGCCGTATCGCCTTGCTGCAACGGAGGTCGCTGAACTTGTTCGCGTCGCGCTCACTACGCATCGCGCGCCTGTATCGCGCGTAATGTCGATCGCCTGCAAGTTCCTCGTGAGGCATTCGCCTGGACTGCGCCTGCTCGTGAGTTACGCAGACCCAGCAGAGGGGCACCATGGTGGTATCTATCAAGCGTGCGGATGGGTCTACGAAGGCCCAAGCGGCGAAGCTACGCAATTCCTACACGAAGGCAGGTGGAAGCACCAACGCGAGGTAAGTGCCGGAGCGTTTGGCAACCCAAACACCAAGCGCAACTGGCAATCGCTCCCACGTCGCAAGATGCCCGGCAAGCACAAGTACCTTTTGCCGCTCGACGACGCCATGCGCACACAGATCGCCCCCCTTGCCAAGCCCTACCCCAAGAAGGTACAAGAACCACGCGTCGGAAAAAGCTCGTCCGGTGGCACCACCACTGGAGAGGGCGGCGCAATCCCGACCCCGACGCTCCAGCTTTAGCCCGGCGCTCGCGGCCTGATGCGGCAGCGCCTCCCGCTTCGCTACGCTGCAAGCCGTCCCCGCAGCGCGCCGTGCGGCACCATGCGGCTTGCCGCACCTCCGTTCAACCTCCACGCTGCCGGTAGAATGAGGGCCGCGCCGTAACCAGTACCCATCGCGCAGCCCGCGAGGTGTTGGTGGCGAAACAGAGGCCGGCGGTTCAGCCCCCGGCGCCGAAGGACGAGATCGAGGAACGCATCGGCATCCTGCGCAGGATGATCGTGACCTGCGAGTGGAACGAGTCGAACGCGCACGCCGTCCAGAAGAAGCTCATGGAGCGATGGGGCGTCTCGGATCGCACGATCCGGGAGTACGCCCGCGTCGCGCGCCGCGAGATCGGTGCGGTGACGCGCGTGGACCCGGCGGACCTCGACACGTACAAGCGGATCGCGCTCGCCCGCGTGGAGTACACGTACGAGGCGGCGATGGCCGCGCGCCAGTACAAGGCCGCCGTGGAGGCGCAAGACCTCTGGTGCCAGATTACCGGGGTTAAGCTGTACGAACGGCTGCGCGAGGAGCGCGAAGCCAACCGCGAACGGCGCGACGCCGAGAAACATGCGCGCGACATGGGCGCCGTGGGCGTGCGCGAGGTCGTGCTCGTCGTAGAGGAGTCTCCGGCGCCCAAGGAGCCCGGTGGAAGCGACGGCGCGTGAGCTTCGCATCCGGCTGACGAGGCCGCAGACGCTCGCGCGGCGCACCATGAAGCCGCGCACGACCACGGCGCTGGCGTGGGGCCGCGGCTGCGGCAAAACGACGTTCACGCTCCTGACGTGGGCGATGCTGGTGGCCGAGTACGACGGCAAACCGCGTGGTCCTGCGGGGAAACGGGGCGTCCGCATCGTTCATCTGATGCCGACGTTCAAGCAGTTCCGCGACGTGTACGCGGAACTGATCGAGGAGATGCTCAACCCCCCGGCGGGAGAGGAGACCGGCGGGATCGCGGGGCTGTTCTACTGGCTCGGGGCCAAGGTCAACCGGACGACGTGGCACATCTCGTTCCCCGGCGGGTCATGGATCCAGCCGTTCGGGACGAAAGAAGCCAACCGATCGCGCGGGCTCCGGTGCGACGTCTGCACCGTGGACGAAGCGGACGACGTCGAGCCGGGCATCCTGGACGGCATCGTCAAGCCGTGGTTCTCGGAGCCGTGGTCGCTGGCGATGTTGCTCGTCGAGGGCACCCCGCGGCGCGGCCGTCACGGGCTGCTCTGGCGCGAGATGGTCGCCGGTTGCAAGGGGAAGCCGGGGCACTACGCGTACCACGCGACCTATCGTGACGTCCCGGAGCACGTCTCGCAGGAGTACGTGGCGCAGGTGAAACAGGACACCGTACCGGCGGTGTTCGCGCGCGAGTGGGAGTGCGATTTTGACAGCGCCGAGGGCCTCGTTTACTCGATGTTCGACGAGGCGTTTCACGTGCGCCCCGCCGGCCCGGGCCCGTGGGAAGAGATCCTCGTGGGCTGCGACCATGGCTGGTCCGCTCCGGGTGTGTTCGCCGTTGTGGGCGTACAGGGCAGCGGCCCGGACGCCATCTGCCACCTCATCGAGGAGGTCTACGAGCGCGAGCGCGAGGACGGCTGGTGGACCCAGAAGGCCCGCGAACTGAAGACGAAGTACGGCCGCTGGCCGATGCGCTGGTTCGGCGACCCGAGCATGCCGGGGAAGTGGAAGGCGATCGCGAACGGCGCGCAGGTGCGGTTCGGCGACACGAACAACGACCGCGCCGACGGCGTGTCCGCGGTGACCGACCGCCTCGTGGTGCGCGTGACGGAGTCGGGTGACGGCTCCGACATCGTGAAGCGCGCCCGGCTGTTCGTGGACCCCTCGTGCCGCAACACGATCTGGGAGTTCCGCAACTACAAGCGCAAGCCGGACCCGAACGACAAAGAGAAGTACCTGGACGAGATCGCGGACGGCAACGACCACGCGATGGACGCCCTCCGTTACGCCATCTTCTCGCGCTTCGGCAAGCCCGCAGCGACCGTGAGCGCCATCGGTGGCGGCTACTGACCTGACCCATGCAGATCGACCTCCCCTCGCTCGAGAAAGCGCGCCGGCTCTACGAGGCCAACGTCGCGCCGCGAGCACGCGCGCTGCGGACGCTGGAGCAGTACGCGCTCGGCACGCAGTACGAGGGGCGCCCGAGCTTCTGGGATGACGAGGTGCCGCTGCGGGATCGCTCGCCGTGCATCGTCGTCCCGATCGGCGAGCGCGCCGCGCAGAGCAACGTGGACCTGTGCCTCGGGCAGGGTCGCGCGCCGACGTTCTCGTTCTACGCGAGCGAGGACGACAGCGTGTTCGACGCCGCGCTCGGGCTCACCGAGGACGACGCCGCGCTGCTGACCCGCTTCCTGTGCGCGTGCGTCGAGCAGTCCGACGCCGGCACCGCGTTCCAGGACGCGCTCCTGTGGGCGCAGCTCCACGGCACCACGGTCGGCATCGTGTGCGCGCGCGGCGGCAAGCTCGCGGTCGACATCGAAGATGCGAAGTGGTGCTCCCCGACGTTCGCCGAAGACGACCCCGACGCGGTGACGGCGCTGGAGATCCGCTACCCGTTCCTGCGCGAGGACGTCGGCGAGGGCGGCAAGCTCTACTCGCGGTGCATGCTGTACCGCCGCGTGATCGACGAGACGCGTGACGTCGTGTACGCGCCCGCCGAAGCGAACGAGAACGCCGCCGACCCGGAGCGCTGGGTGGAGGAGCGCGCGGTGGAGCACGGCTTCGGGTTCTGCCCGGTGCGCTGGTATCGCCACGGCACCACGGGCCGCGCGCGCGGGCTGGACGGCAAGGCGATCCACGCGCTTGTGCTGGACGAGATCCACCAGTTCAACCTCGCGCTCTCGCAGGTGCATCGCGCCGCGATCACGAGCACCGATCCGCAGATGTACGAGACGGGCGTGGACGCGGATCACAACCCCGCGCCGATGGGGCGCACCGCGTCGCTGTGGATGCCCGGCGACCCCGCGGCGAACCGCGCGTGGATCACGCAGCAGGGCCCCAGCGGTCGCGACGGTCGCCCCGCTCGCAAGCGCGGTCCCGGCGTGGTGCTGCGCTACCCCGACGCGCAGTCCCGCGTGGGCCTGCTCACGCTCCCCGGTGACGCGCTCACGGCGTCGTCCAACAACGCGCGCTCGCTCTACGCCTTCTTGAAGGAGACGCTCGGCGTCGTGTTCCTGGACCCCGAGCAAACGAAGGTCGGGAGCGACATCAGCGGGCGCGCGCTGGAGTGGCTGCACAGCAAGCAGATCGACCGCTGCAACATGATGCGCCCGCGGTTCGCGCGCGGCTTCATGCTGCCGGTCCTGTCGATGATGCTGCGCGTGGCGCTCCTCGCGAAGGGGACGATCTTCCTCCCCGGCGCGGACAAGGCGCGCGCGGTGCTCCAGCGTTTCCAGCGGCAGCTCTCCGGCGCGACGGCGGCCACGTGGTTCGACCCGGACATCCGGGTCACGTGGGGGCCGTACTTCGCGCCGACGGCGGCCGATGCGAAAGCGGACGTCGAGAGCGCGATCACCGCGAAGGACGCCGGCATCATCACGCAGCACACCGCGGTTGAGAAGATCCGCCCGCATTTCCCCGACATTCGCGACGTGCAACAGTACCTCGAAGCGCTGGAAGCCGAGCGCGCCGGGAAGATGCAGGCGTTCCACGACGCCGCCGCGGCGCTCACGGAGCGCGCGGAGGAGCGAACCGCCGAGCCGCTCGAGGCTGAAGAGGACGCGCCCGCGAGCGTCCAGCGCCCGAAGGTTGTGCCGCCCAAGCCGGAGCCGCGCGCACCGAAGGGCAAGAAGCCTCCGGTGGTGCGCGCGAAGAAGCGCCCCCGCCCGGCCGAGGAAGAAGCCGCAGCCTGATGCTCACGCCGAACCCGCAGAAGCCCGCCACGCAGGCGAAGGTCGCCGCCGCGCTCGCGCCGTGCGTGGCCGACTTGCTCGACCTCGCCGGGCACGCGAAGCTCGCGCACTGGCACGTGCGAGGGCCGGCGTTCATCTCGCTCCACGAGCTGTTCGACGCGCTCGCGAAGACCAGCCGCAAGGCAGCCGACCGCGTGGCGGAGCGCGCGGTGTTTGGCCTCGGCGGCACCGTCCCCGGCACTGCACGACAGGTCGCCGAGGAGAGCCGGCTGGACGACTTCCCCGAGACGGAGCGCAGCGCCGACCCGCTCTGCAAAGCGCTCGTGCTCGGCGCCCGCACCGTGAGCGAAGGGCTGCAAGAGGCCCGCGTGACGTGCGAGGAGCTGGGCGACGTCGACACCGCGAACCTGCTGCAAGACGTCGCGCTGACGCTGGAGCAGTCCGCGGGGCTCGTCGCCGCGCATCTTCCGTAGGTGCCATGTCCGACGCCACCGCTGCCGCGCTGCTCTCTACCGAGGGCAAGGCGCTCGCGGCCATGCGCCAAGCGGTGTCGCTCTACCGCGACCCGCGCGACGCCGCCCCGCTCCTGATCAGCACCGTCGAACAAGCCCGCGCGCTTGCCCGCCGCGAGGGCGCTCGCACGATGACTGCCGAGGTCCGGCAACCGCTCCCCGCGCTGCCGGCGCTCCCCGACGTCGACCGGAAGTACGCCGAGCGCGCCGTCGCTGGCTACCTGAAGGCGCTGGACGGCGCCGCCGAGAAGCGCGCCGCCGGTGAGACTGCCAGTGCTGCGCGCGTCGTGGAGGTGAAGCTGAACCTCATCGCCGCCACCGAGGTGCCCGGCGCCTTCGGCGAGGAGCGCGAGCGCATCGAGCGCCGCGTGGTGGCCGACAACCCGTCACTGATCCCGATCCTGCTCAAAACGTGGAACGCGCGTCTCGATCGCGCGTGCCCCGTGTGCCGCGGCTTGCATCGCACCGCGCGCCCGTGGGGCGTGGACTTCGACGGCAAGCAACCAGGCCGGGCGCACAACAACTGCCGGTGCTTCGCCACATACATGCCGATCGGCATCGGGCTGCGTGGCGGGCAACAACTGCAACAGCGTCGCGAGGGCGGCCTGTGGGAGTGGTACGAGTGACGTTCTGCCATCGCTGCCAGAAGGACCAGCACCCCGCCGTGGACTTCCAGGCGGACGGCACGCTGGTGGAGCAGTGCCCGGAGTGCCAGGCGCCGCTTGCGATGCCCGAAGCGCCCCCGGTGGCCGCTCCTGCCGTGGTGGCCAAGAACGTCACCGCCAAGGCCGCTCCGGCGTCGGAGCCCGCGCCGTGGGATGCGCTACTGGAAGGTGCCCGCGCACGGCTCGCGTTCTGCGAGGCGGAGATCGCCAAGCGTGACGGCTTCCTCGCCGAGCGCGACATGCTCCGCAAGATGCTCGCTGCGGCCGACGGCGAGACGAAACCGGCGGCGACGCTGCCGCTCAACTGAGAGACCTCCACCACATGAAAATCTGCCTGATCTGCGGCGCCACGTCGGCGGCCCGCGCATCCTCCTGCGACCAATGCGGCGAGGCGTCCTGGCACGCCCCACTGCTGGCCGATGCCGTGGGCGTCGTCTGGCACGGCGAGCACATGGCGGAGGCGCTGCCGGATGCGGCGCTCATGCCCCAGGACGGCGCCGCCGAGCCCGAGGACGGCCCCGTGGAGGCGCCCGCCGAGGGTGCCCCGACCGATACGCCCCGGGTGCCGCGGCGGCGCCGCGTGCCGCCCTCCTGACGTCGCGCGCCCGTTCGCGCGCCGAACCTGACCCTCTTCCCCCTCTCTCTCGGAGCATCCCATGGCCGTCGTTGCAGGCACCATCACCAACGTCTTCGGACACACCACCTCGGGCGGGCCCAAGGTCAACGGCAGCGGCAACGCCGTCCTGACCTGCGTCATCGCCGCGACCTTCACCGGCACCTACGCGCAGAGCGACAACGCGCAGATCAGCGCCGTCCCCACCGCGATCAAGGACAGCCGCCGCGACGGCAAGACCGTCACGATCCTCCAGTCGTGCATGGAGTACCCCGGCGACGAGGCCGGCACCATCATCGGCGCCAAGACCGTCGCCGTCAGCACCAACGACATCACGCTCGAACTGACCGGCTCGGACCTCACCACCGAGCACTCGGGCGCGGCCCTCGGGACCATGACGTCGCCGATCGGGTTCCGCGTCCTCTACGTGCTCTCCTGACCCCACGCGATCGGCGTGACGCTGCGGCCGTCACGCTGCGCCCACCGCCGCATCCTCCACCGCCCTCGCGAGCGATATCGCGAGTAGGAGACCCATGACCGACACCGCCACCCCGGCGGCGCCGCAAGGCACCGCTGCGCCCATCGTTCCGCCCGTCATCGCTGCCACGCCCGCCGCGCCGGTCCCTCCGGTCGCGGACGATCCCGACCTCGTCAAGATGCCCTCCGCGAAGCTGCGGGAGCGCCTCGCCGAGGAAGCCGAGAAGGGCGCCAAGCGCGCCGCCGAGCAGTTCGCGAAGGACCTCGGCGTCGACATCGCCACCGCGAAGAAGCTGATCGCGGACGCCAAGGCGAGGAGCGACGCCGAGAAGAGCGAGGTGCAACGCCTCACCGAGCAGCTCGCCGAGCGCGACGCGAAACTCGCCGAGTTCGGCGCGTACAAGTCGGCCGTCGAGGTGCGCGCCGCGGCCGAGATGGCGGGCCTCACCGAGGCGCAGCGCGTCGCGGTGCTCGCCATCGCGAAGGACTCGCCCGCGCTCCAGCTCCAGACGATCGAGACGCTGCGCCCGACGTGGGCCGCCGCCGCGGAAGCTCACAAGGTCGCAACCGAAGCCGCCGCCAAGGCCGCCGCGGAAGCTGCCGCGAAAGCGGCTGCTCCTCCGCCGGGCCCCGCGGGCGCTCCAGCCGCATCTCTCGCCGCGCCTGCGTCCACGGCGCCGGCCAACCCGCCCCCGGCACCCCCTTCGCCGGGCTCGCCGGTCAATCACCTCGCCGAGTACGAGCGCCTGAAGGCGGCGCAGCCGTACGCGGCGGCCACGTACTTCAACCAGCACGCCAACGCGATCATCGCGGCGCGCAAAACCAACCCCACCGCCACCCCGCGCTGACCGGCCATCTCCCCACGGATTCGGGAGAGAGCGCCAGCGCCCATGATCTGAGGTCTACCCGATGAGCACCATCGACCGTGCTTCTCTCCCGCAGGAGTTCTTCGACGTCACGTCCGCCCGGCTGCTGGTGCAGCCCGAGCCGCAGTATTCCTACGCGCGCCTCTTCGTCGATGCGCTCGGCGCCGCGCCCCCCAACGTCGAGGCACTCGGGCACATGTCCGAGAGCTTCGGCGCCGGGGGCGCGCCGTACATGAACCTCGATGAGATGATGAGCACGTTCAGCAAGAACGTGTTCCGCGATGCGATCACCGTCGTGCCGGAGATCGGGGCGCGCCCCGGTCACACGGTCCGCATCAACCGCCCCGCGTTCACCGACGGCGTGTACACGCTGGCGGCGCGCGAGATCCCGAGCGGCTCCACCATCTCGACCACGGGGCAGAGCGTCTCGGCCGAGCAGGTGTCCCTCACGCTCAAGCGCTTCGGCGGCCCCGGCTACTCCGGCGGCACCGGGGCCAACAGCGTGCGGCCCCTGTCGATCGAGCGCTTCGACGCCGGGCTCTCGCTGCACCAGATGGTGGGCATCGCGGACATCCACATCAAGCGCGACTTCCACCGCTGGGTCCACTACGTCATCGCGACGCTGCTCGACGGCGCGAGCACGAGCAACAACGTGTTCCCCGATGGCAAGTCCGCGGTGACCGACTTCGTCGCCACGGGCGACGGGCCGATGTCGTTCGACATGGTCCTCAAGGCCGGCCGCATCTTCGCCGACGCGAACATCCCGATGTTCAGCAACGGCCGCTGGGGCATGACCCTCGCGCCGCGCCAGGTGGAGCAGCTCAAGAAGGACCCGAGCTTCAAGGAGCAGGCGGTCTTCCACCAGGAGTACAACACCCTGTTCCAGGGGCTCTACGTGGGTACCGTCGGCGACTTCGACGTCTTCCGCACCACGGCGCTCAACACCGGCACCAACGCGGGTGTGACCTACTACAAGGGCCACATCTTCGGGCCCGGCGCGCTCGGTGCAGGCGTCGGCGGTGTGCCGCGCGTGGCGCACTCCACCAACAACAACTTCGGCGAGACCGACCTCATCATCTGGCTGATGTACGCCGCGTTCTCGCTCCTCGACAGCCGCTTCGCGGGCGTCATCTACACCGACTGACCGCCGCAGGAGAACCGGAGAACACTATGGGCAACTTCAACGGCGGCATCCGCAACAACCAGCTCGCGACCGGCACCACTGCGGCGACCGGCACCACGGGCACCACCATCGGGGGCCCCACGCTCGCGATGAACGAGGTCACGCCCGGTACGGCCTCGGCGCTCGTGTACGCGCAGGCGACGACCTCCACGCTCACGCTCACGCCGAAGTGGCAGGTGAGCGCGGACGGCTCGACGTGGCGCGACGTCAAGCTCCCCAACAACGCGGCGAACGTCGTGCTCGTCACGGGCACCGGCAGCGCGGTCGCGTCCACGGTCGTGGTCGTGGCGCCCGATGCCGTGTACGGCTGGTTCTACGCGCGGTGCTCGCTCCTCACGGGCGGCACCACGGCGAGCACCGGCGACGAGTACAGCATCTCGTACAACTACCTCGCTCGCGGCTGGGCGCGCTAACCGATGGCGCTGCTGGACTCGGAGGTCGCCGCCTGCAAACGAGAGACGGGCTGGAACCTGCTCGGCATCGGCGCGATCCCGTTCATCGGGGTCACGCAGACGTTTGAGCAGATCATCCAGCCGTACCTCGGCAGCGGCGCCTCCACCACGTCCAGCACCGCCGTCACGGCGTCCACCGCGGCAGCGCCGGCCACCATCGTCCTCGCGTCCGGCACCGGCTTCGCGACGTTCGCGCGCGTCGTCGTGGACGTGGACGATCGGCAGGAGGTCGTAACCGTTCAGAACATGAGCGGCGCGAACCTCACGGCGCTGTTCAAGCTCGCGCACACCGGGACGTATCCG
>Ga0222719_10004403_pt1 | contig 12357 bp, 13 predicted proteins | sample C33_34DmetaG_FD_165039 | JGI IMG/M metagenome (GOLD analysis project Ga0222719, IMG submission 165039) | Estuarine water microbial communities from San Francisco Bay, California, United States - C33_34D | ecosystem: Environmental > Aquatic > Marine > Unclassified | place: USA: California...
TTATAGATAAAAAGGGTAACACCGTTCTTTATTTAGGTTCTGATATTGAGCCTTTAATTATTCGGAAAAAATAATTATGAGCGATTTATATACGGCTGATGATTTGAAAGCTATGGGTATAACTCCAAAGGCTGTCATTGATGATTCAACTCCTAGTGGTTCTTCTTTGCTGTATACAGAAGAAGATGTAAAAGACGTTGAACCTACACAACAGATAGAACAAGGTGCTGTAGTTCAACCTACACCAGAGTATGTGTCTGCTGAAGAACGCCTTGAGCCTGTTGCCGCTGAACCTTCAGAACCAGAGTCCATCAAAAGTCTTGAACAAGATGATGAGTTGGTATCTGATATTTTACAGTATAGACAAGATCGTTTTGGTGTTGAGAAAACAGAAAGAGCAGCAACATTAGGTGTTGGTACACTTTTTGGCGGTCAAGAACTAACAAACGAAAATGTTGTAGATGATTTAATGGATCACTACAGATTTATGACTCAAAACTCTATGAATGCCGCTAGTGAAATTTCTTGGTTAAAAAGCCTTAAACAAAAAGAACAAGAAGCAATGGCACAAGCAAGTGTTGCTAAAACCGAAAACGAAAAAACTGAATTAACAAACAAAGCAAATGATTTTGCTGAACAGCGTGAACGTGCTTTGCGTATCTATAAGCGTGCCGATAATGTAGGTAGTTTGTTTAATAGCAAACGCTACAAAGAAATGACAGGCATGGAAATGGTAGGCGACATTGTTGATGCGGTAGGTGGCAATGTGCTTGCAGTAATGTCTGATCCACTGACTTTGGTTACTGCAGGTGTAGGCAAATATTTTAGCACTGGTTTGTCAGCCGCTGGTATGTCTCCACTTAAAGCTGGTATTATTGCGGCTGCTCGTACAGCACCTATTGAAGCAGGGGGTGCGGCAGTTGTTGATGTCCTTGTACAAAATGCTGAAATTGAAATGGGTGCAAGAGAAGACATTGACATTGAGCGTGTAGCTACAGTTGCTGGTGTCTCTGGCCTTACTGCTGGTGCGATGACTGGTGTAGGCACTCGTAATGCCGCCAAGCGGGTATCTATCGGTACTCGTGGAGATTTGGACAAAGCACTTGCTAACATGAAAAAGAAGCAGTTAGAAGCTGCTAAAAAGACTAATGACAAAAACGGTGTATTTGCTGAAGATGTACGAGAGAATCTTGCTAAAGGTTTGTCGGATATTTACGGTGAAGAAGTTATTATCAGAAACAAAGCTGGTGTTATTAAAGGCATTGATTCTGAAGTCATTAAAAAATCCCCAAATGCTCGTTCATTCTTTGAGAAAGTAGAAGTTGATGGCAAGATGATTTCTGCTGTCGATGAAGACCTTATTCAAGGTGAAATTAGCTTTGACATATTTGAGCGTGTTACTGCCGCTATGGGCGATATGGTATCTGGCTTGAAAGATGGCTCACTAAAGCTGGTAGATAATGTAGACGAGAAACTTACCCTTAAAGATTTAACAGGACCACTGACAAAAACGGTAGCAGGTAAAGAGCGTGTAAGTGAGCGTATGCTTAATATTATGAGCAACGTCACAGAAGAATCTATGGATGAAGTAATCACCATCATGGGCAAGTATGGTGTAACTAAACGCGAAGTTGGTGCTGCCATGTTTGCTGATGCAAGTCGTGCTGGTAGAACTCTTGGTCAATTGTCTGCATTACAACGCAAGTTTGTGACTGCAGGAAGCCGTAGAACAGCCGCCGATATTGCTGAAGAAGCAGATGCAGATACTGCATTGCAAGTGGGTAGTACATGGCGCAGACTTGAAGACATTAGACGTTTGACATTGGTTAGTGGTGTTGCTACTGCCGCACGTAACACAATATCACAGGTATTGCGTTCAGGTGTGGATACTCTTGTTTATTCATTTGAGTCTGCAATTAACCCAAATAAAAAGGTTAGTTTTCAGGGAAGTCTTGCTCAATTAAAGCAAACTTATTTCGATCCACAAGATGCTGCTACTGTAGTACAGTTTATGCTTGATGCATTTCCAGATCAAAAGGTTCGTTTCTACAACCAGTATTCTGAAGTATCAAATAAACTGGCTAAAGGTAATCCGGGTCAAAATGCATTAGCAAAACAAGGCGAAGGTCTTACAAGGACTAACCAGATTCTTGATACATGGGAAAATGCAATTCACCATGTAAATATACTTAACCGTTTTCAAGAAGCTGTTTTTCGTAATGGTGCATTTACTGCGTCTATACAACGTCAGATGATAGACAAAGGTGTAGACATGATGGATGTTCTAAAGAAAGGAACATTAACTCAAAATGTAACGGAAGATATGGTAGCAAAAGCTACTAATGACGCACTAGAATTTACCTACGCATCACAGCCAAAAACAGGTATTGGTAAACTTGTAAATAATTTCATTGTTCAATCTGGCTTGACTACAGTTATTCCGTTTCCACGGTTTATGATTAAAGCTATGGAATTTAGCTATAACTATAATGTAACTGGTGCAGGAACTGCGCTATTTAGAATGGGTGCATCAAAACTAAAAGGCCAGAAAATTACAGATGATATGTATAGACAATTATCTGAAGGCATTGCTGGTGGTATTCCTTTAATTGCATTAGGCTATTATTTACGTGACCGTGATAATGATATGGCAGGATCAGACTGGTATATGCTAAAGGATGGCATGGGTAATGAATTTGATGCTCGTCCATTCTTCCCATTAACACCTTATCTGTTGATTGGTGAAATGCTACATCGTGGTACAATTCCAATTGACTTCCTAAAAGACCCAAATGTTTTGAAAGACACAACCAAAGAAGAGTTGCTAGAAGGTTTTACTGGTACTGGTTTCAGAGGTCAAGGTCCTCTTGATATGCTAACACGTGACTTGTTAAGCGAAACAGCTGATCCACTTGACCAACAAGATGCATATAACAATCTTGGTAGATACATAGGTGAAATGGTATCTGGATACGGTCAACCTATCTGGCAGGTTGCAGATGCAGCATCATTGTTCACGGATATGAATCAGCGTCAGCGGGACTACGCAGAAGACCCAAAAGTACGAGATAGCATTGAATCATTCTTTAATGGATTTATGCGTCCGATTGATTTACGGGTTGGTAAAATAAAAGAAGAATTTGGTGATGCATTCGGATTTGAGGTTGCTAAATATCCTGATAAAGAAGACCCACGTTTTGAAGAAACTCCTGAACGTGTTATGCCATTTATGAAATTAATGTTTGGTGCAACATTGCAAAGAATACCACCAAAATACGTAAATGAACTATATGATTTAGGTTTTGACTATCGTAACTTTATGACGAGAACAAGTTCTCCAAAAGTGGACAGAGCAGTAAACAGAGAAATGGGCTATGCCATGAATATGGAAATACCAGAAGTTCTGGCAACTGCTCGTGAAGAAGGTTTGTCTGCAGCAGATACTGCCGCACTTACTGGTAAATGGATTACACGTGCCAAGTCAATGATTCGTGCAGAAATGAAACTTGCAGATGAAGATACCGTTGCGGCTGCAAACATCAGTAAGTTTAGAGGTCAACCACAGGCTTCTAAACGTGCGGCAATGGATGCTTTTGAAGCGGAATACAATAGAGAAGTTGATATGTTTAATCCACAGGAAGTGCTACGACTTCTTGATTACACGAAGACGCATGGACGTTACGCAAAACAAAGACAATAAAAAGAGGGGGCAATTAAGCCCCCTTTTAGTTTAACGGTTATCACCAGAACCACCTATGACACCTCTAGCTTTTCTATCGGATAATTTATCAAGATTTGCTTCCATTACTTTTCCTAGATTAACATCAACTTCGTTTGCTAACATTGCAGCATACCAAAGCACATCACCTAATTCTGATGCAATTTGATTGAGCTTATCATTATAGCCTTCAACATCTGCGCCATCACGAATGAGCTTTTTAGCTTTATTAGCAATCTCACCTGCCTCACCTACAAGCCCAAGAGTTAAATACTCAAGGGCTTTTTGTTTTGGGAATATGGCTGTTTCTGCAGCACGTCTTTGATATTCAGTTGCTGTAATACTACTCATACCTCTTTGCTCCATCCATTGTTTAGCCTCTTGCTCCAGATTCATTTAACTTCTCCAAGTTTTCAAAGTAGGCTGTATTCCACCCTCTTTGCCACTCACGGTATTGCATAGTGTGTGTATCCATATTTGGTCTGTTCTCTACATACACACTATGCTTACCAACTTGCTTAAAGCCACCACCTTTCTTGAAGGCTTCGTAGCCCCACTGGTATTGAATACGCAGTGGAGCATCATACTTTCCTAAACCATTACGCCTCACCAGCATCACCTTCTTCAGTTTCAGGTTTGTTTACAGACTCAACTAGCATCTTCGTGAAAGTATCTTGTGCAGCACGAAGCTGATCTATACCAAACTGTGCTTGAGCAATCTTTGTATTCAAGTCACGAATCTGATTCACTAGATACTGTTCGTTGTCTTCCAGTTCAACATAGTCATATTCTTTACCACCAATAGTGATCATTTGTTTTTCATCAGTCATTTTCATATTCTCCTTTCATATAATCATATTCTTCATTATGTTTATCAACAGCTTTCTCAATCAAGGAAAGCAATCCTTCACTGATAAGTGATTTCTTTGCTTCATCGTCACACTCAAACACTACAGTGGCTGAACCGTCTTCATGTTCTACATAATCTTTGATGTCAATCTTTGCTACCATTTTCCTTCTCCTTTTCTTTTTGTTTCAGCCTCTGCCACTCATCATAACTAGGATGGCTACGTGGGGGATTGAACTGTATCCAACCTTCCCCACGCTTCCACACTAACTTATCACTACGCTGCTTCGATGTCAACTACTTCACATACTCCTGCAGTACAAGCCAACTCACGCCCACCTGAAGTTGTATCCTCTTTCTCAAACTCTTGCAACAATGACCAGTCTACATTCTTTGGCATCTTTGTCAAGAACTCTTTATAAGTATCTTCATCAATGTCCTGATAAGGTGCTTGCTTATATGTGTGGTCATCATGAGGCAAGAAACTAATGCCTGATACCTCATCAAAGTTTTTGTATACCCATGTGCCTACTTCCATCCACTCATGTTCTTTCACGGAAATAGTAACAGATGGTTTGTGTTCACACCAATAACGCTGGTACATAAGCCACAGTTCAAGCTGTTCAATAGCACTCATATCTGTACGACAAACAGCACGATTAGGAGACTTCATAGGAAAGCTAAACACTGTTGTGCTATCAGGCTTCATTACATCTGGCTCTGCAGGAATACCCTGTGACATAAGGAACTGTGTCAATGGGTCTTTATTATCTCCACGAACAGTACGAATGTAATACGGGTTATGCCGTGCATGAATACCTGATGCAGCATCAGTCAGCTGTGACACTGTACCTGATGGCTTAACGCATGTAACAGCAGTAGACTGTGATATACCAATCATCTTGGCATATGCTTTGTTAGTCTCAACTGCAACATCACGCAAGTTCTCTAGGACCTGGCCTATGTTCATGCCAAGTTTAGCACTTCGTCCTGATGTCAGTTCATTATCCATGATACCTGTCAGTGACACACCCAACAAACGCTCTTCCTCTGTGTTGTTTTTCCAAATCTTACGCAGATACTTAAAGTTGGTCAGTGTGGCTTGCAATGTACCAAGAATAGTAGCCAAACGAACTTTCTCTTTCAGTGTTTCCACTGTATCTGTCGCACGTACAACTACCTCTGACAGATTACAGAACTGATATGGGCGTAGAATAATCTCTGAACAAGGGTTACACCCAAAGTCATGTTCAATGTCACGCCTACCATTCTTTGATGCCTGCATTTTAGCAGACTGCCTGTTAAATATACCACGTTCACCTGACTTGGATTCATACAAGGACAACCATTCGCGCATGAATGTTCCCATCTGTGGTTTTTCTTTATAGGCAACGCTGTTGTTTGCAAGCGCACGTTGACCTTCATATTCCCACCACTTACCTGCTTTTGCATGACGCATCTGATCGTCATTTAAGTTGGACAGGCTGATGAGTGCGCTTCGTCTGACACCACCAACAACAACAACCTCACCAATTTTACACATTATGTCGTGACATTCAACTGGATATAAGCGGCGACCCGCAGCACCCTTGAACTTTTGAATACAAAACTCAAAGAGTTCAACAAGAGGCTGTGGACCTGACGCACGACCACCGAAAGTCTTGAGCCTTGCACCTGAAGGACGCACTTCGCTGACATCGAACTTGGGAATTTGTCCAGTGTAAAGCATAGCAATCAGTTCTTTCAGTGACTTTGCCCATCCGGGGCGGCTGTCACCTACTTTGATTACTGTGTCTGTATCATGAAAGTCTTCATTTACTTGAGGCAGTTTCTCAACATGATGACGCTCAACACTGAAGCCTACGCCTGTGCCACACATAAGAATATACATTGTCTCATCAAATGCACGTGGATTGTCTACGGGAACATATGAACAGTTGTAGCCACCTACATGACACCGATCCAATGCAGGACCAGCAGTCATAAGCGCACGCATACTTGGCATTACTTGCTGTGTAAGTACTGCCTCTTCAAGTTCAGCCCTTAATGAATCAGAAAGCTGATAGTCATGATTGCTAGACAAGTGGCTAGCCATATAGTCAAAATATCTTGATACTGTTTCATTCCATGTTTCTCTTCGCTGCTCATCTTCCTTCCATCTTGCATAACGTGAAAGTGCTATAAAATTTTGATAGTCTGTAGGTAAATAATTGTTTATCATATCTGTCACTCCTGTATTGTTTTCATACTTTTAATTTCAGCACCGTCTACATCATAAAAATACTCCCGGATACCGTCTTCTAATTCCTCACCAACATTTTCATCTGCTGGTATTGGATATTCTTCTTCGTCTACGTCAAGGGTAATGAACATCTTAACTCTTATCATTAGCCATTACCTCTTCAATCAACTTGTCCAGATACCACTGTGCTTTCTTCAAGTCTTCTAGTGGTTTGTCTTTATAGTCAAAACGCCATAGGTATTTCATAATGTTGCCTTGCAGATAGTACTTGAACCCATCACCAGTAGCAGCAGAGATAGCGTGAATACACTCAATGCCTGTCTGATTATAATGTGGTGGGCTATTGACCATATCAACTGCATCTTCAGAAGGCCACATTTGTTTACTGTCTGATTGTTCCATAGCTTGTTTCATAAATGTTTCATGTCTCATGCGTTCCCCTTTGTCTTAAAATCAATTGAAATAATATTTTTATCACGAGAAACAATAGTGGGTTTTTCATCCTCGTAGTCATCTTCTAACACAACTTCAACAACACTGTCAACAACATTCACAACATAATCATGTACCATATCTCTTATTTTTTCATTATTTTCCATAATCGGAACTGTTGATGCCATCATTTTACAGAAATGCATAATTTGAAAATAGTCATCATCACTAAATGTATTTTCTGGTTGTGAAATTATTGATATATCAATCTCCCCATTCCAAGAGCCATCATTATTTTCATAAGGACGTACACGTATTATCATATCATTATCGTCAATCATAGCTAAATCTTTTTGTTTCATGTTACTTTCTCCTTTTTATCTTGCTTCCGCTAAATGCAATAAACTTTGGATAATTGTTTTTACCCTTCTCCTTAAGCCAGTCTTCTGGAATGATGCGATCATAATATCTGAATCCATATTTAATGCACCACTCACCATAAGAAGACTTTGCACCTTTGCGTAGTTTTCGTCTACTGTTTTCAAAAACAAAACGAATGTCAAGTTTAGGATGCTGTCTTTTGATAGCTAAATGTTTACGTCTATCTGCAGCAGTGAACATGCCTTTTGTTTCTATGATAATACCGTTATTTAACACGAAGTCTGGTGTATATGTGCGGTAGGCTAGGTCTTCCCATTCAATCTTAATGCACTCGTAATCAAAGGAAACATTAAGTTCTTTAAGAAACTTTGAAAGGGATAACTCTAGCCCACTGCGATAGCCATACTTACGTGCGGCACGAAATTGATTTGCGTTATGCGGCATTATATTCTTTCGCTAGTTTAATATATGCCACCGTCTTTGGCTCTTTTGCCTGCGATTTAACGGCTGGCAATTCTTTCATATCAGGCCAACAATCATGTCGATAAGAACAAAATGTGCAGTTCTTATTTAAGACAAGATTACCTGTTTCTTTCCCCCTAAACTTTTCAGGTACTGGCTCGAAGCATCGTTTAAACTCGTTTACTTCAAGTGTCTGAATAGTATCTTCTACTTTATTTAGTTCTTCTTCAATATCAAGACCTGTAGCTGGTACATATTTAAATTCACCATTTGCTTTATTAACTACCCACCAGCCACCAGCATTTTTACCTGATGCCTTTGCGTAACCAGCAAGCTGCGCTACATACCCAAATCCGTCTGACTCTTTTAATGTTTCAAAAGAATCAAACTTGTTGCTATAAGACCAATTAGATGCGGATTTAATATCATCAACAGAACCATTAATAGCAATATCATATGTTCCGTTAATGGATGTGCTATCCAAGTCCAGAGTGACGCTATCGGAATCTTCATATTTTACTCCTGCTTCTTTTAATATACCTTTGAAGACAGCCTCTACGATGTCTCCAATCATCATGTTCATTATAAATGTGGTAGGTAAAGGTAGGGCAACTTCAGGTTTGTTTTTCTCATACCATAATTGGCAAGATGGTCTGCCAATGTTTGACATGCGTAACCTAAAGTCGCCCCGGCTTTTGCCACCAGCAAACTGGCGAGTAAGAGCCTCTGCTACATCCGTAGCAACCTGTTTAATAGTTGCTTCAGACATAGTGGTTTTACCACCTACTGCATCTTCCATGTATTGGTGCAGTGCCAGTTCAGCTGGGTGCTTCATTATGCTACCTCTTCATCTATATCAATGTCTACCATACCATCAACGACATCAATATCATCATCACTCATTTCATCCTTTGCTTTCTCTGCCCATGTGTTAATGATGTACGTGTTGTAGTTATCTACCCAACCCATAAAATCCGCAAAAGTGTTTTGCTCTGTGTCTGTAAGAGACAATGATTTTGTCACATCAAGAGATACAACAGGAAGATAAAAACTGCTACCATTTGGCAGCTTACGCTCTTCTGTATTGGCAGTTATTAGATGCTGAATAGGTAAGCGTTTTAACTTGGCAAGTTTAGTAAAACTCTCCCCAACTAATTTAAAAGCATCACGATTGTCTATTTCCCAAATAAATGGAATTTCCTCAATAGTGACTGGATTTCCAGAATCATCCGTTGGGTCTTTCATCTCGACTGTTCCAAAAACAACACGTACACGTTTAATTTGCTTAAGTAACTCTTGCATTTTTTCTGGAAGTGCTTTGAAGTCTTTGATGTATCCCGCAGGTTTACCACAATTAAAACCACCTTCGTTATCTTTTAAGTCTATATTAAGGCTATCAGCCATAATTGTCTTAATAAACTTATTAGGTGTTTTGTCATTGCCCTTTACAAAACGCTTGTACATAAAGCGTTGCATATATGGACGAATGATAATTGAGTTAGCATAATAGTTTGGTCCATCTGGAATGTCCAAACGATATGTACCACCACTAACTACTTCCATGTTGACTTTCTTGCCATTCATTTCAGTCATACCCATAATTGGTGAGTGGTTAATGCGCAGCCTTGCCAGTGAACTAGATTTTGATCCTGTCTCTGCCTCGCCTGCAATACCCATAGCCTTTGCCATCATAGCAAAGTTATTAGTATCAATTGTTGTAAGTTGTGTCATGTTTAAATTCTCCTTTCTTTTCTGCAAAAAGTTTCATAGTTATATCAGGATACGTCTTTCGTGTCAAGCCAGTTTTCTCCTATTTTTGATTCAAGTAGTAGTGGAACATTAAATACAATTCCCCATCGTAGTGTGATCAAGTTTGGTAATTCATCATTAGTCTTATTTATCAATGCTATAACTTGTTTTTCCTCATCTGGGTGAACATCAATTACAATGCTATCGTGAACACTGTTTACCACACAAGATTGCATACCGTCAAGTAGTTTTTCAATGTGTAATAAAGCTAATGGAACTATGTCTGCAGTTGCAAAGGATTGCACTGGATAGTTCTTAATCTGTGTAAAGTTTGTGATCCTACCATTTGCTTTTCTTACGACATTTGGAAACGCAAATTCCCGGCCACTAGGAGTGCATATTTTCTGTGTTTCTATAGCCTCTTTAGCCAATCGGGAATGCCAAGCTGCGATGCCCGTGTACTTCTCGTTGAAGTGGGTGTAGTACTCTGCTTCTGCTGGTGTTCTGCCAAAGCCTGTTGCTCCATATAATGGTGCGAATGTATGCGCTTTCGCAGTCTGCCTATCCGTAGGTTGACCAGCGGTACTAATAACTTCAGCGGTGTATGCGTGTACATCAAATCCAGTAGATACTTCTTCAATTGCTACTCCATCCTGTGATAAAAATGCGGCAGTGCGAAACTCTAGCTGCGCCATATCAGCCTCAAGTATCTTACCACCATTAAATCGTGACACAAATACTTTCTTTACAGGAAACGTGCCGCCACGTGGCATGTTCTGCATGTTTGGGTCTGCCCCACTAAAACGACCAGTTGCAGTGCGGTGTTGTAACAAACGCACATGTAATTTGCCATCATTCTTTGTGTGTAGGTTTATACCCTCAACAAATGATGAAAGGTATGTGTCAACGGCAGATAGTCTGCGTACCTTTGATAAAAACTCTACAGCATCATCCATTCCTTTCGACCGGGCAGCACCCTCAAGTATCTCTAGGTTTTGCTTACTTGTAGTAAATCCGCTTGCACTTGCCCACTTCGCTGATGGTGGCTTAAATCCAATACCAGCAGATTCATTAGTTTTTACAAAATTAAATCCACTAGTGTCACATGATGGACACCTATTGGCATTTGCATATGGTGTTCCATCTTTCTTCATTTTGCGAATGTATCCAGTTCCAGTGCATTCGTGGCACTGTTCTGCTTTTGTCTTCTTTAGCCTCTCTGTACTACTAGATACAAGGCTACGAAACTCTGCATCCTTCATGTATGGGTCAATGGCAGTTGCCCAATAAATCTTATCAAGAACCTTCCTACCATAAATTACCCAAGATAACTGCTCTGGACTGTTCAAGTTAATTGGTGTGTCACCCATAAGTTTACGAACATGCTTTTGCAAACTATCTATCAAATCAATTTTTTCCTGTTCAAATTCATGCTTCACTTCATCTAGTTTGTTTTTGTCTACAGAAAAACCCCTCTGATAAATGCGGGCAAGACATATAGCAACCTGATTAGTTAAGTCAACTGTTCCAAGCAAACCACTATCCGATTGAGTATTCAAGCGATACCACAACTTGTTAGACAGTTGCTGCGTAGCATGAAGGTCAGCAGATAGATACTCTGACAACTCTGCATGAGGTATATCACGTGTGCTATATCCTTTCTTAAAGTATTCCTTCAATGTGTCTTGCTTTTTCGTGTCCAAGTCATAACGCTCTGCACAAGCCTCAAGCGACAGTGGCTCTTTTTGCCCACGCTGTAGCACATACTCTGCCAGCATTGTGTCAAACACAGGGCCATCATATCTGAAACCTGACTCCCACAGCCATAACAAATCGTGCGCAGCATTGTGCATAATGAGTACAGTAGCTCTGTCGAGCATATCCTGAACAAATGCATGTGAGTGTTCTCCACTCTGTTGTTCTGCATGATCGAATGTAACAATAGTCTCTTTACCTTGGTCAGAGAGCATTCCTACCATAACCAGTGTATTCTCTGGCTCAAAAGGATCAAGGTGCATTTTACCACCTCTGTGCGTTACCGTATTCTCTACATCAAGTGTTAGTTTCATTGTCAATCCTATACAAAATTATTAGTTGAATAATACTTATATTCGCTATTCGTTTTGTTTGCTCTATTATGAATATTTGACATATTTTCTGACATTGATACCCATCTTAAATTATTTACAGCATAATCTAATTTATCTTCATTGATGTGATCAACATTATATCTATCTACTGGAGCAGGATTACCAACAAAAGCCATTGCACATATACGATGTATATAAATTGGTTTTGTAAACCTTCCATTATTTAATGATATAGCTGGATACACTGCTCTACTAAATGTAGGTTGTAGTATCTTACCTGTTTTTGTGTTTAAAACAAAAGGAAAGTCACTACGCCCTTCATACATAGGAAGAGAATGCGTTCCACCTGTGCGATACACACGATACTTGCCCTCTGGCATAGAGGCAATGAAAGCAGATGAAGCAGTTAAGTCCTGTCTCCGTCTCCCTTTATCTC
>Ga0222719_10004405_pt1 | contig 12356 bp, 7 predicted proteins | sample C33_34DmetaG_FD_165039 | JGI IMG/M metagenome (GOLD analysis project Ga0222719, IMG submission 165039) | Estuarine water microbial communities from San Francisco Bay, California, United States - C33_34D | ecosystem: Environmental > Aquatic > Marine > Unclassified | place: USA: California...
ACTCTTTCTCAGAGAAGAGTCCCCTCATCCCACACTGTCCCTCCTCACGAGGGGACTACCTTCTCGAAAACTAGAATGCTGAATTAAGTTTCTACCTGTTCAATCAGAGCATTCTACAAATTGAAACCAAAAATTATTTTAATTAAACTACATTATGGGTAAATTAGGAAAAGTTTCTACTATTAAGAAACAATACAATAGTTCTCAGTTGCAAACTATGGACAGCAACCTTGCTAATATGGGTATGACAAGAATTCCTGGTACAGGAGTTTTTAAATATCCTTATAAGGAATTAGATGGTAAATACAGAACAGGATTAGATCCTGATGCTGGTTACATCAAACGTATAGCAGATCCAACAGAAAGAGAGTTGGAAATTGAACGTGTAACAGAACTTAGAGATAGATTACAAGCATCTTTAGGAGATATTGACTTAGGACCACGAGCAAAGTTCTGGAACTATGGATTATCTACAGGAACAAATGATTCACTTCATGTACAGCCTGTAAAACTATTAGATGGTGATAACTATTTTGATTTAACTCAACCACTACAAGAGATTGCATTTGCATGGTTAAGGGTTCATCCAACCGTTGCATCTTCATATCAAGCTTGGGAAAGAGGTGAGTTTCCAGCAGATACACAGTTCTACATTGTTAACGATGATATTGAGAATGCTATTGTTTACAAGAAGAAACAGCTTATCAACAAAGCTATTATTAAATTTGATAGCATGTCTCCTGAGAAGAAGAAGAAAGTTGCAAGACTACTTGGTCTTCCTGTTACAGATGAGACAAAAGAAGAAGTTGTATACAACCAAGTTGATAGTATGTTGAAACAATCTGAGGTTAAATCTGGTAGCTTTAAAGGACTAAATCCTGTAGAAGTGTTCAACAGATTTGCTGATATGAAAGAGAATTTACTCCATATTAAAGATTTAATTAAACAAGCTATACAGCATTCAATCTACAGAGTTAAGCCAAGTGGTAAGATCTATGAAGGTGAATATGAAGTAGCAATGGATGAAGAAGAACTATTAAAGTATTTGGTAGATGAAGATCACCAAGAAGACTTACTAGTTCTAGAAAAAAAGTTGAAAACTAAAAAACTAGCTTCTGTATAAGGAGCTAGTTTTAAAAACTCTTTATAAATGATACCAGTAGATAGTTTATTATACAAAATAGATCAAAAACTAAATAAACTATCAACTAATGAGCATCAACAAATTCAACTTGAAGATAAAATCTTAGCTTTGAATGAGGCTCAGATTAAGTTGATAAAACAAAAAGTTGATGGTTTCAGTGTAGTGAATAGACTGGGGATGGATGCCTTTAAAAAAAGGTATGAAGATTTACAAAGCTTAGTTATAAGTTATACAAATCAACCCCTACCACTAACACTCTCTAATGCAGAACTAAATCAATGGGATGCTGACATAACACAACTGTCACCAAAATACATGTTTTATGTAGATAGTTATGTTTTGGCAGATAAAGGTAAATGCAAAGATCGAAAGATCTGGATCAATAAAGACCTTGCAAAACACGGAGACTTGGCCTTATTGCTTAATAATGAGCACTATAAGCCAAGCTTTGAGTATCAAGAAACTATTAATTCACTCAGTTCAAATACAATAAGTATTTACACTGATGGTACATTTACTCCCAAAACCCTAAATGTAATGTACATGAGATACCCTGTATATATTAACAAAGCAGGTTATGTTATGTTGGATGGATCACCATCCACTAATCAAGATTGTGAGCTTGAAGAATACTTAGAAGATGAACTTCTAGATTTAACAGTACAGAATCTTGCAATGTATACTGAAAACGCTAGTGCGGTGCAAAGTGCACAATTCAGAATACAAACTAATGAATAAAATTATTTTTAACCTTTAAATTATAAAAAATGGCTGATTTTTCATTAACCACGTTATTCGTGGTGCCAGTGGGGCAGACTGCTCTCCCTAGCTCTGGTTCGACACAAGATCTTACTGCAGGTCAAGTAGGTATCTTTAAACCTGATTACACCGTAGCAACAGCTACTAACATCGAAGATGCTGGTGTTAATTATTTTTATGTAGCCCAAGGGCGTACAAACACTTACTTGCAAGGATCAAAGAGATCTGATAAAATTGCTGGTGCTCTTCAAAATGGCGGTACTAACTTAAAAGCAAACGTTACTGAATGGTACAAAGTTTCAGGTTGTTCTACAGCTGCAAACCAAATTACTGATGTAACAAATTTTTCTGTAGGATGTGGTGAAGTTGTAACTTTAACATTACGTGCTCACTCTTCTTACATTGATACATTATACTTCAATGGATTTACACGTTCTGTAACTGTAAATGCTCCATGTTGTGACTGTGGTGCTGATGTATGTACTGATGTTGATACTAATGCATTAATTAACTCTATTATTGCTAAGTTGGAGCAAGCTGCTCCTGGTGATAACCCAGACAACATTTCTTTCAACAGCTTCTTTACTTTTGAAAATGTTGGTGGAACTATCTTACGTATCCACGGTAAGCCATTAACTAAATATGGTCAACCATGTGATATCGCAGCTTTCCCATTCGAATATGACAGAATGTATTTCAATACATTTGTATACGAAGGACCTGCTACAACTGCTGACTTCATCGTTTCTGATGCTTGTAACATTGTTGCTACATCATCTGTAATCCAAAAAGCATCTTATGCTTCTGGAGGATCTGAAGAATTCAAGCAATTAGAGAAGAACTTCTACAGCTACCAAGCTGGATACCTAAAGTCTCTATACCGTATGAACGGATACAATGAGAACTTTGAATCTTATGTTTCTGATGGTGTTACTTATGATAGCTACTACATCAAATTCAATGAATATGACAAGTCTGCTTACCAGTGGGGTGATTATATTCATCAAGATTCTACAGTGATCATTGCTGCTCCAAATGCTGATACAAGTGGTATCGCTGCTGCTATAGAAGCTGTATTAGAAGCTGCTTTAGGTACTGTTGTTGATGACAACACTTGTATCACTACAACCACTACTACAACTGCTGCACCTTAATCAGTAGAGTAGTAGGGATAGACTAATAAATAATAAACCTATGCCAGAGGTGAGAGGATTAATCTCAGATCCTCTGGCATTTTTTTTAAAACAAAAGTATGGCAGCCAATTTACAGTTAGATATTATAGTGACTCCTAGCTATAGTACTCTGTTGCTTGCTGTTACAGATGCGTCTATTTATCCAGATAGTCCTCCAGTTGTATCAGCTCCAACAATTGAAATAGAAGTACCAAATTTTGGTAAAAAGATATTACCCTTCCTACCGTTAGAGACTAACATCTTTGCGTCAGACACTTTAGGAATCACTGAAGATGGTTGCAAACAAGCTCTACCTGACGGTATATATAAGTTAAAATATTCTATAGCTCCAGCATATCTAAACTATGTTGAGAAGACTATTATGCGTGTTGACAAACTACAGGAGAAGTTTGACAATGCGTTTTTAAAGCTTGATATGATGGAGTGCGATAGTGCTCTTAGAACTCAAGCTAGTGTGAATTTAAACACAATCAACTTTTTTATTCAAGGAGCAATTGCTGCAGCAAATAATTGTGCTGAGCAAGAAGCTCTTAAGTTATATACAAAAGCAAGCACTATGCTTGATCAATTTTTGAAAACCAATTGTGGTTGTTCTGGTAACGGTAACAACTACATTATAAACTTTAGATAAAATGGCTCAGTGTGCAAATTGTGGTGCAAAGGTGGGATGTGGATGTCAGTTAACAAACGGTCTATGTGCTCATTGCAACAGTAATAATAAAGGAGTATAAACATCACATTTAATTATGTTAACACCCAGATTAACAAATTGTCAGGACTGTCACAAGATTCCTGACCTACTTAAACAGATTGATTGTAAGCTGGCAGAGCTTGCTAACGATGCATACAATGATGTTGTATTCATGTTAGGTAACTGTATCCCTGCTTATGAGATCAATCAGTTGTTAGCGTATAAACGTATACTAACGTTTAAGTATTGTAACCCTCATTATGCAGGGTCTGTTTCTGTTAACGATATTGCTGGTAAAGTAATTCGTTTAACAGCTGGATGTGTTAGCAGATGTAATGAACCAACTGTATGTGAAATCACTACATGTTGTGTTGATGTTGTACCAAACCCAACTACAACAACTACAAGTACTTCTAGTACAAGTACAACTACTACAAGTACATCATCAACAACTACAAGTACTACTACCATCTACCCAGATTGTAGAGTGGAAGGATGTTTTGAAGAATTAACTACAACAACTACTACCACTAGTCCACCAACCACAACAACAACTACTACTGCTGCTGCGGTTACTGGATGTAGTCAACCTTTTAATTTCAATGCTCCAGAAGGATTCCCAGGAGTTAATACTGGAAATGGAATTAAGACATTAAGTAATGGGACTATCTTAACTATGACATCATCACCTAGTGGTTGTAACACTGTATATATTCCAGGTTCTTCTCCACAACTTGATCCTAATAATTGGGGTGATGAAACTTGTAGCTTACCTGGTGTTCACAACAATCAATTTAACAATGAAGGCTGGTATTTATTAGGTAGTGGTAGTTGTGCTCAAACTACACTACAGTTTAGTGAATCAGTAGGAGCATTAGCGTTTTATCAATCTGGGATAGGTTATTACCCTAACCCAGGAGAATTTGAAACAATAAATGTAACAGGTGATGTAGACCTTAGTATATCAACAATAGGAGTGTGTGAGGCAAATCCTGGTGATTGGCAAATTATTAATGAAACAGACGGTAGTGTAACATTCAAAGGAAGATTGTTTCAAGGAGAACGTGGACTAGTATCTTTATTTGCCATCTATCCTAGAAATCCTGGTGATCGAATTGGTGAGTTAACATTCGAACACGTAGGAAGTAAGTTAGGAGGTGTTGGTTTAGATTTCTATCTATGTCCAGATGATCAAACCACCACTACAACTACAACAACTGTAGCACCAACTACAACTACAACAACTACCACTGAGGTTCCAAATGTTAAATTAAATTGGGACTTGTCAAACGGTGGAGAACCTATTAATGTTACAGCAATAATATCTAGAAACGGTATTAATACCATATATTCAAATGCAAATGACAATGGTTTAGTTCTCTGTAATGCTGGAGATGATATAGAAATTACTATTCAAACTGCGAAAACAGGAATATATGCATTTACAAATAGAGCTACCCTTGACGGAACTATTATATTAAATGATACATCAATAGAAACTGATAGTAAGTTATCTACAGTAAGTTTTGTAAAATCTGCTGCTACTGAAGAGCTGGACATGATAGGTCTTGTACAAAATACAGAAACTACAACAACAACTACTAGTCATACCACTCAAATACCAGTCACAGGAAACTCATACTTTACTTTCTGGAGTGATGTTTCAGGTTCTATGAATTCCACAATTGCAGTGACAGCAAAAATAGCTAGTGTTACAGGTGTAAAAGTTCTAGTTTCTCCAACTGCACTAGCAGGATCAACAGAAATCCAACTGACACAGGGTAATCAGAATAATAAAGTTACCGTGCAAGATTCTAGTGGAAACACTACAGGTGGGGCGTATTTATGTGTGGTACCTGGCATGGAAGTTATACATCCTTCAATACCTGCAGGAACTTTTGTTGCTGCAGGATCAGATGTTCTAACATTTAATCTTGTAGACATTAATGGAAACCCTGTTGCATTAACAGCAGATATTACCCAGGGACCCAATGGTGTTGTTACGTTTAATCTAACAGATGCTCAGAAAACTGCTGATTACCAAAACACATCTAATTTAAGAAACTTGCTTCAAGATTTCTATGCAACAGGATTAACTGAAGCAGAGGGTAATACAGACAGAGCTACCAATGGTAGTGATGAGTTTGAAGCTCGTGTATACTGGTGTCATAGTGGTCAAGAGAGACAAATTCAAATGCTCTCAAACAAAGGTCTTGGGGACACTATAGGCTCAACAGGATATTTCCCTGATGCAGACAGTTTAGTAATTATGGCCTTTGGTGATGAATCAGGAGTAGGATATAATATGGATGGTGAGTTTCCTACTTCAGGACCTAGGTGGGCAAATAGAGCAAGTCAAACAAATTCAAGAATAGTAGATGATATATCAAGTGTAAGAACCTTTGTTACGAATCTAGAAAGTGCAGCAGGAAACACTAATATATATAGAGCTAAGTTTTTCCATCCTGAAGCTACCTCTCAATATGCATTATCAACAATAAAACCTCTAGTTTCACCTGAAGGACTTCTTAATGCAGGAAATGATGGTGCAGCTGTAGTTTCAAGTATTGGTAATGTTCCTGCTAGTGCTTACAACAGTCTTACAGATAATCTGATAAACTATCCAAGTGCAAGTCCTGCAAGATTTGCATGGTCAGCGGATCTAGATAATAATCCTGCTAACCCACAGCAGTACTGGTATGATCAAATAAGAGATGCATTAATAGCCTTTGGATATGGAGTTTAGTAAAATCAAAAATTATAGATAGAGATGACAATAATAATAACATTAAGTTTTGCAGGCAATGAGACAGGTCCTTTTGACCTGTATTCAGACGCAACTGGTTTTGCTACACCGTTTGCTCAAAACGTTTCTAAAGCAGCGTTATTGGCTGGTTATCAAGTAGAGGCTCCTGATGGAACTACTGTTGTTAGATTGTACAGTTTCCAATTCTTATGTGCAGGAGAATATGTAGATATTTATTCTTGTGCTACACCAAACTGTGACTTTGCTGGAACTATTATTTGTCCTGTTACAACAACTACAACAACTTCATCATCATCTACCACTACAACAAGTACTACATATTTTCCAAACCCATTCGATATACCATGTCTATGGTCTACTAATGGTGGTAATTCTGGATTAGTTGCTGTATACGATTTTGACACAAACACATCAACAGATGTATTAGTACCTAATGACTTTACAACCACTATAGGCATTAACAGACCTATATGTGCTACAGAAGATAAATTGTGGTTATCAGATGGTTTAAATTATAATGATGCTCCAAGTGGAGACAATAATCCACTTTTTGATTATAGTTTAATTAGAGAGTATGACATTTCAACTACTTCAGGTGTAACATTAACTTATGTAAGAGAAATTAGAGTTGATGTAGGACGTGCATTTGGAAATTCTGAAGGTGCAATAAAAACAATAAGTGTAGTTGTAACACCTCCTGTTATAATTCCTATAGATCCTAGTTATCCTCCAATTCCAGAATATTGGCCCACTTCAGATTTCCCTTACCTATTAGTAGGGGCACAGAGCCCAACAAAGGCTGAAGTTGCTGGTTGGGACATATCTACCACTGGCGATATTAGATTAGGTAAACAAGACATACTTGACTGGATTCCTCTTCTTTCTTTAAATCAAATACAGACAACAACTGGTATTAGTGCTACTTCATTAGATCTTACAGGGACGTTTATTACTACAGATAACAATGTATTTATTGCATCTAGATTTAATGAACCAGTATCTCAAGGATATAACCAACTTCAAGAGTTGAAGGGATTACCTCCATTCAATAGAGACACAACTGCAGGATGGCCTTTTGGAGGAGGTGCTAGTTGGATCACGGTTAATCAGGAAATTGGTTTATTACCAATAATTAACCTTCAAGACCAAGGTGTTCCTGAATTTACTACATCTTGGAATGATATTAAAGCCATGCCTTCTTGGGGTGTAGATGGACTATTACAAGTATTGCAACCAGAAACAAATGAGGTATACACCATATCTCAGACACCAGATTATGAAGCTACATTAACAACCACTATACCTAATGATAAAGTTTGGTTAAGTTCTGCAACAGGTTGTGCTAATGTAGGACTTTTGAATCCTGATGATATAACTGGTTGTACACCAACTGCACTACCGATATTAGTAGAATCTAACGGTGCTAACTATATAGGACCTATTACATTTACATATTTTGGAATGAGTGTTATAGCTTCTAGTGATGTCATAGGAGGTTTTCTAGCAGATGGACCTCCATATCCTTTCACCACTGAGTGTGGAATTGGAATATCAGCATACACTCAAGTGATGAACGGAAACACAGGTGGTGCATCATTGGAAAATCCAGCATTTAGCTATACACTAGAGTTTCCTGTTCCAGTTAACAACATTCCATTAAGAACAGCTACTCTTGACGTAGGTGATAATTTTAGATTTACTACAAATGCAGCATCAACTACATTATCAATAACTTCAGGATGTGAAGCAACTGTTCAGAACGGTAATGATCTCATTACAGATACAAGTGCTGGTGGGGGATCAGGAAGTGTAGAGGTTTTAGTAACAGGTTCTGAAGACTTTACAACACTAACATTTGTAGGAACAAATCAAGGGTTTGGTGGCCCTTGGAGTTTAGGATGTACTGTACCACCTCTAAATTGTAGATTAGTTTACTCTTCAAATTATGGTACTAGTTGTAATTCTGCAAGTAATGCAGGAAGATGTTTACCTGGACAAACAGCATTCAAAAAATACTTTGCTTGGGATGTAAACACAAACACTCAACAAGAAATATTGTTACCACCAAGTACAGCAACAGGATCACCTAACTTTGCATTAAGTGAAAACTACATTATTGTAGATGTTACATCACTTGTTACAGGTGTTAAAAGTTTAGCAAGATATGGATATACAGATGTAAATGGAATTCCTTCAGACACTACATTCGATGGACAATTTATTGATTATCCAGTAGGTGATGTAAGAAATTCTGGTAGCATCATGGAAGCGGTGACTGACACTAAATTTTTAGGAACTTGGCAAAAAAGTGCTAATCAACCTTTTCCAACTGCTGTAAGTCAAATATTAGAGTGGGAGCTTTCAGGGGCAGAATTGTCTTACAGTGTTAAAATAGATGTAGGAGTAGATCACGGATATTTTGTTGATGGAGATTTATTATTGACATTTAAAACAGATGGCACTCCAAATAAGATAATAGGTGTAGGTTTTGTTCCACCATTACAGCCAGATTATAGTAATCAAGAATTCTTATTACAATTTGATTATACAACAAATGCACTAGATGGAGTTGTGAACTTACCAGCAGGTAGTTCAGGAGGTGCAGCATTAGGTATATATGATGGAGGTATTTACATAGCTCCTGCTTCTTGGAATACAGTTGCGCCAGAGTTTGCAGGAGTTTGGAGATTTGATTTAGAAACTTTACAGTGGACACAACTAGATCCAGCAGATGTACCTGTAGAAATGTATCTACCAAATGTTGGACCTGGTGACTTTGCTTCCACTCCTCAATGTAGAGTTAGTGATGGTATTACATCATTTGATCCACCACCAACTACAACAACAACAACCACTACAATATTTGAAGGTGTAAATACAATATGGACGTGGTTTGAAGCAGTAACACCTACTACAACCACAACAACTGTTGCACCAACTACAACTACTACTAGTACATCTAGTACATCAACCACAACTACTAGTACAACTGTTGCACCAACTACCACTACAACCACAACTCTTCCACCATTAGTTGGATGTCTAGAGTTTGACTATTTAACTCTTGTAACTGCTAGCAATTGGTATACAAATCCACCTCAACCTATAGATGTGAATTATCCATCTCTACTTACTCAAGTAGCTTTTAATACAGGACCAACTACAAACACAACAAGTTATACCGACTGGTCTCAAGTTCCAAATACCAACTATGATGTAGTATTTAATATAGGAGGAGTAGACTATACAGCAGAGTATCAAGTTCTTAATATTGGAATTGGAGCAGTTAATGTTCCTTATGGTAAATTTAGCACTAGCGGTGGTAACTTATCATCTATGTATGCATTCCAATTTTCAAAGATAGATGCAAATGGTAATGACTTATCATCAATACTTTCTACCTTTGATCATACAACTGGAGATGGTATTAAAGTTACTGCATATGGAGATTGTACAACACCAACTACTACAACCACTACAACTGCTACTCCAGAAGACATTCCATGTACAGATGGGTTGGATGTAGCATTTATAGTTGATTATACTCAATCAATGGGTAGCATAGTTGAAAATGTAAAAGCAGGAATAGCAGATATTGTAAATGCTATTTCTACTGAGTCAGGTGCTGGTGGATATAGATTATCTTTAATCACTGCTGACGAAAACTCAAATGCCTTTCCTAATTATTTAAATTGTTCAGACTACATAAATTTACCTAATGTACAAAAAATTATAAATGGTCCTAATCCAAGTATGGACCCAGCTAATACTGGAGATTTAGATGTCTATCAATTTATTACTACTTGGGAATTATTCGGTGACAATAATGAAGCAACATTTAATCAACAACTTCAAAAATTAAATGGTGGTGTAGATGGTACATGTATTCAATTGGGTGCAGGTCTGTATGCTTCTGAACCTACTGACTATGCAGCTAAATTAGTTACAGAATCAAATTTTGCAGGAGCATTTAGAGCAAATGTTGCAAAACATATTGTTATATTAACTGACCAATTTCCAGGAAGCACTAGAGATTATTTTGACGAAGTTACTTGGCAAGGTATACAAGATATGATTACCTATGCTAATGCAAATGGAATTAAATATTTTGTTTTAGGTGAAGGTGTAGATAAAGTAGGAGGAGATCAAGGTTCTTCACCTGCTGTAGATGGTATATATCCATGGAGAGAATTAGCAGAACAAACTGGTGGAAGTTGGAGCAATGATGCAAGTTCACAAGAAATACAACAGAAAATAATAACTGGATGTAATCCAACCACAACCACAACCACAACGGTAACACCAGTATAAAACTAATAGAATATGTCACTAGAATTAACACAAGAAATAAAAGATAAGATAAAGGAGATTGTTAGAACAACTTCTAATATCACCTCTGTTGGTTATGGATATAAAGTATCTAATGGTGTAAACACAGGAGAACCTTCTATTGTTTATGGTGTCGAAGTTAAAAAACCATTAGCAGAATTATCTTCTGAAGAATTACTTCCATCTGAGGTGAGTATAGCAAATCAACCTATTAAGACAGATGTTGTCCAGATGGGAAAGATAGAGCCATTGAATTGTAATGGTGATTGTGGACAAAATGCTGGTGCAGCATCAATACCTAACAGATCATATACAAGACCTGTTAAAGGTGGATTGTCTATGACTAGTTTAAATAATAATAACACTGTAGGTACATTTGGACTTGTTGTAAAAGATGTTGCAACAGGATGTGTATTAGGACTTACAAACAATCACGTATCTATTGCAGATGCTTTTTATACAAATGCAAGAGATTTAAATGGACAGATACAGAATGATTATGATCCAGTAGATAGTATATATCAAGGAACTGAAGGTGCAGGATATTTTGATCCAGCAAATATAATTGGAAGAGGTGTTAGATATGTACCCTTACATCCACAAAGTTCAGGATTAACAAATAACGTAGATGCTGCATTATTTGCATTAAACTCAAGTGTATTATCTACTACTGAAAGTTGGAAACAAGTCGGATTAGATGCTATTGTTACAGATTATTTACCTTTTGCTACCACTTTAGAAATAGATAACTTACTTGCAAGTAATGCACAATTATATAGTTCAGGAAGAACAACAGGACCTAAAGGTGGAGCTACATGTCCATTGAAAGCATTTCAATTAGGAGTTACTTTTCCAATAAGTTATAAAATGCAAGGAACTAGTACAACAGTTATAATGACTGATGCTATAGTATACTTCAAACCTCCTGTAGATCATCCTGAATCACAAAATCCTGCAGAATATGGAGCATGTTGTAATCCAGTGAGAGGTGGAGACTCAGGTTCTGCATTAATTGCAGACATAGGAGGAACTATAAAAGTGATTGGATTAGTATTTGCAGGTAGTACTCCAAATTGTGATGGTGGACCTAACTCATATACATATGGAATTGCTTGTAGAATAGATGAAGTTGCTAGTCAGCTAGGTATTACTAGTTGGAATAGAGGAGATCAATTAAAAGTAGTGAATACTAGTACAATAGAATATAGAACAGAACCTGGAGGAAGTGATCAAAAAACTAAATCCTGTGATGGAAAAACTTTCTGGCAGGTTGGATTAACCGATACATTAGATAACCCTTGTTAAAATATAAAATACCATGTCAAATAATTGCTCAAATTGCTACAACGGATGTACTGAGATTACCTCAGACAAATGCGTTAAATATACAGGGGTAGATGTCCCTGTCTTAGGAATAAAGAATGGAGATTCACTCTCGTATGTAGAACAGTCTATTATAGGCTTCTTAAGTT
>Ga0222719_10004408_pt1 | contig 12349 bp, 10 predicted proteins | sample C33_34DmetaG_FD_165039 | JGI IMG/M metagenome (GOLD analysis project Ga0222719, IMG submission 165039) | Estuarine water microbial communities from San Francisco Bay, California, United States - C33_34D | ecosystem: Environmental > Aquatic > Marine > Unclassified | place: USA: California...
AAAAAAAAAAAAAAAAAAAAAAAAAAAAAAAAAAATCGAATAAAAATAAAAAAATTAAAAAAAAAAAACCATCTCGTAAACCTATAAAAAGATCAAAAAAAGTAAAAACAAAAACAAAGAAATTCTCAAAAGCCAAATTCAAAAAGTTTAAAAAATCTAAAAAAAATAAAATAAAATCAAATAAATATTCTTTTAAAGTTAAAAAGATTCAAAAAGAAAGCATCATTTTAAAACTGGTTAAATTACAACTATCATTAAAACCACAATTTAATTTTAAGATAAATTTTAGTTTAGAAAAGCATATTCAAGGATTTTTTGACAAGATCTCAGAAACTATTTCAAGTTATAAAATCTTAAAAAAAGACGAAAAAAGAAGACAAAAAATAGAACAAATTGAGAATGAAAGAAAAGTAAAAATAGCTTTAGAAAAACAAAAAAAACAAGAAGAAGAATTAAAAATAAAAATTAAGGAACAAGAATTAAAAGAAGAAGCTAGATTAGAAAAACAAAGAACAAAAGATATAAAATTATTTTTAAGGAAAGAACAAGCTCTTTTAAGAATTGAGCAAGCCGAAAAACAAAAACAATTTTTAAGACAATTAAAATTAGAAAAACAAATTGAAAAATTCAGAATTAGAGAAGTTAAAGAGCTAGAAAGACTTGAAAAAATTTCATTAAAAGAAAAAAGAGAAGATTATGCTGGCTTACAAGAAAGAATTGACAAACTAAAGGAAAAATATCGAATAATTAGAGATCAGAAAATTAAAGAAAGAGTAGAAGCTCTTGGAGTAAAACTTCAAGGAAATGAAGATAGAGAAACTTTATTACTCAAAGAAAAAGAATACACATTAGCAAGACAAAAAATTGAATTTGCACTTGAGAGTTTTTATAGAAGCGCAAGTAGTTTAGTATTTCAATTAAATAAAAGACATATTACGAGAGATATGTCTATTTTTCGATGTATAGACAGAAGGTTTGAAACTGGGGAAATTTTTATTAAGTGGGATGAATCAGAAGATGAAGATTGGTTATTACTAATTTATATTAAAAATAATTCTCCTGATGAAGGAATTGTGATTGAAGATAAATCAAATCCCGAAAAAAATACCTCTCATGAATTTAGAGGTATAGATATATTTAAAGCATCAGACACAATGGTAGACTCTTTAACTCAGCTTATTGCAAGGAAAAGAGCAAAAAATAATAATTAAATATTTTAATTATTTAGGTATTATCTTAAATGATTTTAGGATCAGCTTTTTTAATTATTCTATATTTAATATTAAGATACATTATTGCTTGGATCACATACTACAATAATTTAGACTCTAGGCTTGGAGATAGTACTTGGCGATTTACATATGATTATCCTGTGGTTGGTGAGCGAGATATCTCTGATTTAGATGATAAAGATTTTGTAAGATTAAGAAGAAAAAAAAATAAAATTATTATGTTTATGTATTCGATTGTGCTTGTAATGTTTATAGCCTCAATGTCTTTACTAAGTAAATTTTTGTTATTTTTCTTTAGCTAATTTTTCAATTGTTTTTTGTTTTTAAGATAAAGAAAGAAGGCTACAATTTCATAAGTGAAAGAGAAAATACTAAAGATTATTGGTAACCTAAAAAAATTATATAGAAATTTATATTTAGGAATTTTTTTCCACAATAAAAGAAAAGCCTCCGCACCCTCCAGAACTTTCTCTCCCTCTTTTACATGAAGTCTACGCAGAAGTTCTTTGCTATTTTTAGAAGTTTCTTTCACAGCTAATTCATTCGCTGTAATATCAACCCAATCAATTTCTTGAATCTTTTCCTTTTTGTATAAATCTATTTCAGCCTTACAAATTTTACACGAATTATTAAAGTAAACTTTCATAAAGATTATTTAGTTACTAATTATTTGAAGCTATGTACATGCGTAAAATACACTTGTTGAAAATTTTTTGAAACAAACTATGTATTGCTATCTATGAGTAATTTCTTCGAAAAATCAGACTTATCTAGAAGTGATGCAGAGAATATTGTTTCCGAAACATTACAGAAGTGTGATGATGGTGAATTATATTTAGAAAATTCTAAATCTGAATCAATTTTATTAGATGATAATAAAATAAAAAATTCAAGTTATAGCTCAGATTTAGGTTTTGGGTTTAGAGCTATTTCAGATGAAATTGTTGCTTATTCTCACTCAAACGAGATATCAAAAAATTCACTTAAACAATCCTCTGAAAGTTTAAAATCAACCTTAAAGTCAACTAAGGGTATTTATAATCACTCAATCCCTAAATCGAATAAAAAATATTATGATAATATTAACCCAATTGAACAAAAAACACTTAATGAAAAAATAGAGATTTTAAATAAGGTAAATAAATATCTTAGATCTAAAGACAATAATATTAAACAAGTAACAGCAAATTTTCTTGGAGAACAAAAGTCTATAGAAATAATCAGGTCTGGAGGCGAAACACTAACTGATATACGTCCTTTAGTTAGATTTAATGTATCAGTAATGCTTGAAAAAAATGGAAGAAAAGAAACAGGAGGGTATGGCATCGGAGGAAGACAATCGTACGAGTCTTATTTAAGAGAAGATAATTGGAAAAATGTTTGTGATGAAGCATTAAGAATAGCTTCTGTAAATTTAGAGAGCAAGCCAGCTCCTGCAGGAGAGATGAAAGTTGTACTAGGACCAGGTTGGCCTGCTATCTTGATTCATGAGGCAGTAGGGCACGGTTTAGAAGGAGATTTTAATAGAAAAAAGACTTCAGCTTTTCACAACCTAATGGGTCAAAAAGTTGCAAGCGAGGGTGTCACTATTGTTGATGATGGAACTATTGACAACAAAAGGGGTAGTTTAACAATAGATGATGAAGGAACACCAACAGAAAAAACTATATTGATTGAAAATGGAATATTAAAAAATTTCATGCAAGACAGATTGAATGCTCGATTAATGAAAACCAGATCTACGGGTAGTGGTAGAAGGGAAAATTATAGACATATAGTTTTACCACGAATGAGAAATACCATGATGTTAAATGGCAAACACACGCAAGAGGAAATGATTAAAGCAGTGGACAGAGGTATTTTTGCAGTTAGTTTTGGTGGTGGACAAGTTGATATTACTTCAGGCAAATTTGTATTTAATTGTACAGAAGCATACGAAATAAATAATGGTAAAATCGGAGCGCCAATTAAGGGAGCTACACTAATTGGTGATGGTCCTTCAATTTTAAAAGAAGTTTCAATGGTAGGAAATGATATGATGCTAGATCCAGGTATTGGAACGTGTGGAAAAGCTGGTCAAGGTGTTCCAGTCGGAGTTGCCCAACCCTCTATATTAATTGATAAAATGACAGTAGGCGGAACAAAACTATAAATGATCAAAGATCAAGAATATCTATCAAATAAAGCATCTTATTGCATAGATTTAGCAAAAAAACTAGGTGCAACAGACTCAAGTATTGTTGTTAGCAATTCAATTTCTGAAACAGTAAACTTTAGAAATAAAAAATTAGATGAGTCTAATAGATCTGATAATCTAGGTATAGGCATAACAACTTATATAGGAAAAAAAAAATCATCCATTTCCTCTTCAAATTTATTAAATGATAACTTAAATATTTTGATTGAAAAATGTATTGAATCTACAAAAAATACTCCAGAGGATGAATATAATTCACTTCCAGATAAAGATTTACTCGCTAAAGAAGTTGATGACCTTAATTTATATGACGATACTCATATAAAAAATGAAAATAAAATTGAATATTTAAGCAGATTGGAGGTCTCTGCCTCAAAAGACAAAAAAATAGTAAACACAGAGTCTAGTTTTACAGAGGATAAATCAAATTTTATTTTAGCTAATAGTGATGGTTTTTGTAAAGGTTATAGAACTTCATCGTTTATAGCTTCAAGTGTAACCGTTGCAAAAGATGATAAAAGTATGGAGCGAGATTATGAATATACAAATAAATGTCATCTTAAAGATATGATTGATGCAGAGGAATTAGGAAGAATAGCAGCTGAGCAAACTATTAGAAAACTAAGTCCAAAAAAAATAGGTAGTGAAAAAATTGCTATAATTTTTGATAAAAGGATTGCAAAAGGAATCTTAAGTACCTTTGCTAGTGCTATATCATCATCAGCTATTTCAAGAGGGACCTCTTTTTTAAAAGATAAAATTAATCAAAAAATATTTTCAAATGAACTAAATATTTTTGATAAACCGGATATATTAAAAGGTTTGGGCTCAAGAAGCTTTGACTCTGAAGGTGTAAAAACTAATACTTTAAAATTAGTTGAGCAGGGTGTTTTAAGGCATTATTTAGTAGATACTTATAATGGAAAGAAGCTAAATTTAAAATCAAATGGAAGATGTGGAGGAACAAGTAATCTTTATTTTGATAATGGAAACATTTCTTACAAAGATCTCTTAAATTCTAACTCGAAATGCCTTTATATTACAGAAACTATAGGCCATGGAAGTAATATTGTAACTGGTGATTATTCAGTTGGTGCTACTGGTTTTTTAATTGAAAGTGGTGAATTCAAATATCCAATAAATGAAATTACAATCGCTGGAAATTTTAATGATATGTTTCAAAATATAACTTTAGCAAATGATTTAGAATTTGAATATTCTACTAACTCACCAACTATGATGATTGAGGGAATGGTTGTTGCAGGTAAATAGTTAAATTTATTCAAAATTTTTGAGACGATATTCCCAATTTCCCATTCTAGAATATGAAACTTTGATAATCATAGAATTTTTTTTATCAAACCAAATATCAAAATCTAAACGTTTATCCTCAGATAATGACATGTCTTTTGAATTTATTTTAAAATGATCAACTTCATAGGTTTGTCCATTTTGTTCAATTTTTTCTTTACCCACAAAAGTGACTATTTGTTCTTTTATGCTTCCTGAAATTGGACTAATTTGACTATTGGTCTGTAAAATTTTATGACTCCACCAATTTCCTATAATATTGTCTATAGATGCTACTCCTGAATAAGAAGAACCTTTTATATCAAATTTATTTTTATCTTTATCAAAAACTAAATTAACAAATTTTTCTTTATCATTTTGTAAAGTTTTAGAGCTAAAAGAAATTAATTGATTACTTAGATATTTTTCCTCACCATATCCTTCTACTTGAAAAATAGTAGCTCCTAAAAGTTTTACAGAGAACTTTATTTGATTAGTAACTATTGTCTCTTTACCTTTTCTTGTAAAAAAATAATAGTTGTATCCTATTAATTCACCGTTTCTAAAAATATCCATTTCGATTTTATTGTACTTTTTGTAATGATCCATATGAGCAATAACTTTTGAGGAAAATAATAATATAATGATAATCAATAATGTTTTTTTCATTTAATGGTTACAATAATAGATTTTTTCTATAATAGAAGTAGTTTATCAAAAAATGTTTTTAAAAATAAAAAAAATACCAAAAGTAAACTGGAGCTCTAAAAAACCATATAATTTTAAACCAAAGTTTACGACATTATTTTTTTGTTGTTTTGGTTTAATGTTGTTTGGTTTGGGTGAAGGATTGTTAATTATTTCTTTTACAGGAGCTTCTCCTTGGAGCGTTTTAGCCCAAGGTATTTCTTTAAATGTAAACCTAAGTGTTGGGATGATTACATTTTTAATAAGTGTTTTTGTTTTAATTTTATGGATACCACTTGGTCAAAAACCAGGCATGGCAACTCTTTTAAACGCTCTAATAATTGCACTAATGATCGATTTTTGTATAAAATATGTACCAACACCTTCCAATTATTATAACCAATTAATTTTAGCAATAGTTTCAGTAATAACAGTTGGAATTGGAGGTGGTATCTATTTGGTTTCTAATTTAGGGGCAGGACCAAGAGACGGTTTAATGATAGGATTACAAAAAAAAACAAACTTACCTATTGCTGCGGTTAGAGCAACGCTTGAAATTACTGTTGTAAGTGTTGGTTGGTATCTAGGAGGGGTAGTTGGAATTGGGACTTTATTATTTGCTTTTGGAATAGGCCCTTGTATTGCCTTAGGTCTATATTTGGTTGATAAATTTTTTGATTAAGCTGCAGAGCTAGATTTTTCGCTTCTTTTTCTTTCATGAGGATCAAGAATAGCTTTTCTTAACCTACATGACTCGGGCGTAATCTCTAAAGCTTCATCAGTATTTAACATACTTAATTGTTCAGCTATTGACATTTTTCTTACAGGTGTAAGAACAACATTTTCATCAGTACCTTGTGTTCTCATGTTGGTTAGTTTTTTCCCCTTCATAACATTGATTATCATATCCCCAGGTTTTGGAGCCAAACCAACTATCATGCCTGGATAGACAGGATCATTGTGAGTCACAAACATTTCGCCTCTTGCCTGTAAGTTAAATATTGCAAAAGCAACAGCCTTACCTTGCTCCATTGAAATTAAAGCACCATTCCTTCTACCTTCCATTTCACCTTCGAACGGACCATAATCATGAAAAATTCTATTAATAACACCATTTCCTTTTGTCAGAGTTAAAAATCTACTTGTGTAACCCATTAAGCCTCTTGTGGGAGCATGGAATATTAATCTTTTTTTATCTTTACCTGTGTCTTTCAGTTCTATCAATTTACCTTTTCTTCTATTCATAGAGTCTATTATTTTTGATGAGTGTTCTTCATCAAGATCCATTGTGATTTCCTCTATTGGCTCAAGTTTATTTCCATTCTCATCTTTTCTATACAAGACTTTTGGTGGACTAACAGTCATTTCAAAACCTTCTCTTCTCATTTGAGTAAGTAGAATTTCTAACATTAATTCTCCTCTTCCACTTACCACAAAGGAGTCATTTCCATCATTTTCAGAGAATGTAATTCCAACATTATTTTGTGCTTCTGTTATCAATCTGTCTCTAATTTGAGTGCTAGTAAGTTTTTTACCTTCTGTGCCTGCTAAAGGAGATGTATTAACTGTAATGGTAATTGACATGGTAGGAGGATCAATAGGAGTAGCAGCAATTGGCTCATTAACCTCCAAATCACATATTGTATCAGCAACATTTGCTTTTTCTAAGCCAGCAACAACTACAATATCTCCTGCTACACCAACTTCAATTGGTACTTTTTTTGTTCCTTCATATCTAAAAATTTTCGTAAGTCTGCCTTCATCAACTTTTTCACCTTTTAAATTTATTGCCTTGATTGCCTGATTGGCCTTGGCTGTTCCTTGAGTAATTCTTCCGACTAAACTTCTTCCTAAAAAACTATCCGCATAAAGAAGTGTAGAAAGCATTGCAAACGGTTTTGATTTATCAAGCTCTGCAGGTTTTACATGCTCAATAATTTGATCTAACAAAGGATTTAAATTCTCTCTTGGACCATCTACCTCTTTATCAGCCCATCCCGATCTACCACTTGCATACAAAACTGGAAAATCTAATTGTTCTTCATTTGCATCTAAACTTACAAACAAATCAAAAGTTTCATCTAAAACTTCATTAGCTCTTTGATCAGCTTTATCTAACTTATTAATAACAACTATTGGTTTCAAACCTTGTTTCAAAGCTTTTGATAGTACGAATTTCGTTTGCGGCATAACACCTTCTGCTGAATCAATTAATAATAAAGCACCATCAGCCATACTTAAAACCCTCTCCACCTCAGCTGCAAAATCTCTGTGTCCCGGTGTATCAATAATATTGATCCTTGAGTCCTTCCAATTAATTGATGCTGGCTTAGCTAAAATTGTAATTCCTCTTTCTTTTTCAAGCTCTCCAGAGTCCATTAATCTTTCATCTACAACTTCATTTTCTCTAAATGAACCACTTTGTTTCATTAAATTATCAATTAAAGTTGTTTTACCGTGGTCAACGTGTGCAATGATAGTGATGTTTCTTATATCGTTACTCATAATTTGTGGCTCTTATACATTAATTCTTTGATTTGAAAACTTAAAAAAAGTCAATATTTGCTTGGTAAATGTCGTTTAAAATAAAATTCATTTCTTGTGATTGTTTTAAAAACATATAGATATCGCAATAAAATTGCATGCAATAAAGAATCAAGAATTCAATTAAAAAATTTAATAATCATTAAATGGAAAATTTTACATCAATAAAATTAGAAGAGTCATTAAAGAATTCGTTAACCAAAATGAATTTTATAAAACCAACACCGATTCAAGGTATGGCCATTCCAGTTGCGTTAGAAGGTAGAGATATTCTTGGCACTGCTCAAACAGGTACAGGCAAAACCTTAGCATTTAGTGTGCCTTTAATTAATAAATTAATTTTAGACAAAAATGCATTTGCACTAGTAATGTGTCCAACAAGAGAGCTAGCTACACAAGTAATGGATGCAATTAAAAGTATTATTAGTGACAAAATCAATATCAGGACAGCTTTGTTAATTGGTGGTGAGTCTATGCAAAAACAACTTAGACAACTGGGTAATAGGTCGAGAATTATAGTTGGGACACCAGGCAGAATTAATGATCACTTAAAAAGAAAAAGTTTAAACTTATCAGCAACAAAGTATTTAGTTTTAGATGAAACAGACAGAATGTTAGATATGGGTTTTACTCCACAAATAGAAATGGTTTTAAAGTTTGTGCCCAAAAATCATCAAACATTACTATTTTCAGCAACTTTACCTCAAAATATTTTAAAAATTTCAGAAAGATATCTAAATAAACCTGAGAGAATATCTACCGGAGCTACCTCAATTCCAATTGCAAAAATTAAACAAGAAACTCTTCAAGTTTTTAAAGAAAATAAGTATGATCAATTAATAGATCAATTTCTATTAAGAAAAGGATCAATTTTAGTTTTTGTTAAAACTAAAAGAAGCGCTGATAAAATGGTTAAGCGCCTTAAGGAAGAAGGTCATTCAGCAGACGCTATTCATGGAGATCTTCGTCAAAGCAAGAGAGATCGTGTTATTAATTCTTTTCGAAAAGGTTTAAAAAGAATTTTGATTGCAACTGATGTTGCTGCAAGAGGTCTTGATATTCCATTAATTCAACATGTAATTAATTATGACTTGCCACAAGTTCCAGAGGATTATGTACATAGAATTGGCAGAACTGCTAGAGCTGGATCAGAGGGATCAGCATTAACTTTTCTAACACCAGATGATAGATCAATGTGGAATTCTATTAATAAATTGATAGACCCAAATTTTAAGCCTGCCCCAGGTAGTTTAAGAAGAGATTCAAAAAATAAAAGAAGAGGAAAAGAACAAAAAAATAAAAAAAGAAAATTTAGAGATAAGAAAAAATTTAACTTTAAAGACAAAACCAAATATTTTGAAAAGGGAAGACAAGATCAATCAGAGAGAAACAAAGAAAAAAAAGATTTTGGTTTTAGAGGTAAAAAGAAATTTTTTAAAAAGAAACATGTAAAATCCTCTGGATTTACCAATAATCCTAATTTTTTTGAAAAAAAAACTTCAGAGAGTTCGTCATCTGAAGGAGAAAAAAAAAGATTTGGTTTTAAGAACAAAAAAAAATTTAAAAGTAGAGAAAATAGACCTAAAAAATTTACCTTTAAAAAGCACAATAAAAAAAGAACACAGTCCTAAGATTTTTTAGACTTTTCTCTTTTTAATTTCCTTTTTTCTTTTAAAGTTAATTTTGGTTTTTTGCTTACACTTGAATCTTTAAAAGATTTACCACTATATCGTTTAGACATTTATTGATTTTACAGGATATAAAAAAAAAGGGCAGTAAAAACTGCCCTTTTTGAATTTTTGTTTGAGAACAATGGGGATTACATTCTTTTTAAGTAATTCAATAATTATTGATTTACCTATCTTTTCTTAAAATTGTTCATCACTGTTCATCACTTTTAGGGTCAAATTCAAAAGGAACTCAAAAGATGATTTCATTTTAACTTTGGTTTAATGTTTCATTATGAAAAAATATTTAATTTCTATTTTGTTTAGTTTTTTATTTATTTTATCTTCTCTAGCAGAACACCAGAATGAACCATATGAACCTAATGGATGGGACAAGTTTTTAGTTAAAGGGTCTCAAAATTATTATAAATTTCAATCAGAGTTAGTTGAAGATCAAGATGTAAAAAAAGAAATCGATAATAGTCAAAAAACTGGATTAATTAGTTATTTATTATTTGAAGATGATAAAATTAAGATAGATCAAGAAAACTTACCGAATTATATAAAAATTAATAATGGCATAATGCCATCCCATTCAGTTGGAAAAAGTTTAGTATCGTATGTGTTAGGTCATGCAATATGTGAGGGATATATAGATAATATTGATATAACCCTAGATGACTGGTCTGTTTTAGATGGCACTTTATATAAAAGTCAAAAACTCATTGATATACTTAATATGAACGCAGGTGATCAAAAATTTATTGGAGAAAGAAAATTTAACTCTGATAACAAAATTCAAGATGTAAGGTTTTTAAACGTAAATACTTTTCCTATTAAAGATGCAATGCAACTTGATATTTTACAAAGTACTAAAAAATCAAAACCAGTTTATAATTATAACGCTTTAGCAACTAATCTTATAATGAATTACACTATTTTCAAAACAGGTGATGATTGGCAAAAATTATTAAATAAAGTTTTTAATGAACATGTAAGAGTCAAAGATGATGTTTGGTTTCATCAAACAGTTCAAAACCATAATAGTTCAATTCATCCAAGAGAAACAGGCAGATATTCTTTTTATGCAAATAGATATGATTATTTAAGAATTGGAAAAAGAATTTTAGATGATTGGAACAATGATACTTGTGTTGGAAAATATTTAAAAACAATTTACGAACAAAGAATTAATAAGAATAAGAAAAGTTATAAGGGTGATAAAATGGGTCAATTTTCAGTAAGTCAATACTCTAAAAAGTATGGTGGGCAATTTCACTTTGACGTTATTGGTCTTGCTAAAAAGAAAATTTTGGCAATGGATGGTTTTGGAGGACAGCAATTGATTGTTGATTTTGATAGTGGTCGTATTATTGTAGTTCATTCTTTAGACCGACATTACAATTGGAAGAAGATAGTTCATAAAAAGTTAAAACAAAAATAAAATTAACTTTTAGATTATTTAATGAAAAAAATAATAATAACTCTATTTTTAATAATATTAACCTCAGTTGTTAGTGCTAAAACTCCTTGGGAAGGATATCCATATAATTCTAGCGAAATACCTAATGATGCTAATCCTGATTATAAAATATTAAAACACTATTTAAAAAAATATATAAAGGATAGGCAAGATCGAAAAGGATATAAATTTAAAGTTAAAGCATCAAAAAATTTTAAAAAATTTAATTTTAATCTTAAAAAAGATGATTTTGTAAACAAACAATTAAATGAAACAGCAATGCTGAGTTATTTAATGTATGACAATGGCAATATTACAATTGATGAAATAACTCCTGAAGAAAGATTTGGAAAGATTTTTAAAAATAATACTCAATATATTTCAAATTCAGTAGGTAAATCTCTTATCTCATACATTACAGGTCATGCAATTTGCAAAGGATATATAAGTGGCATTAATCATCGTTTAAATGATTGGTCGGTTTTGGAAAATACTTTGTTTTATGATCAACCGATTATTAATCTTTTAAATATGTCCTCTGGCAGTCAAAACTATGCACATACAGTTTATGGTTTATTAGGATCTGATAGGTGGGTTAATAGCGTTTCCGTTCAAAGCATTATGAAAAAGGAATTAAAGAACTCAGAAATAGCACGATTAAGATATAATTATAGTAATTTAGACACAAACATTGTTGCTAGTTATGTTTTATATAAAATGGGTCATAAAGAGTTTAAAAATTTGTTAAACGAAATTCTAGTAGATAAAGCAGGTATTGAACATGATCTATGGTTATTTAAACAAGTACCTAGCAGTAAACTAGCAACGTTAACTTATAGTTATTATGCATCAAGATATGATTATTTAAGAATTGCTGTTGCCATGTTAGAGGACTGGAATAACAATACATGTGAGGGTCAATATTTAAAATCTCTTTTTGAAAATAGGATTAAAAAAATAGATCCAAGCGATCCTACTGCATGGACTTTAGAATCAGTTAGTGATGATGGATGGGGTAGTACCTCAACTTATGGAGGTCAGTTTCATATGGACATAACGGAGATGGAAGACAGACCTATATTTGTAATGGATGGATATGGTGGGCAATCTCATAATATAGATTTTGAAAATAATAAAATTATTTCAATTATGGCAATTCACAGAGACTATGATTGGATGAAGTTAGTTCATCAAAAACTAAAATAAAAAAAACCCCCAGAAATTTCTTTCTGAGGGTTTCTAATTTGGTTAATAAATTACTTGATAATCT
>Ga0222719_10004409_pt1 | contig 12349 bp, 7 predicted proteins | sample C33_34DmetaG_FD_165039 | JGI IMG/M metagenome (GOLD analysis project Ga0222719, IMG submission 165039) | Estuarine water microbial communities from San Francisco Bay, California, United States - C33_34D | ecosystem: Environmental > Aquatic > Marine > Unclassified | place: USA: California...
CCAACGGTCATGTAAATGCCATCAGATTTTTGAATGAAATCTACTCCAGCGACTTGTGTTTCATAAGCACTAATATTTGTGGTTTCATAAATTGGTTTATTTACAAGTTCTAACTTGACTGTATGAAGTCCTTCCTCATAATATCTTTTAAGTACTGTTGGAGTTGCTTGAAATCCATCAAGGTTAGATATAAATTGATTATCAATGTAGAGTTTTGCCGAATTATCTTTTGATCCCCTAATCAAATATTCTCCAGTGGTTGGAAAATCTAAGTTCCATTCAAAAGTGAACAGAATGCCTGCAAAGTCGCTACCCCTAGCATTTGATGGTGGTTTGGGTGAAATTGCATAATTGTTCATGAAATTACCCCAACGGATAATGCTAGAACCAGAAACACCAGATTTATCTGGAAGGTATCCAGCAATATCTGCACGGTGACCTAAGATTTCTTTCGCAATTCTATTGGCAGAGTATCCTGTGGCTATCCAGTCATTAATTTCAGTTTCAGATGCAACTCTATTCCATCTTTGTTGATACAAAACAAGAATTTGTTTTCTAAGTGGATCACTTGCACCAGATGATGCCGGAACATTGCCACCATAAACCGCTTCTACAAATGGGCCATCATCCACATGATAATAACCTCCTCTTACGTTTTGATCTCCTGAAGTTATTTTCGATGGTTTTATCTTTCTTGTATTAAAGAATCCACCTTCTAAAGCCCGAACATCTTTTTCAAATTCTTGAATATCTCTTAGAATTGGATCAGTTCCACCAATGAAAGATGTGGGTTTCCATTCACCCAAATCCTCTCCATTTGGACCCCAAAGTCTTCCATATGAAATAGGATTGTAATCGCAGAGAAAATACTCTTCATAATCATCTGCGCGATCATAGTATTGATAGATAAAGGTTTCATTTTTACCACGATACCCACGGATAGTTCCATTGGTTCTGAAGTTTAATCCATAACTTACACCACCCTCAGATCTAATAACGAGTTCATCACCCTCAATGACAAGTTCTCCAAGAATTGCTCTGAGAACTGCACCGCCACCATAGTCAGCATCATCACTTGCTCTGACCTGAGGAGTAAATGCATATCCATGGCCTGTTTTTACAACATCAACTGCAAGTAAAGATCCATCAATTCCTACGATAGGATTTCCTACTGCTCCAACACCACCGCCACCAGTGATTACAATTTTTGGTGGGCCTATTTCTACTTTTTGATTAACACCAGCACATTTTTTGTCAGTGTTTAAAACATCATTTATTGAAAGATTATTGACTTGATTGATATTTAAATATTGTAATATATTATTTCCCGATTTAAATATAAAAACAGTTCCAGGATCTTTCTGGGCGAGTTCATTCGCCTCACAAATAGAAAGTCCTTCGACAAATCCATTATCGCTATCAATATATCCAACTCTAATGTCGGAATTTCTATCTAAAGGACCGAATAGCTGACTGCCCATTCTTTAATTCTTGTTAGAGGTATTTATGCGATGATTCCAATGACCTGTCCTTGCACATTTCTCACTTCCCCTTTCCGTACAGAATTTCCTTCTACTTGTGTAGTTGGATTATTTAAATCCACGTCTCCAGCGTCTTTTTGTGGAGTTGCAAATGCTTTTGTTGGTGCTGGTTCAATATTAACATTATCTGTTGCTGCTGTATTTGCAACAGCATTAATATTGGGAAGTTGTGATTGCTCATCAGATCCAGAACCACTGGCGAAAGTATAAAAATCACTTTGAGAAATTTTTGGTTTTAAATCGCATCCAAAAACACTCAATTTAATATTCATGAATGAGAGAGCAGATGCCATATTACCAGAAATTCCGTCGATAGATGGAATAGCACCAGAAGAAGCCGAAAGACCACTCTGTACCATGTCAATTTGCTTGGTAATATCTTCTAAAAATGCTCCAACATTATCAATTATCTTATCAATATTATCAGTAATTTCGTTTTTATTTGCTGCTAAAACATCACCTGTTAAAGTCTCAACATAACAGATAGGAACTTTAGGAGCTCTGTCATTAGGAGTTACTGTTTTTGTATCTAGTTTGTCAAGGAAACTACCAACGAGACCATTGACCAGTCCTAAACCTTTTTTCAATGCCGAACAAATTTGTTCTTGTAATTTTGCAATCAATTTTTCAAAAAGACAACATAATAGTTTAGTAATTTGTTCCTTCAGATCAGATATTGTGTGCCTCATGTTCGGGAACAAAATATTTACCGTAGGTGCTATTGCTTTTTGTACTTCTTTAACAATAAATTGTTGAACCTTATCGAAGATAGGTTTCATATACTTTGCAAGTTTAGCACACGCAGATGAAATTAAATTATCAATGTCACTCAACACATTACTAGCAGCATCAACATATGACCTTGCAGTTTCCAAGATCTTATTAATATCTTTAGTGAGATTGTCTAAAATTATTTGAATATTTTTCATTGATGATGTCACTGCATCATACGGATCTGCAAGAGGGATCTTTCTGATTTGTCTTTCATGCTTTTTAACATCAGATATTGCTTGCTGGTGGACAGCATCAGCATTCTCTTTTGTTGCTCCTGGTTGTGAATCAGATTCAGGACTCTCTGCTGCTAATTTTCTTGCCGCAATACCATCCGCGACAGACTTCATTACAAAGTCTTCTTTCTCCTGCCCCTGTAATCCCTTTGCATCTGCTTCTGCTCTAGCATTTTGAGCGTCAGCAAGTTGTTCCTTAGTAAGTGACCTATCTGGCCTCAAACCATACTTATTAAGTTTAACTCCTGGTGGTGGGGGATCAGTATCTGCTGTTTGAGCAGGAGATTTTGGTTTATTAATTACAAGATCTGAATCAGGAGTTTTTTTGTTAGTATCAGTTTCGCCTTTACTTGACTCTGCATATCCACTAGTGGGACCAAAGTTAGAGTCAGTTGTTCCAGTCTTAGTCTTTAATGCTGTCTGAGCATTATTTCCCAAGACACCCATAATGACAGGCACCTGCATGTCCTGCCCATCTAAGAAAAATCCAAAGACAAAGTTACCTTGCCTCAGAGCCGTGGTTGTATATGCAGCCGCCTGTCCACCACCAGCGGTGACAGGATACATGACCTGAGCCCAAGGGAGTTGATCAGAAGGAATAGTTTCTTCCTGTTGATCATGATATCCAATAATTCGGATTTTATATCTTCTAGACTGTCCCGCAACTTGACTAGCAGACTCATGCTTTCCTGATGGAGAATTATCGCGCCAAGTTGCATCGTCAGCAATCTGACCTACCCACCAATTAAACTGAGCTCCTGCGAACCCTGAAGTGAAAAGCGATCCGTTCTCCATTAGTTATTAATCATCGTAAATTAAACATTCTGGTTCTGATGGATTTTGATCGCAATAGAGTTCGAGTGGTGTGGGATCATGATGATCACCTGCTTCAATCTCTTCCTTGTGATGCTCTACATACTCTTCCAATTCATGCAGTTCGCCTTCAATGTGACGCCGCTGATTGGGAGAAATCATAGGGTTGTCAAGGATTTCTTTGTCCTTTTCGATATGGGTTTCGATTGTTCTTTCGTCTGACATTTTTTTTAAGTTACCTTTCTTCCGTAAGAATCTCTAATGAGATTGAGTTTAGTTAGACAACGTTCGGGGGTAATGTAGTGACACAAATCCGATATAATATATAGTCCACCAGTTTGAGGATCAACCTTTTGTTTCTTTTTGTCCTCACTAGTTTCTGGTGAATCTATAAAAATGGTGTCTCCCGCATTAAGATTGAAGTCTCCTGGTATTGTAACCGATTTCTTGATAGTAAACAACTGATTATATCTCATTTGTGCTTGATTCACAATCTGATACTGTTCAAAATTGACTTCTTTAGATTTATCGATTTGTTGATCAGTTGATCCTGTAGGAATAGATCCTCGATCAACTAAACTATAAGTTGTTTTTGTAAAATTACTCAGTTTTGAATTGAGTTCTGGATTTAATTTAGGGAGTTCATTACCAGCTAATTCTAAATTATCTTCGGTTTCTTCAGTGTTTTTAGTTACAACTTCATAAAAGCAGTTGAATGGATCGAACTTAACATGTCTAGTTGAGTATGCTCCTATTTCAAATTTTGATTGGGCATTAAAGTTTCCTCTATTATCTAACTGCAAAACTTTTCCATCATATCCCTTTGGAATTTGAGAACCTTTTCCATCCGGAGTTTCATTAAAAATAAGTTTTCTCTTTGGTTTCTGTTTTACTAAACTATCGATAGACTTAAATTTATATCCTAAACTTGTTTCATAGAAAAAATATCCAGCATTTTTGCCAAGAGTTTGATTTTCAGCAGAAACTGCTTTTTTAGATAACCAAGAACAAGTATACATTGGTTTCTTATTGTTAGCAAAAAAGTTATAATTATTTTGAGTTTCCTCAACATCAATATCTTTTTCTGTACCTATAAATTCTTTCTCAGTAAGAATTTTTTTCACATGATCTGACAAGTTTCCATCAAATCTTATATTTACTCTAGACAATTCGTTTTCAAGAAACTCTTTAGATACTAAAGATAGTTTTATTCCAGTTACTTTTGAATTCTCTTCAAGAGGCAACACATCATTTACAAGCATCTCAACTTTTATTTCTTTATCATTATTATCTTTGATTACAATTTGACATTTTTCTGTACCAACGATTGGCAATTCTCTGAGAATGTTTTTGCCATCCATTGATCCAGTATCAGAAAACAGAATGTTTATTCTAATAGTGGGATCTAAAATACTTTCATAGTAACGAAAATCAACGATAGAAGTCTTCAAACTCATTGACTTGCCTCCTTCATTAGAGGCAATTGAAAAAGTTTTAATATCACCTGACTCTGCTTTGGTTGAATTTAAATTACTCTCTGCCATAAAACTTTTTGGTTACACTCTATTTATTGACCGGCTATCAATGATGCTGTGTAATCATTACCATTCCCACCACCTATAGGAATTGGCATAATTTCTGCACCACTTCCATAATTCTGAGATGGTCTTTGAACCATGGTCTGATTGACAATGATAGTTCCCGTTCCACTTTCCTCATAGTCAGCACGTTGTGAAATGCCAAGTGCTTGTGCCAAGACTGCTCTGACACCTGCTGGAGTGGATGCATCGTCCAATCTAGCAAGTAAAGTATCACCAAGTGCTCTCGACGTATCAGCGTCTAAGATCCTTTCAGTTTTTAAAACATTGGTGAGGAATTCATTTCCATTAATACCACCCGTTCTCTTACCAGAGTGAGCTCTTTGGAACTCAACGTGAAAGTGATTATGGTGGCCACCATCAGGAAAACTACTACCAGAGACTGGTGAAAAACTTTCTCCAGGCCCGTGAATAACCTGCGGGACATATGGTTCTTGGTTGAGACCATACTTCTTCAGGTATCTTGCAATATGTGGCCAAAGATTTTTCTGATCTTGCTGATATGATCCTGATGTTGCACTGTTTGCACCAAGATCAAGTGCAACTCCAAGATGGTGACCATCACCTCTATGAGAAGCAACGATACCACCATGATCTGGGTGTTCCATCTGGTTTGTTTGACCTGGTTGAGGATCACCATAGTCACCAATACCTTTACCTCTACCAGCGCCAACCTTCTTCAGATAATGTCCAAGTCCAGATGCAAAAATTTGACCATCATGCCCTCTAGCTTTAATTTGTGGGAAGTCTTTGAGAAGTCTCTTTCCAGCTTCAGTACCTGCACCCTGTTGAGTATCAGATAGATCAGGTCTTGATCTAGATGTAGAAGACATTATAGGAGTAACTCCCTGCAATTGAGCATCACTACTAAGATCCTTTAATGCATTAGATGTATATGGATCAAATCCCATACTCTTCATAATCTTAACCATACCAGAACTATATGCATCGACAGTGTATCCTAACCTAATATTTGCTGGGTCTGCGTTAGGAGAATAGACTGGAGCGACTGAAGCAATTCCTTCAATGGCAGTGGCAAATGCTTCGTAATTTCCTGGATGATTAGTAACCCTATGCCACAGTTTGATGTTATCCTTTACCGCTATATCCAAACTTGGATATCTCGTCCATCCAACAGAGGAACCTGCCCTTGGTATTGTACCATATCCTCTATCACCAGTCTGTCCGAATGCGTTAGTTCTTCCTGAAGAGTTGAAGACGCTTGTAAGACTTTCACTTAAAAATCCGGTTTCATGCATTGCCTGAGCAGCAACAACCTCTGGGAATTTTGCCTTGTGCTTCTTCGCCAATTCATATACAGTAGCGAATGCTTGCTTCTCACTCATACCCAGAGCAGCACCCTGAACTTGATTCATATTCATGGAACCACCAGCATTCGGTGATGATTGTCCCTTAGAGTTTCCGACTTCATTTGGATTTTTTGTAGATCCAGTCTCACCCTCAAGTGGTTTTTGATTAGAGAAGAACGTATCATATAACCACTTACCAGCAAAATCTCCAGCAATACCACCAAGGAATGCACCTGCTGGACCAAGAAGCCAACTTAACGCTCCAGCACCACCAATCGTGCCAAGGGTCGCACCAAGAGCCCCAAAGATAGTAGAACCAATCGCAGCAAATGCAGCTCTACCAAGAGGTTCTTTGAACACAAAATAATTCAAAGCAAAATCAATCAGACCACCAATTAGTGGTATTCTTTTAACAAGAGGACTAATAAATCTCTTTAGGAACTTCAACCCAACCTTTGCTCCAGTTTTTCCAGCAATTGCAGTTGTTGCTCTCCGTGCAATTTTCGTAGCAGCACTACGCTGCATTTTCTTTGGAAGGTTTTTTAGATTTCTTTTACCAAACCTCTCAATGAAAGCATCTCTACCATACTTTTGATAGTATCTTTTTTGTGCTGATTTACCAACTCTTCTGCCATTTGCATCAAACCCTCTTCGGTTACGACCACCACGACCACCAGAGGATCTAGCAGCAATGGCCATAATTCCACCAACAGCAATCAATGCAGTGAGAACTGTTTCTATTGCTTTCTCAAATCCCAAGAATGCACTGACAGCACCATCACCACCAACAGTTTTGATAAAACCAATTGTTTTATCTCGTAGTTGATATGCTCCTTCCAAAAAACTACCAAGAACATCAATCAACCCAATTCCAAAATCAGTTACCCACTCAACAACGTTTTGTATTAATGGGAGAATTTTTAATAGTTGTGGTAGATAAGGAAGCAACTTCACTGCCAAAAATCCAAGGAAGACTTTTCCTATAAAATTTTTAACTCTTTCAAGAAATCCGATCCTTGGCATTGAGAAGGCCTTTTTCTCCTCCTTCTTTGGATTTGGTTTTTTCTCAAACTTATCTTCGGTCGCCTTTCTCTTTTGGGTTTGTGTTTGCTTTCTCTGAGTTTCTAATTGCTTCTTGAGCATAGAATTCTCTTTACCAAGAAGTTTTTCAATAGTAATAACCTTGGATTTGATACTAGTAAGTTGTTTTCCATTAACAAACATTCCCTTCTGACTTTTACCTTTGAAGGACTTTACTGATATTTTTTTAGATGATGGACTTAGTTTAAATTGTTCCATATCTTATTATTTAATACCCATCAGTTGCAAAAACCTATCAGAACTTTGTGATCCAGAAGATGCATCAATTGACGGAAGAGTATTTGATGATGGTTGTGGAGTTGATGGTGAATCTATACCCATGACTTCGTTAAATATCGTTTCTGGAGTTTTAGATATAGGCGGACTAACATTCAAACTTTTCCTTTGAGCAGGAGTCATATTATTAGGATCCATTGGGTTATATGTCGGCTTTGCTGTTTTTGCTGCGGCAGCTGCAATAGAAGGATCTTTCAGTGCATCGGCATAATTTTTATAAGTCTTTCCAGTTGTACTAGAATAATACTTACCTTTCGATGCAGCATATGCTTGATTGTTTTTGATTTGTTCCGAAGTAATCTTTGGTTTGACTGGTTTTGATTTAGTTTTTTCTTTTTCTTCTGGTTCTGCAGAAGAATTGCGCTTAAAATAGTCCATAACTGGGCCCAGTCCAAGTGCCGAAAGGCCTTTAGTCGCGATATTATTCAAATGGCGTGATATATGTCGCGACAAATCCGGTTTCTCACCAAGAACCATATCCACAGACATATCTTTAGCAAATGGATTCAGTTGATGTAATGCTTGAAGTTTCTGCCTAAGAGTAATTTTTTCACCAGATTTTGCATCTTTAGGATCCTTAGCAATTCCACGGGAATCACCCTTGAGAACTGCCATGGGATCATTCATTTCAACAAAGTCATATTTTTCATTTACAACTCTATACCCACCGTTTTCAGTTGCTGTAGCCCAGAACTGACCAAGAATACTCTTAGAATTTTCTGCTGATTTAGTTATATTCTTCTCATCATTTCCATCATAATAGTCTTGATACAAGACTTGCACCTGACCTGACTTCAGTCTTTCATATTGACTTTTTCTTGTAGCATAAGCATCTCGTCCTTCATTTGAAGAACTTTTATCCCATCTACCTTTCTCTGCTTCTTTCCATTCTTTAGTTGCCTTAGCAAGGTTTGCTCCATGTCTCTTTTTGGCTCTTGCAATTGCTTTATTGAGTTCCTTCTTAGATTCGTTAGACAGATCTTGTTCAGTAACGCTTCCACCAAGACCACCCAACATAGATCTGAGATATGTAATACCGGAATCTCTAAACGTCGGACTCTTCAGCATCCTTTCAGGAATACCACCAGCGGTCTGATCAGACGCGGTTTCCTGAGGTGATTTTGGTGGTGGTTCTCTAGTGTTATCAGGTTTTGGTGGTGGTTCTCTAGTGTTATCAGGTTTTGATGATTTAGAATTCTTTCCAGGAAGTCTTATCTTTCCTCCAGTACTTTGTCCGAGTATTCTATCAAGTGCTCCAAAAGGATTATTAGCCAAAGATCCTGTATCATATCCTCCTTTAGGACTTCCAGCACCAGATCCTCTACCAATCTGACCGCCCCCATCAGCATAGATTGTACCACTAGACTTCTTAGGTCTATTATTACCACCACCAGCAGCATTAATAGATTCCATAAAGTCGGAACCAAATGAGTTAACGGCACCCTTACTCATAACAAACTCACCGTCAGTGAGTCTTGCAGGAATTACATCAGTTCCACTGGGACCAGAAACTCTACCACCACCAGCAAGTTCACCAAATAATCCATATCTCTTTTCTTCGCCAGTCTCTAGTCTTTGTGTCTGCTCTTTTCTTTCTTGTCCTGCCCCCGTAAGGAAGTCAAACATACCTCCTTTTTGTTTACTAATATCACTTGCTGCTTTGGCAGATCCTTTCTTCTCTGCTGCATCATTTGCTTTTTTGTCTGCGGAGTCTTCTACTGTTCCTGGAAACATTTTTGGAATAAATCCACCAGCAGCAAATAGTCCCACACCAGCAGCAAGAATTGCTAACTTTGGATTAGACGCTATAAATTTAAATAATTGTGGAAGGACTTTAGTAAGTAACTTAGCAGTTCCTTTGATCAGAATTCCAGTAATTCTTGTTACAAATCGACCAAGACTTGTTCCAAATAAAAGATATGCTCCAACTAATTTGGGCCAATGATCACTCAGAAATTGAGTTATAGCATTAATCTTACCTTGGTTTTTAGGATCACTAATCCAACCAATAAATTTAATAAGAAACCTTCCGAAGATGATCTTCATAAAAGTTTCAATAATTTTTGAAAGAAGGCCTTGAACGGGAGCAATAATTTTTTGTGCCCCCTTCAAAACCTTACCTAATCCTGAGGATTCAAATTTAGATTCTTGGTCAGCCCTTCTTTGATTTTGTGCATTCTTTCTATCTAAGATTGTCCTTTTCTTAAATAGACTATTTCTCTCTCGAAGAATAGTTACTATATTGGAAAGAGAACTAATTATATCATCGATTGGTCCGACTTCTTTTGCCGATCCTAATAACTTTTGTTCGGGATTAACCCCACTACCAATCCTACCAACAGAGGATGACTTTCTAATACTAGTAGAATTTATTTTCTTTTTCTTTACTTTAAATCTACCTTTCTTCGACTTTACTCTTTTAAATTCATTTGTGACCAGTTCACTTTCTTCTGTAGGAATATTGCTCTTCGCCATGCGAGCAGACATCATTGCTTCTCTTAAAGCCCTGACGTAAGTCGCATAATCCATCTCAACCTCATATCTCTCAAGGTTGAGTAAATTTAAAATCCTTTCATCAATTTCTTCACTATCTACTTTTGCTTCTTTTCTAGAACCACCTCCACTAGACACGACAAGGGCCGACTCTTGCTTTGCCTCGTCACGTATTTGTTTTAGGAGATCGTCAAGACTAGATGCCATTCGCTTGCTGTGCTTTTAACTTTTCTTCTTCCAAATGTTGCTGCAATAGCGCGACATAAATGTCCCGCTCCCATGGTATCAAATTTTCTATCTCTGTTAATGAATATTTATGATACTGTATCAAGGCAAAATTTAGTTTATAGTACGCTGCCAGATCCATATGGATCAGGCCTAACCGAAAAAACTTGCCAGACCTTCCAATACAACTTCACTTTTCACTTCAGTATTAGGATTATATACTTCAACAGTATGACTTAATTTAGGCATAGTAGAGAAGAAGTTCTCAATACCTTTAAACTGTGAAGAATTCATGGACTCAATAAAGTCACGTATTTCTTTTTTTGTACAGTCTGCAATAGTCCATACTTCATCTGCAGTATACACTTTATCAATACATGAGGAAATTAATTCAAATGATTGATCCATATCACTAGCACCAGAGATATCAAAATTATTTTTAATAAACTCTTCAAGAGATGGATACCTCATCTCTAACATAATTTCATCATCAATCTTAATCTGATTAGTATGATCCTCATCCTTTTTAACTTTAATCTCATCCAAGTCAATAGTTACTGATGCAGATGTTTGATTATCATCTGGGCAAATTAAATTAACTTCAATCTCCTCACCAACAGACTTACCACGAATATTCAAAAAGAGATATTCGATATCAAAAGTGGGAAGTTGTTCTACTTTAATGCCTTTAGTCTTAATACAGTTTTTGATAACTGTTTTAATCGCTGTTGTGATTTGTTTTGTATCTTCACTCTCCAATGCAATAACAAGAACTTTTTCTTCTTTTACAAGAAATGGCCTGTATTGAATGTCTTGTCCTGTGGATGGCAATTCAAGATGATAAGTCGGTGTGGCAATCTTTGGTAAAGGCATAATATCCTATAAAGTTATTTCAGTGTGATTATTTAGTTGGTTGATCCAAAGTTATGGAACGAAAAATGAAGGGACTGTTGATGCTCGTGAGAAATCAAAATCATTAGATGCGAGTGGGCCATTAGCAGTTTCAATGTCGGGGATATTTAAATCAAATCCCAAGTCCGTAGTAAATGCGGAATTTATCATTGCCTGCTGCTCTGGGGTCAATTCCTCGGTAAAGGCTGACGTGTTATCAAGGTTAGAATTAGTTTCTTTAGATTTCTTTTTGGTTTTATCTGTTTTAGATCCTGCAACATCAGTAATATAATATCTTGTATATGACATACTTACAGTACACTTCAGAAGATCACTTGATTCATAAGAAACTGGCATCGAATTAACTGACAATGGATATGCAGAGATAAAGTTATAGTTCAAGTATGATTGATAATCTCTCTCATATTTAATTACTGATAGACCACCATAATAATCTTTTGGATACCTCATTCTATATGCATAATTTTCAGAAGTAACCAAAGGTCCTTCTTCTGCAGAAATATATTTCATCCAACCTTCAAAAAATCTAATAGGAAGATACCTATTTGGCACTGCTTGGGCAGTGCTAACATTACTAGGTGCCATCATTACATAGAAAGTAAGATCAATTTTACCATCAAACTGTCTTCTATATGCATGCTTTTCGGTAACACCAGTAAAGTCACTGGTTACTTCATGAGTCATAAAGGCAGATCCAGGAAGAGATGCCTGTGAACAAGATAAGTGAAGAAGGTCTTGACTAAATCCTGCCAGTTGGTTCTCTTTTTTAAAGAGATCCCAAGTATAATCAGAGTCTCCTGTTGGTTGTCTAACAAAAATATCAAAGTGAGATGTTGTTGCTGGACGCATCAAGTTTGATTTGATGTCCGACAAACTTCTTTTCCTTGGTGCCGGTGAGTTGGTCGATGCCATCTATAAATAGATTTACATTATATATTATGTAGTAGAGATAATGGGAGAAACTTATAAAAGTAGATACTATCCAGAATTCCCAAACAAATACAAAGGCAATGTCAACAACATTATATGCCGTAGTAGTTGGGAACGCAAGATGTGCCGCTGGTGTGATCTGA
>Ga0222719_10004410_pt1 | contig 12348 bp, 17 predicted proteins | sample C33_34DmetaG_FD_165039 | JGI IMG/M metagenome (GOLD analysis project Ga0222719, IMG submission 165039) | Estuarine water microbial communities from San Francisco Bay, California, United States - C33_34D | ecosystem: Environmental > Aquatic > Marine > Unclassified | place: USA: California...
CTGAGTGATCGTTTCGCAAAATAATGCTGACTGTATCTCCATTCGCAGGTGCAGGAGTAATCGTCAGAGTTGTACCATCAAAAGAATATTCGTTATCAACCCGACTAAGCCGAACACCATTTAGAAAGACATCTTCATAAAGCTCTACTCCACCAATCGTAGCGAAGGTTGTAGTGCTGCCATCTCCGGTAAACTGCTGACGAGACTGTAAGCTTTGTGGTACTGGTTGGGTCCCGATGTAACTCATGCAACTTCCTGTGCTGCTAAGTGTGCTTGATAAGCATCTTTGACTTCCTGCGTATGAACGGCTGCTGCCACTGCTTGCACCTTCGGATCTTTGTCGGTTGTGTCATCTAGTGGAGAGACTACATAGCGATGGTAGGATTGCGAAATGAGGTTACCGTCTTCCAGCACTTGGATCGCTTCTCGGACTTGGATGTGATTGTACTGTCCAACAATTTCGATTTTGTCGGTTACGGTTTGTTTGGTTAGTGCCATTATCCCACCATATAAGATATTGAAAATTGAAAACCAGTTGCGTTCGTGGCAGATATCCCACTTCCTCCACTATTACTAAACCACTGAATAGTAGAAGGCGAACCAGAATCTATAAGTGCAGCTAATAACTGATGATTAAAAGGATTTATCACCCCCCAAACACTACCAGCAACATAGTTATTCGACTTGATAGCAAATGGTGCTGTAATATTGCCAACGTTACCAGAATGAGTTGATGTAGTAGTGACTCTACCGTTTAACGTAACCAAATTACCAACTTTTATATAATATCCAGTATAACTACCATTTGTAATCGACCCCCCAAAAGTACCCTCCTCGTAGTCATCCAAAACCCCACCAGTAACGGTTCCAGTGCCATCTGTACTTGTTCCAAAATTAACTCCTCCACTCGGAACAACGATCTGACTGCTGGAATTGATTGTGTTTGCTAATATTCGTGCATTACTCATAGGTAGGCCACGTTACGTTGGTTAGATTTCCTTGATCGTCTAGTTGTGGGTCTGCGGTTGCTGGTAGATCCCGTAGGGCTTGTCGGTAGTCGATTTGTGCTTGGGTCATTGTTCTATCGCTTACTGCCATCCAATCGGATTTTGCTAGGAGTTGGTTGCGTTGTTGACGGAGTAAGCGTAGTGGTTCGGCTTCTATTGCAACTAACACCTCCTCTTCTCTTGGCGGATTTTCACTATACCAGATTAACTCGTTATTTTCGGTAATTTTGTAGCTACATTTAAAAGTGTTTAGAGCATCAATATAAATTTTATAATTCATAGCTAAGTTCTGAAAATTAGTGTCTGCAAAGATACGGCGGCTCTTGAGACCGTAGTAACCCACTGGCCAGTATAACTCGAACTATTTAAACCTTTTATAGCCCAAACCCACTTTAGCGTCACACTAGAACCAGTCGAGTTTGTATAAGATCCAGATACATATCCTGGAGTTGTTTCAGTTCCACTGCTACCAGTGTCAAACGTCTCTGCACCAATGATTTGTGTATCGGAAGTAGTAACATCACTGCCATTGGTTGAATACACAATCGTGCAAATTGAGTTAAATCGTGTGCCGTTAGCAGATCCATAGATCTTACCTCCTGCGGCAGTCATGATTGCCGTACAACCGTCTGGAACTGCAATTGATATTTGTGTGCCACCTGCTATCACAGGAGTATCGTGGTCACTACTGGTCGTTTTAGTGACGGTAGCGGTTTCTAACGTAAAATCAAAATCAACTAGGCTTCCACTAGGAAACGTCACCCCACTACCAATCGTGCCATTATTTAACGTTACTACCCCACCACTCTCACTCAAAACAGCAGTAGTTCCATCGCTTTTTGTGATCGAATTCCCAGAGGATTTTAGTTTTGCTCCGTCCAGAGTAATTTCAGTAGCACTGACTAAACTGCTGGATCGTTTGCTGCCGATGTAACTCATTCTGAAATCTCCTCATAACTGGCTACTCCTTCCAAATCACTAGCAGCACTAGCAGTGAGTCTGATGGAATCCCCTTCTTCCAAGTACAGACTCGTTGTGCTCAAGATATCCAGAGTTGAACCTGCAGGGACGGGTGCAGATTTAATGATGTGGTAAGCAGTACTGGACCTGTACAGATCGACCGTCACATTTGCAGATGCAGACCCATCGACATTTGCGATGAGCAGTGTGTTGACCTTGAAAACCTTGCCCGATGCTGCCGAGTTGTTCACGATTGCCACGGGACTCGTCCCGATTGCCTGGACTGCAGTTTTTCCGGTAATGGTTCCGACTGAAACAATATTTGGTGCTGCCATAAATTATCCGAATACGATTGCCATAGCGATTGCTTTCCCTGTTGTGATTCCGCCACCTCCCGCCTCATCTGCGAATTCCAGAGCAGTTGCGCCAGAGTTGACCTTTAGGACTTGACCTGATGTCCCAATCGCAGTCAGTCCTGTCCCACCGTTTGCTGTCCCAAGTGTGCCTGTCACTGCTGTTCCGAGATCGTTTACCTCGGCAGTGAGGTATCCAGCATCATTTGTCCACTGAGAGATGTTTCCTGATTTGTTTGTCAGTGTGGCAGTAGAGGAGGCAGTTAAGTAGGTCTGGAGGTCTGAGATCTGCGATTCGGTGATGGAGAGTGCAGCCTGGTGCTGAGTGACAGAAGACTGAGTGATATTAGTATCTGGGACATTGGCCCAAGTCACAGATGAACTCAGATCGTTTACCTCGGCAGTCAGATAACTCTGTAAATCTGAAATCTGGGATTCAGTAATGGAGATCGTTTGAAACTCTAGTCCAGTCGCACCACTATTGACTGCTAGGACCTGGTTTGCAGTCCCGATTGCCGAAAGTCCTGTCCCCCCGTTTGCTGTTCCGAGGGTCCCTGAGACGTTGGTCAGATCATTTGTTTCTGCAGTGAGATAGCCTGCATCGTTGGTGAACATTGAGATGTTCCCAGACTTATTGGTGAGAGTATCTGTACTCGATGCAGTGATGTAAGATCCGAGATCAGAAATCTGTGACTCAGTGATTGTTGACTGTGTCGCCAAATCTCCAAGACCGAGCGATGTGCGAACAGTCGCACCGGATTCAGCTACCCATCCGGTTCCACTTCCTACGATAAAATTCCCGTCTGTAACTGCGAGAGAACTGATGTCATCGAGTCTTGCTGAGTGTGCCTGGACATTCGTTCCCACAACCAGGTCGAGAGTGGTGCGGACTGTGCTGGGTCCTTTGTTTTTCCATTTACTATCAGAGGAGTCGTAGACCAGAAAACTGTCATCGACAACACTGCTGATTGTCGTGTCTGAGATTGAGGAGACCGTCACATCTGCAGTCTCTAGTTTTGCATCCAGGCTGGTCTGGAGGTTCGTCACATCTGCAATTGCCAAAGGCCGAGAAACCCAGTTCCCAGAAGTGGAGTTATAGACCAACACATCTTTGTTTGCGATTGCACTGACATCGGTGTCGGACAGTGCCGAAACCGTTCCTCCTGGTAAATCTTCAAACTGCCAGTTTGTGCTTGTAGAGTCGTACCGGAGGATCTGATTGTCGGTAGGGGTCCCTGTAGTCTGGAGGATTAGTGCAACCTGCCCTTGTAAACTGGTGTCGAGTTTGGCATTCGTAATCGTGCCGTCTGGAATCGTAGCAGCACCAGGTGTTTGGTTCTCCCATCTGGAATTAGATGTGCTGTAGGCTAGGACCTGACCATCGGATGGAGAAGAGATTGTGACGTTAGTGAGATCTTGAATGTTATCTGGAATCGTCACGGTTGCCGCAGACCAGTTACTCCCAGAGAATTGCAGCAATTGTCCTGTCGTTGGGGTGAGATCCAGCACGTTGGAGAGGGACTCTAGCGTCCGTGATGTGCTGGCATTCTGCAGACTGACTACGGCTGCCCCAATTGTTTCTAGATTTTCATTTAAGTATTCACCCCATTTGCCGTCTGAACCACCAATGTTTGGTTTTTTGAGGCTGAGGTTACTGGTAAGACTGTAGTCGGTCATATGAAATATGGTGGGTTAGGATTTTCGCATTCCGTCAGGTCAGGTGTGGGGTATGTCGTGACCTCGGCTACATCATACGTTAGGAAATACAAATCTGAACTCACTTGTCCCTGCGACATCAGCGTGCTCGTATGACTAATCGTTACTGAGTTTGTACTGGTACTGATGACATAACTCATTGGATCACCGTTTCGTAATGCTTGTGTGAAGTTATTAGCCGCAAGCGTATTAATCGTTAAAATTTCATCCCCTACTGAGGCAGTAGAAAGAATCCTTGATAAAGTTCCCCCAAACGCTGGACCAATATATAGGTTGGAACCAGACGCAGGGATTCCTGCATTCAACATCGCCTGCGCTCCACCCGACTGAGTGAACGTGAATGTGCGGGAAGTCGTACCAATGGAGGTCCAAGAGCCTGCTGATGCAGAACTTCCAGATGGGTAGGCACTTCCAGATTGCACTACGGCTTGTTTTGTTGTGACTCCATCATTTTGAAAAGTGTCGATGTATTTTTTAGTTCGGCAGGTGTCCTTCTGTGCTGCTAGGATGTCTGCCTCCGCTTGCGTTACGGTTGCATCGATCCGGTTCAGTTCTGTTGTTAATGCCGAGGCAAATCCCTGGTAGTCAAAATTTTCGACTTCAGATTGTGTCGTTGGAGGGGAATAGGATGACAGTTCAGAGGTGAATGCAGGCCAAGATGTAGTCTTGATATAGGTTCCACTGTAGGGATCTGGTAGTAGAGTTGTGCCTGTGGAGGGAAGCAGGGCAGAGGATCCGATTGCTCCTGCCAAAGTGTTGTTGATTCGATCAACCGCATTCACCCCTCGATTGATGTTTCCAAGTTGCGCCTGGGAGTTTGTTACTCGATCACTAACGGCCTTCAGCTTGGTCAAAAGTCCATCAAGATAGGTGTTGATGATCGTCCCATAGGTACTGGCATCCTCATTGACCGTGGGGTATTCCAAATCTGCATAATACGATGAAGTGGTAGGCATCAGATCAGTCCCTCTGCAGTAGTTTTTGCACTTGCTGCATCCAGTTTTGCTTGATTTGCATCGTAGGCCACCGTCCCACTAGTGGAAGTATCTCCAACCTCCGTATCTAAGGTGTTGACTGCCGAAACCACTGCGACCAAATACTGATTAACCATTTGGACCGCGACATCCACGGCAGTTGCTGCATCCGTTTCTGCATTACTTGCCGAGGTCACTGCACCCGTCAGTTGGTACGCAAGACTAGGGGTGCTGCTGTCCGTCGGATCACCCTGCACGTCATCGACTTGTTTAGTCTCATAACTAATTGATTCTAAAGCAGAATTTAAAATATTACCCCAGTTGTTGCGATCCGAACCAACTTCGGGGAGTGTGATGTTGTAATTCGTAGTCGTAGGGGGAGAGTCAGTTAATGCCATCAGTTACCTGTCCAGGTTTCTGGGGTTGTGTCAGTGCGAATGCTCCAGAGATCTTCATTCGAATCAGGTCGTGTCGTCCAATCCGATACCGGATCTGACTCCGTCACAAATAAATATTCCTTTGAGTACGGACCAATATCGTATTTTCCTTCTCCATACGGGAACTGCTCTACACTCATGACATGGCCTGGAAGTTTAAGGAGTGTCTGCTGCCCTTCGTTCTCCTTCTGTCATCTGATGCCTGGATCTCTGCCACGGCACGTTCGGCCTGCAGTTGCCAAATCTGGATTCTCTCATCTTCTCCCAGATACGGTGCGGCCTGCATCAATGAATAGTACAAATATGCGTCTGGGTGAGAGGTGCTGACCCAGTTGGTTGTGTTCGATGTGCTCAGTGCGGGGATCTTGGCGTAATAAAACATCTCGTAGGTGATCGACTCAGCAGGGGTTGGGATGATCCTGAGAGCATTGCCGTACACAAAATATCGAGGGTAACTGTCCGCCAGTCCTGCGATGAAATTGGTGTCTGTGTATTCATTGATCGCATGAGCTGCGATTTCCACTAGGTCCCGCTCCTTTGGGCTTGTCATCCGCAGATGCCGCATCTCCAGAAAGTCGGAGGGCATGGAGAGGTACTGATCACTCGTCGAGATGTCTGCACGGGTGTATTGATTGGTCGTCCGCAGTTGTCGGTTCAGTCGTGCTTCTGCCAAGGTGATGAAGGTCGGAATGACCGAGGTCAGATCTGTTCGATTGAGCCAGTCTGCAATGTTGGTTTTTAATTCGGTGAAGGTCATAGATGCCCCTCCCAAACGCGGAAGGGTTTGTTGTGGTAATCATTTAACCACTGCTTGAATTTCTTCTTGTCCTTGGTGATTCCCTGACGGTGTAGTTCGTCATAGAGAACCCGTGGGATCTCGGCAACTCGTTTCCATCCGCTTTGTTTGTTTGCAAACGGATCGAGGTGTTGGTTGTCACGCAAGGTTTTCGTCAACTTGAGGGTTGGCTCAATGTCTTGCGTGAGTTTATGGTGAATCTGCAGGTTTCGTGAGTCCACTTCATCCACATAGAACTCACTCATTACATGTCCCGTATGATCAAGGATCTGTTTGGTCAACATAATTCCAACCTGCAGTTTTATTAAGGATTAGGAAGTGGTCAGATCAAAGATCCCACCATGAGCTGCTTCCTGTGTCATCTCCAGACCCATCTCGACCACCAAGTGCTTGGTCTCCGCGTCACTAGTCTTTCCGAGGGTACTTACCTGGAAATTCCGCAAGTAAGAAACCTTTGCATATTCGGGCGAGATTAAGAAAGCATCCCTCTCTCGCTGGAAGCGATTTGGCATGACCTGGAGGTCTCCAAAGTCTGTCGCAAACACGGTTACGTTGCTACCAGCCGTATTGGAGTCAATCATCTCCCGTGCGATAGATCGTCCGGTCAATGTTGATACCACGGTCTTGTTGAAAGGTCCGACCATCAAGCGATCTGGTTCACCACCCTCCGTGAAGCACGATTGCATCACCGTATTGATCAGTGCGGCAGTCAGTGCTCGCTGGGCCGAGGAATCGGTTCGGGCAGTTGATCCAACTGTCACCGGATCGGCACCTGTGGTTGCATCGAAACTGGTGTTGGTGTCCAGCCAGCATCCAATCATTCCAGATGTTCGGGCTGTTGTGGCATTACCATTGTTTCGGGCCTGGTTCGCCAGCAGTGCCGATTCCACAGAACGTTTCAATTCTTTGGTGCGTCTTGCCATCTGGTGAGCCATTTGGCTGGTCTTACCGTACAACTTAATCGCAGACTGGGTTCCGGTCACAGCTACTGCCCTCGACATGATCTGGCAGACGTTGCTGTTGCGGGTGGTCAGTGAGGCTGCTGCTGCACTGATGGCATCACCTTCCAGGTCAGTCGTTGTGCTGGTTGCACTCAGTTCTTCTGTGATCCACTCGAATACGGTGTTGGAAACATTTCTGGTTCCTACAGAGTTGACGAATGGGGTCTCAGTGGGAGAGATATTGTAAACAATATCTTTAATATCAATTACATCCTCTTCCGTGCCTGACGTTTTGATGTCGTACGAGGTGGAGGCATTTGTAAGAAGTGCCATTGTGACTTACTCCAATAATCTAGATTACCCATATTGGGCAAAAAAATTTGCAGGTTCAACGTAATAGTGCGTCAAACACTGCCACTGCGTCTCGGTTCTTCCCAGACTTCTGAAGTCTCTGCATTGATTTCTTCAATCGTGATGCACCTTCATCAGTAGGGGTAAAATTTCGGCCCATCTTCGGTGCTGTTTTTACAGTCGATTCAGGACTCTTCTTCAGTTGTTTCTGGGCCTGCGAGGTAGTCTTGTTCGCAGTCCAGGCATCGTACAAAATCTTCACTAGTCGAGCATCGTAGGCTTGGCTCAGGTCTTGTTCGGTCAATCCGTAGGCATCACTGGCCCACTTTCGCAATTCTGCTTTCTCGGCTTTTGCCGTTTCTTTATCGGACCAGGCAGGAATCAATTCGTTCAACTGCTGGCGTTGTCCATCGAGATGCTGGGCAAACTGTTGCTGTTGCAGGTTCTGCTGTTCACTTTGGAGGTACTGTATCTGTTGAGCACGTTGCTGTCTCGCCAACTGTCGGTCTCTCGCAGCATCTTTTTCCAGAACAAACTGGACTGGATCTTCGTGTCGTAATCTTTCCCAGGCTTGCGGATCACTAGTCCACTGGGGTTCTGGAATATCCGGTTCCTGCTGGATCTGCTGGGCAAACTGATTGAGTTGCTGAACCCGTTGGGCATAGTCCTGCTGCAGTGCCTCGGCCTCTTTGCGTTGCTGTGCGAGTTGCTGGGTCTTGCGTGTATAATCTGATTGCCTGCTGTATCCCTTCTGCAGCTCATCGAGGGAGACCTCGACCTCCTCTCCGTCAATGATCACCTTGTACAGATCTGGTGCTGCCTCTACTTCTTCTTCGGTTTCTTCTTCTTCGTCTTGTACATCGTCATACTCGTCTTGAGGTTCGTCAACTTCTTCGGTCTGCTCTGGAGGACGTGTTCCAAGGAGATCATCAAATTTATCTGCCACAATCATATCAGGGGTCTGGGGTGCTCCGTCAGTCTCTGCTGGGACATTCACGGAATCCGCATATTCACTCATTCTTACTCGTCTCCTTTAGAGGTTTGTTTTTTGCGACGTATTGACCGTTGCACTTGGGCGTTCAACTCGTTTTGCAGGTTGGTTGCAGCGTGATACGCATACCAGCAGTGCTCTCGATCTTCGGCAGTCTTGCCCGAAATCCATTGCTGGACTAGATTTGTCTTCAGGTCGTCGAATGCCTGCCTCACGGCATCTTCCTGCAGGATCTTCTTTGCTGCATCACCAACGGTGATGATTGGATCTGTCATCATTTCCTTTGTTGTTTGATACATCGTCCCAACTTGCTGCACACTTTGGGTGCTGGGCAGGTGGGACAGGGTTTGAATTTCATCGGGTTGGGCATGGGTTCCTTAGTCGAGTAGGGATTGAATGATCAATTACGGTACCTCTTGTTCTGGTTCCAGAAGCGACAGAATCCCAAGCCCACCAACACCAGCACTTAGATTGCGAAGGTGGCGAAACTCTGGGTCAAAGCGGGCGAAGCGGGAGCGGACCTGTTGAGGGTCAAATGTCACAAACGTGTTTGTTCCGTCACTTTCTGGTAAAAGGATGCTGTCGTATCCACGACCAATCATCTCATCAATGCCGAGCTGATCATATTGATTCCATCCCGCAGGATTTTGTTGGCGAATTTGAAGTGGTAGAACAACCCCACGACCAGCAGCCCCAACTTCACCACGATTTATTGCGCTAACATCATCTGTTGACCAAAACTGTCCGCCAATTAAGCGATCATTATCAACAGCGCGAATATCTGTGTCGGTGCTATGATATGCATCCGTATCAAAACCCATCTCCCGCGCCCGCGCCATCCGAGACGATTCGTCCATCGGCAACGGAGTGTTCTCAAACAGATACTGCGGATCGGCAGCAGCTAGCATCTCGTCCGTCACCTCGTCCGCTTTGCCAGCAGTGCGCATCTCCAAGACATCCCTTGCTATAGTCTCTGCCTTGTTACGGGGAGACGGGAGAGACTTTGCTACCTTGGTCGTTGCTCCCATGCCAGCACTTGCGATGTTGTCTACATATCGCTGATATTCTGGCTCTTCCAACAACGAAAGCAGCCGGTCTCTTGGTGTCGCAAATGGCGTAGTCGGATACTCATCCTCAAACAAACCTGCACGGTACATATTGACCATCGGAGACATCTCAGCAGCAATGTCTGCGAGTAATCCTCCAAACGTATCTAGTGGATCAACACGTTCTTCTACTGCTCTTCGTCTAGATCCGTACCGTCGAGGTCTCATATCGGCATCTGTCCCTGGGGAGGTTGCTGCTCATACATCTGCTGTTGTCTCACTTGGTCCACTCTCTCTAGTTCTCGGTTGCGGGTCAGGGCATCCAGCAATGGGCTGGCATCAATCGGTTGTCCGTATTTGAAGGACAACTCTTTGAGTTTAATGAAGAGTTCTGCTTCCATCTCGTCCCTCTTCCTGTCGTCCTCTCTCTTCATTTCTTCTTGTCTGTGAGTAATCTCGATCTGTTTCCTCTGTATCTCTGCCTGGGCCAGCATTTCTTCCGGTGAGGGTTTCGGTTCCTCGTTCTGTTGCTGCATCACCTGCTGCATCTGTTGCTGCAAGAGAGCCTGCATCTGCTGTGGAGGTCGCAAGTAACTGCCTGCCTCTGCACCTAATCCCTGATCTGCAAAGAGTCTCTGCAGTGTCTGATAGTATTGCTCTGGTCCAACGATTGGATTCATCGGTCCGTACTGGGCAATCAACATCTCCTGCTTGGCAAGTAATCCCAGCAGTGCCTGTCTGCGTTCTTCTTCAGATCCTCGTCCCAAGGGAAGGGTGATCAGAACGTCATAATCTGCAAAACTCTGCGGATCGACCTGGACAAATTCACCCCGCAGTCGCATGACTGTCGGTTGATCCATGTGGAGAAGTGTGAGCTGCAGCAGTCTCTTGTACAACGGTTTGAAACCGGATTCGGCAATGTTTCGGGCGATCAGTTCCAGTCTGGCCTGTGCGGCCTTCTGACTTGCAGAGACTGCAATGGCAGTCGTGCTCTGCAGGTGCTCGGCATCAAGACCTTGGGAGGCTTTACTGATTCCTGTGCGGGTCTCCTTGACTTGATCCAGATACTGTAATAGTGGGAAGGCGGCTGCTCCCACAAAGGGCATTTCCAGCATTTGAATTGCGCCTGCCTGCCTCATCGGAATCAGTGCTCCGACCTCATCATTTGCCAGATCCTCCCAGTCCACAGCAGATTCCAGATAGGAGATCCGTGGCCTGGTGCTGAGAGAGAGACTGTCCAGCATGTTTCGCATCACTGCACTCTTGATCCGCTGGATGTCTGCGAGTTCATCATAGAGAGACATCCCTCTCCAGGTGTGCTGCAGGGGATCTTTTCTGATGAGCAAGAAGGGGTGCGAGTCGACAGGCTCGTTCATCAGAATTTCATGGGCTTGCCCGATGGTGCAGATTCTGCGGAGTTCGGGCACTCCATCTCCATCTGCATCGACACGCACGAATGATTCAACGTACTGGACTAGACGATTGCTAGGGTCACTGTCGGTGTCGTCCTCTTCTCGCCAATTCGGGTGTCTCAGATTCCATTCTTCGTTACTCCTAAAATCATCCTCGTATCCCTTGAACTCGATGATCTGTTCATACGGATAGCCCAACTCAACGAGGTCTCCGACTCTCAGCAACTGTCTGTGTGCGACAATCTTCGCGTCATCCAGAGAGGTTGCCGTGCGGTTGATCAGGAACTCTTCGGGTGGAAGACACTCTAGTCTAATTTTGCCCCGTGGAACCCTTCTGGTCAGCACCACATTGTATAGACCAGGAGTGTCTTCCAACTCTTCTGATTGCGTGACTTCATAGCCCTCTTGCACAAACAACCCAATCTGCAACTCATTCAAACCCTGCAGTTCTCGCGTTTGGATGTCGTATTGGGTTTCATGCCAGCACTTGACGATGCCTTCCCCTTTGATCAAACAATCTTTGATGGCATCGGCAAAGACACTGTAGGCATTGCTCTGTTCCAGATACCAGCTCACCAGTTCCGTGGCTTGTGCAGCACCTGCGACATCCTCTGGACCTCGTGGAATAAACTCGCATGATTTGTCATGACTGAAGAAGACCCGCATCAGACTGGGGAGCATGCTATGCACGGCATCATGGACCTCCCGACTGACCACTTGAGATCTGCCATCCTCCTCTGCAGGGGAGTCCCCACTGTCAGAGAAGGGAGCACCTAAATAATACCTAAACGCAGAGGCCCGGACGGGTGAGACCTCGTCATCTATGTGGTCCACGGAGTCTTGGATCGTTCCTGCAATCCAGGCTTTGAGGTCTTCTGCAGTCATTGCTTGGGGGGATTCAGCCATTTATTTCTTTCTCGGTTTCTTTGCACCTGCTGCGGCAATTCGGAATGTCTTGTTGCTGGGCCTGCCCTTCTCACCAGGACGGGCCATTCTTTCCCCTGATCCTGCTTTGATTCGTGCTCGTTTCTTGCGGATGTTGTCAAAGAGGTTCGGTTTCTTTTTCATCTCAACAATCCCATTGTTTGCGAGACCAGTAGTTTGCTTTGAGCTTGGATGTGGACTTGATGCCTCCTGAACGGGCACAGTAGGATTTTTTGCGGGAAGGTTGGTTCTTCTTGATCGTCAAACCACCTTTGACATCACCAAATCGGACCAGACGAACCTGATCCCCTTCTTTGGCAAGGACCTCAAATTTCTTCTTACCATCGGTGGATCTGCGAGGGCGATTGTACGAACTGAACGTCTTTCCACGGTAAGTGATTGCCATCCCCTCTCCGGTAATTCGGGTAATTCAAATTACC
>Ga0222719_10004417_pt1 | contig 12342 bp, 15 predicted proteins | sample C33_34DmetaG_FD_165039 | JGI IMG/M metagenome (GOLD analysis project Ga0222719, IMG submission 165039) | Estuarine water microbial communities from San Francisco Bay, California, United States - C33_34D | ecosystem: Environmental > Aquatic > Marine > Unclassified | place: USA: California...
TGATTAAAAGTAAAAGCGTAACTATGAGAAGCACCATTGATGGCCTTAACAAAAAGCTTGGCCAATTTGTTGTCCGGAGAGTGGCAGCTATTACAATTAGTTATTGCATGATGGGTTGATTTACTCCATGAATTGTACTGGTCGTTCATGACATGGCAGTTAATGCATGCCTTTGGGTCATCACTTAAATAAGATAAGCCTCTGGCATAATAAAGGGTGTAAATAAAGGCCCCTCCTAGAGTTCCTAGAAGAATGGATAATAAAAGGGCCGGAGTGAACAATGATTTCATTTATAGGTTTTATATCAAAAATTAATTAGTATTGACTTGCTTTTTTCTTGATATCGTCTGCATAAAGGATTCCTAACTTACGCATGGCCAACAATGGAGAGATATCGCAAAGTCTTTGATTAAAATGCAAGAAGTCAGAGAACTTGCTAATATGAAAATATCTAAAAAGATCGAGCTTCTTTTTCTTTCCATAGTTGAAATAAACCTCTTTTGCGCTTTTGACTTTGAAATTATCTAAATGATCTTCCATAAAAGGGTAAAGGAACGAAAAATCTTCTTTAGGAACATAAACTTCTCCTAAACCTTCAGAATCAGAAATCCATTGATAATTGGCATCGAGAAGCTGATAAAATCTTAGATTATTTATGACACTTAATTTTTGAAGTTTTGTAAGATTGAGTGCATCCCACTGAGTTTTAAAATCCTTTAATGATTTATTTATAATTTTTTTATTTTCCCTATTAACTTTATTTTTAGAGATGAGATCTTTTATATGTTTTCCAGCGTAAACAGGTGTAGCAATAATATCCGCGATAAGCGTGAAAGGTAGAAGTAGAGCTGCCCCTTTAAAAAAGGTGACAGAGAGACCAACAGTGTTTCTTGATAATTTGAAATAAGGAGATTCAGTATTTACCACTTTTATATTACTTCGTTCTAGTGTAGGTATCACTCTATCCTTAATAATTTTTTTGATTTCAACAATTTTTTTAAATTTACATTTTGAAAGAGTGCTTTTTTTCAAGACAGATTCTTCTCTAATCCGGTCTCGCCTTTCAAGGTGTGTTTCATTAGCAAATAAGGAAAAAGAAAAAAGGATAAAAATTATTACTTTCATGACTTAATTATAATATAGTTTCGATGAAATACATCAAATAAAAGGAATTAAATGAAAATTATAATATTACTTCTTTTTAGTTTTAATCTATATGCTGAGATTTGTGATTCAATATATTCTGACACTTTTTATCTCTCTTCAGATGATACCTCTCATGCTATGTCGAGAAAGCATATTAGTAAAAAGCTAGAAGAATTGGGTTTTCAGGTTTCTCATCAAAGCTTCCCTGATGGGATTAATATAATAGCAAAAAACTCCTTTTCTCCTAAACTTATTCTTTCTGCTCATTATGATCGGCTTAGTGAATGTGCTCAGAGGCAAGACTCTCTAACCAGTCGTTGTTCCGGTGCCAGTGATGACTCTGCCGGTGTCGCTTTAGTCTTGGCCTTAGCAGACAAATTTAAAGATGAAGATATTGCTATCCTTATCTTTGATGCTGAAGAAAAAGGTCTTTTGGGTTCAAAACACTTCGTTCAAAACCCCCCTTTTTCTCTTAAAGAAGTAAAAGTCATTTTTAATTTTGATATCATAGGACTGGATCTTTTTGATTCTTTATCTGACTCAACTCTTTCTATGGGAACAGAGACAGGAGGTCAGAATTTAGCTAGGCAAGTAAAAAAAGCTTTTACTGATGCAAATCTACACATGCACAACTTCACTTACTCTCTAACTCAAAACAGGGCCGATATTGCTAGTTTTATTAATGCCCGCTTAAAAATACCAGTGGTTCATTTTACAGACGGAGATGGTTCTGTTTACCATACTAGTTCTGATGAAATCGATTTTCTAAATTTTTCTAAAATAACCAAGATGGAAAAGGCCTTCTCAAGTCTTATTCCACTGGCATTGGGTTCGGAATATCGCTATAAAAGGCCTCGCTTTTTTTCAGGTTATGCACTTCCTCAAAAGTCAGACATAAAAACTGCTATAGATTTAAGTCAGAAGGCCAATGATTTTGATACTGTTATAGAGCTAAATAAGCTGAAAAAAGGGTTATTTAATCCTAAAAAGATGGTTCGATTTAATCAGGTGGCCAGAAACTTCATAGAAAAATCCAGAAATCGGGACTTTATTCCTTTTGGGCAACAATGCAATAAAAGAGCGATGAAATAATTCAAATGACTTGCAAAAGTGATGCAAATGATAATATCAGTTCGTTATGAAAAAAACGTACTTTGCTTCCTGTGCTAAAAGATCAGAAGAATACTTATTTCAAGAGCTTAAAGAGCTTGGGGCCGGCCAAATAGAGAAAAAAGGCGGTGGCGTCCAGTTTAAAGCAGATGATAAATTAGCTTTAAAAATTTTGTTTGAAACAAGATTGTCTTCTAGAGTCTTTAGGCTTTTGGATGTTTATCCTATAAAGAACGAAAAAGACTTATATGATAAAGTAACTAAAAAGTGGTGGCATAGGGTTTTTGATAACAACCAAACTTTTAAAATCCAAACCCTTTTTGATAAAGATTCCAGTGCATTTTTTAAAAACAGCATGCATTTTACGATGAAAGTAAAAGACGCCATTGTTGATCAATTTAGAAAAGAGACAGGAAGAAGGCCTAGTATTGATACTGAGAATCCAGATATTTCTCTTTTGGCCAGAGTTGAATCTAGGGGTAGGGCCTCTGGTTTTAACCTAAAGCTTTTTTTGGATATGACCAATACTCCTTTAAGTGATAGAGGCTATAGGAGAGGAAGGCACAGGGCACCCCTTAGAGAAAACCTTGCGGCCGTTTTAGTTCATCTCTCTCAATGGGATTCTGGTAAAAGAACCTTAGTTGATCTTTTTTGTGGCTCGGGAACAATATTAATAGAAGCCGCAATGAAAATGCTCAACTTGCCTCCCAGTTATATCAAAATTAAAAGGGCCATGAGGGGAAGAAAAAGTGAATTTGCCTTTTTAAACCATAATTGGTTTCTGGATAATGATGAACTAAGGAATTGGGTTGCTCAATATTTTGATTCGGTAATAAAAAGATCTGAAGCAGCTAAGAATTCAAGCTCACTTCATATCGTAGGGTCGGACTTAGACATTTCTATAGCAAAAGAAAATATTAAGGCCTCAGGTCTTCAAAATCATATTCAATTAATTAAATCTGATTTTAAAAACTTTAAACCAGAAGTTAATACTGAATCAGTAACACTTATTAGCAATCCGCCTTTTGGAGAAAGACTTGAAGGGGGAGAAGAGCTTTACTATCAAATAGGACAAACCTTGATTCAAAACTTCAAAGGGGCCGATGCTTTTATTTTGACCTCTGATGAAAATTTAAGGAAAAAAATATTTCTAAAATCGACTCAAAAATACCCTCTTTTTAATGGGCCTCTTGATTGTCGGTTGATTCATTATAAATTATAGGGATAACTCAGAGCTTTTTCTTGAGTTACGGTTAAGCAAAGATCTTAGGTATTGAGCGTAGCTACTTTTACCCATATGAGAAATAAGCTTCTCAAAACCTGATAGGCTAATCCATCCTTTCTCTAACGCAATCTCTTCAAGACAAGCAACTTTTAGACCTTGTCTTTTTTCAATCGTTGCAATGAAGTTAGAGGCCTCAAGTAGAGAGTCGTGGGTACCAGTATCGAGCCAGGCCATTCCTCTACCAAGCATTTCAACTTGAAGCTTTCCTCTTTTTAAGTACTCCATATTAATATCTGTTATTTCAAGCTCCCCTCTAGGGCTAGGCTTAATATTTTTTGCAATATTGACAACTTCATTGTCATAAAAATAAAGCCCAGTAACAGCGTAGTTACTTTTAGGACGTAGTGGTTTTTCTTCAATGCTTAAAGCACGGCCATTTTCATTGAAGTCAACGACCCCATATCTTTCAGGGTCTTTAACCCAATAACCAAAAACTGTGGCACCGATATCTCTTTTACTGACTTCCATAAGCTTTCCACTTAAACCATGTCCATAAAAGATATTATCACCTAAGACGAGACAAACATTATCACTACCAATAAACTTCTCACCAATCAAAAAGGCGCTGGCAAGTCCTATTGGTTTGGGTTGAATATCATAAGTTAATTTTAATCCTAACTGAGAACCATCACCAAAAAGCTCTTTAAAAACTTCAATATCTCTTGGAGTACTAATAATGAGGATTTCTCTAATTCCTGCAAGCATCAGAACACTCATAGGGTAGTAGATCATCGGCTTATCGTAGACGGGGAGGATTTGTTTACTTACGCTTAATGTACAAGGATGAAGTCTTGAGCCTGCTCCACCCGCTAAAATGATGCCTTTCATAATATCTCCAAAAAATTTAACTTAGCATCTTCGCTTTTAAATGGCACTATAGAAGCCATGAGTTATCTCTTTGTTTATGGAACCCTTCAGGACCTAGATGTGCTAAAACTCGTTCTTGGCCATCATGATTTTATTCTTTCAGACTATACCTTGCTTTCCTATCGAATTGTGAGAGCAAAAGATGAGGACTTTCCGCTTCTTGTCAAAGGAGAAGGAAAGGTAGAAGGAAAATTAATCAAAGGCCTAAGTCCAAAAGATAAGGAGCTATTAATCATTTATGAAGGTGAAGAGTTTATATTAAAAAAAATAGGGCCAGAGATAGAGACCTTTTTGCCAAGCGACTCATCTCTTATCACTGATGAGCCTTGGTCTTTAGAGAATTGGGATAAAGAAAACTATCTTAAAAAAGTAGACCGATTTCTAAAGCATGGGATTTGGGAGTAATTATTTAATACTAAAGCTTTTGGCTTGACCAGAGCTCATTTTTTTATGAAATAGTAACAGTCTTTCTAAAAGAGTTTCTCTTTTCCAAAACCGTTCGTTAACATCCACATTATAACCAAGAATACGAGTGTTTTCTTTAATACTAAATAGTGGCCCTAAGCCTGCAGTTTGAATTTGAGGTGGAATAGAGGCTTGTCTTCTTGGAAGAGGATATACACTTCCTTGAATGGCATTAAAATAAGTAGTATTTTTAATATAGGGTTCCCAACTTTTATAAGCTCGATCGTTTAAAATTTTGTTTAAGGAGCCAAGGGCCTCTTGATAGTGCTTTCGAGTGAAAATACTCCAGCTTTTTATGGGAGTCTCATCACAGATAATATATTCACTTCCTTCTTGCCCAAAGGCCGTTCTGAAAAAGCGAACATAAACAATATTTTTATTAAAAAAAGGAAATCGCTCTTTACAGATAAAGCGATCGGCGCCGATGTATTTAAATTTTACATTATTCTTAAGCAAAAATTTGATCGCCGTATCTCCATAGGCAAAGGTCCCTATAGAGTCAATCCACATAAAAAGAGCTGTGTCTCCAAGATTATTTTCCTTTAACGGTAGAATATTCTTCTGAGTCCTTTCTCTTACCCATTGCTCTACTCTTTTAGAATTTTGCCACGAATAGAGTACTTTTGGAGCACATTGGGGTACAAATTTTTCTTTTTGATTAAAAGGGATTGAGTGTCCTTTATGAAGAGAGGTATTTCGACAAAAATTTAGGTCTCTAGCAAAGAGGGAGGTTGAAAAAAGGAAAAACCAAAAAAGCTTCATAAATTTATCCTTTTTAGATTAGCTCTTTCAAAAACTTTATATTTTAAAATAATTATAATAAAAACAAGGTTACTTAAATAATTAACAATAAGAGGAATGTGCTTTTTAGGAGCGATATAAATGAGAGTACAGACTTCTCCGATAAACCATAAGATGAGAAGCCCCCAACTAATACCTCGAGAATGCCCATCTTTATAGCTCATATAAGCTTGAGGAATAGCACAAATAGCAAAACAAAAACTTCCTATCCAACCAAGTAATTCGAGTTCCATTAGAAATAAAAGCTAAGCTTTCCAGAAATACGAGTTGTATCAAACATTTTTGCGTATTCGGCCGCTATCCTCATAAGAAAAAGATCGACTTGTAACCCAGCAAAGAGCCTTATTGATGAATCATCAACGGTAACACTAGATGGAGAAGAGGAGTATTCAGTAGAGTCAAAGATTACACTCCCTGTAGCATTAACAGTTGTTTCACCTGTTACATAACCTAATCCAAGATAGGGTTCTAAAATAAAAAGATCTGAACTTAGAATAAGGTCTAGTCCTTTCACGCTATTTTCGATGCCAACAGTTGTATTAACACCAGAGATTGTTTGGGAAAATCCGAAGTCACCTTTAGAAAAATGACCTCTTACTCCAATATCAAGGAGCGGAACTAATTTTGTATACCATTTAAGGGCCCCAGCGAGATACTCAACTTTTCCATCACCAATTTCAGTTTCAGGGACGATGCCTAATTCAAAAGTAAAACCAAAAGGTATACTAAATGTGATAAGCCCATAAGCTGATCCAATATAATCTAGACTTTGGGTAGGATCTACTCTCTTAATAACTTTTTCAGTCTCTTCACTTTCAGTTACGTTCCCAACAAAACCAACCTCAAGCCCGATGAGGTTTCCATTGCCATGTGCTGGAGAAACACTCGTAAACATAAAGTTAGCAGAAAAATCTTTAGAAATATTGCCTAATTCAGCACTAGTAAGATCATTAAACTTAAAGTCGGCAAAAACACTTGAGCTAAATAAAAAGGTAATTAAGATTAATTTAAACATAAAAACCATCCCTGTTTATTATAATTTATCATAGATTAATGAAGAGACTAAATGAATTTTAAGATAGGAGTATTTTATGAATGATAAGGGCCCAGGGGTGAAGTTTCCACCTCCTCTTTTACTACTTGCATGCTTATCTGCGGGGTATGCTCTTCATCAATTTATGCCCCTTTATATAGATCAAACTAAGAATCTTATGCTAATAGCGGGATTTTTCGCTTTTATCGGACTGACCCTAATAATTGGTTGTTGTGTTCAGTTTCTTAAGGCCAAGACTCACCTTGAGCCCTGGAAAGAGTCTAAGAACCTTATAACATCGGGTATTTTTAGATTTTCTAGAAACCCTATATATCTAGGTTTTTTCTTTATAGGGATTTCTATAGCTGTTTATTTTAATTCATTTTGGATGATTATTAGTTTGATTCCGTTTTACTTTCTCATTCAACTTTTCGTAATAAGAAAAGAAGAAAAATATCTTAGAAATAAATTTAAAGAAGCTTATGATCAGTATTGTAAAAAGGTTCGTCGCTGGTTTTAGAAAAACTCAGCGATATAGATCTTTCCACTAGCGTATTTTCTAAACATTTTAGTGGAAATAAAAGAAAAGGAGCCATTTCCTAGGTTTTTAACAGAACCACCCGCTCTAAAGGAACACTTTCTTTTACAATAAAAAAACCTTCGGTCTATTTGTCTAAAATTAACAATTCCTTTACCAAGGGATTCTTCATGGCCCACCTCATATAAGGTAGCGTAGTTCTTTCCTTTAGAAACTGGAACGGGAATTTTACCTTCATCATTATCAAATGTGATGAGATAAACCTTACCATCACACTGCCTAATCAGAGAGAATGAGGTACCTCCAATTTTTACTCTATTTGTTCTTAAGGAATTGGGGACTATTCCGGTTCTAAGGTTGGCCGAATTACTAAGATAGAGTTCAAAATTATGCGATAATTGGCCAATAAGATAGCGGCCATTGCCTAGTCTTAGAATACCTGCCGCAGGTGTGTAAGAGGGTAGGTTTTTAATTTGTGATTCTCTTATTTGTATTGGGTTATTTAAGTTACTAAAGTCCCAAAGTTGAAGGACGGAGAATTTTTGTTGATTTTCAACTTTATATGGTTCAAGCGAAACGGCCACGATATTGCCACTGGCTTGGATTCCTCCAATATGCCAGTTGTTGCCTGAAGCTACCCTTACTCTATTAACAACCTTATCGTTTTGAAGTACAAATATATCCCCAGAGCGATTTTTGAAATTTGCTCCCGATATAATATAAGCATTATCTGTTTTACTCAGCCCCTGGAGATGATTATCAATTCCAACCTTATTAGTTATGGCCAGTTTATATTCAACTAATCCAAAGATCTTATTTGGACTGTACTTATAAAGCGCACTTGGTTGATTATTTATACGTTTGAAATTTCTTTCCACATCATTGTAACAGGTTAGCCACTTAGCTTCTAAGGCACCGGAAAGAGTAAGTAAGATAAATAAAAAAGATATCGCTTTCATCGTAGAATTCCTTTATTAAAGGAATTTTAACACACTATTGAAATGAAATAAAATTAAGTAGTCTAGAGTAATTTTATTTAAAATAATCTAAGAGATTAACTATAAACAGAAGTTTTCCTCCCTTATATAGAGAGAGTTTATGATCACTAAGAAAATACTTCTGAGTGATTTCTACTTTTTCAATGATATTTTTTTTCTCATCTAAGATATAAGTTGGGATTATCCAGAGCATACTTCCTTCTTTAAAAGCAAGATCAAGGTTTATGATAGTCGTGACTCTATCTTTGAGTTTTTTTATGGGAAGGGGCAAAGGAAAAGGTGAATGAAAAAGGTTAAGTTCTCCACTTAGGGGACTAATCATTTGGGCCAAAAAATCTCCTTCAGCAACTCCCTCCACTTCTTCTTCCTTGATATAAAAATGGTCATATTCAGAAGAAACTTCTACTTCACAGTCAATAAAGATATCTCGTTCTACCTTTAAGACACTACACACAGGGTTTTCGAATTTGAGCTCAAAACAGTAGGCAGTATTGATGAATATTAGGGTAAAAATGATCAATTTCACTAAATATTAAATAATGGCCCGCTGAGGTTTTGAAAAGGAATTATGTAAAAATTATGGTCATAATGACACCAAAGTGAGTAAAAATTTAAAAATTGAATAGAAAATTTGATTTCCAGGGTCAATTCATAATATGAGTCTAGAAAAAGGAGATTCTATGAAATATTTATTACCTTTATCAATTATTCTTATGACTTTTCAGGCCCAGGCCGCAAGTAGCTATATTCGCTTTGTTAAGCCTATGGAGCAAAAAGTGATAACCAACCCTCACCCCAATGGTAATGGCAAAAGATTTGAAGGCTGTGGACCTGTAGCAGCTGCGATGACTATGGGATATTGGGAGACTGAAAGAAATTATCAAATCATGCATTCTCAAGATGATTTTGATGGAACAGATCACCCTTTTAAAACGATTAATCGTTTTTATCAGGAGAGTGGGACAAGAAAAGCACCTGCAAAAAGTACAGCTGATGATGGAAAAAAGTATAATCAAAGCTTTACCCTTCCCGATCTATTAGTAAAAGGACTAAAAAAATCAGTTGATAGGGCCAATAGTAAGAGGGGAAATAAGTCAAAGCTTGTTGTCGAGCGTGCTAAGGCCGCTCCATTTAGGACTTGGGATTATAGGCTTTCAAAACTTAAAACTCAGCTTAATAAGAAAAACCCTGTAATTGTTCTTCTTCATAATATTCCTGGTTGTTTAACAGGAAAAGATTCAAAGTCAGGTGGTTGGCATTATGTCGTCTTTAACGGATATAATGACTCTAGTAAGAAGTTCTATGTCTTAAGTGGTTGGGATGAATTAAACAATACCTCCACTCATGGAAGTTCAGCTCACGTGACTAATGGAACTTCAACACTTGTTGAGTGCTCTTTTAAGGAAATTAAAAAGACAAATCCAGCACTTTTTTGGATTCAAAAGAAATAAAAAAGAGATCAATAAATTCCCATTTCTTTATTTATAAAATTTAATATAATTAAATAAATATTTATAAGGAAATGGGATGACCAATTTAATTACACTTTTTTTAATCTTTGGATTTATTGTATCCCCAGCTTTTGCTAAAAAAAAGCAAACAGTTATTGAAATATATGGTGACAATAATTATGCACCTTATAGTTATACTGATGAGAAAAAGAACCTGATTGGAATCTACCCTGAAATACTTAGAGAAGCATTTAAGCTCTTACCTGAGTATAAGCTAAAACTTAAAGCAATTCCTTGGAAAAGGGGATTGAGTCGACTAGAGAAAGGTAAAATAAATGCACTATTTCCTCCCTATTTTAGAGTCGAAGAAAGGCCATATATATGGCCTTATTCTCTGGCCATTTTAGAAGAAGAGGTTGTTGTCGTCTGTAATAAAAAAATGAAAGCAAAGGCCAAGTGGCCAAATGATTTTATCGGTCTTTCTATTGGGCGAAATAGAGGTTTTTCTACAGGTGGTCCTGAATGGGATAAATTAGTTAAAACAAAAAAAATAAAAGATTCTGAAGTCGATACGATTGATTCTGGCCTAATCATGTTGAGTAAAAAACGTATAGATTGTTATATGAATGATAGAATTAGTATTTTCTGGACCTTGAAAAATTTAGTTAAGTCAAAGAAAGTGAGTGAAAGTGATGCTAGTGAAGTAAAAGAAATACAGATTATTTCTAGGGAAAGAGGGTTCGTTGGATATTCACATAAGTGGGATGATAAAACGAAAGAAGACGTTATAAAGAAAATAGACGGTGCTATTCATCAGATTAGAAAGTCCGGTAAGATATACAGCATTCAACAAAAATATTCTAATTGATAGGGTTTATCCTACCTTAAGAGATGCTGATAGCTCTCAAACTCTGAGTTGTATTCCCATTCAGGTGAGGCCGGAACACCAAGTAAGTAGGCCACAATAGGGGCCACATGAGCATTTCTTAGAGTATAGTTAAATTTATCAAGGTTGAGCACTTTTGTTTTAGGAAGTTTTATATAGAGAGGAACAGGGTGTTTATTACTTGAGTGTCTTCCCCCCGAAAAGTCATGGCCGTGATCAGCGGAAAAAATAACGGCCGTTTCATTTTCAATACCGGCCTTTTTAATGGCCTTAAGAATTCTTCCTATTTCCTTATCTACTTTTTTTACGGCCTTGATATATTTTTTTGAGTTTCCATTATGCTGATGTCCAGCATGATCAACTTTATCAAAATCAATAAAAACAAAGTTTGGTTTATATAGTCTTATGACTCGAGCAGCATTTTTTCCTACTCTTGAAGAACTAATAATACTTCTTCTTTTTTTATCAAAGGCATCATCTCTTAAGGCATAGCATGTTACAGGTTTCCATTCATAAATAATGGCCGTTTTCATAGAGCTATTATGTTCTTTAATCTGATCAAAAATAGTAGGGACCTTATTTCCATTTTCACATTTATTGGTGACTATCCCATGAACGGCCGAGCTTGAGCCTGTTTGCATCGCACCCCAGTTTGGGCCAGAAAAGTTACGTTCATCAATTTGGGCCTTTTCACTCCAAAGAGATTGTGCCTTTAGTTGATCAATATGAGGTGTCTGTCCCAGCATAGTTTCATGTCTTAGGTTATGGCTGCCCAACCCATCAACTCCTATGAAAATAACATGCTTGATTAAAGAATGTTCTTTAGCATTAATGGTGTTCGCTAATATAAGTAGTGCACAAAAGAATATTTTTTTCATAGTGATCTCTCTTAAAGTTAATCAATAACATATTAAAAACTGATGATTGTCTACTTATTATTACTTGCTTACTTTGTCCAAAGTGATTAGTTGTTTAGATATAAAAATTACAATAGGAGATATTATGAAAACTATTTTGGTTATTTTAACAGCGTCACTTTTTTCTTTATCAGCTTATTCTGCTTCTTGTCAGGGTACGAATAAGGTAGAAAGAACCGTCAATCTTAATAATTACTATAATTCATGTACTGGTGAATATATGAAAGGATCTTTTAAAAGAACCTATATTTGGAAGTGCGTAAGAAATAACAATGGTTATCAATATAACTACCATAACAATTACAAAGGTAAGCTTGTAGGAAAGACAAGTGGTGATAGTTATAACATGAAACTTAACTCAAAAAGTAGAAGAACAAGAGGGTTTCAATCAGGAAGATATGCCTATAGCTATAAATCAAATCTAAAATTTGTTTCAGCTGGAAATGCAGAAAACTTCACTATCGTAAGAAAATGTGATGTGGTTTATGATGATGGTGCTCTCATAAAGCATGATTGTAATAATTACGAAACTAAATGTAATTAAGAGATAGAAAGGGGCCTTGGGCCCCTTTTTTTATTTTGAAAAATATCTTTCTACTTTTTTAATAGCACCTTCTTTTTTCAGTCCTAGTTTTTTGGCCGTTTCTAAAGAATTTTCCTTGTTCATCTTATGGTGACGATGAAAATGGGCCGCAAGAAAAGCACCTACTCGGTTTCCAGAACTGCAATGAAGTAGAACTTTTCCTTCACTTTTATACTTCTTAACAGCATCAAAAACCTCATCGACATAACTATCATTAAGCTCCATGTCTTTTTTGAAAGGTATATTAACGTAATTCATCTTA
>Ga0222719_10004424_pt1 | contig 12330 bp, 14 predicted proteins | sample C33_34DmetaG_FD_165039 | JGI IMG/M metagenome (GOLD analysis project Ga0222719, IMG submission 165039) | Estuarine water microbial communities from San Francisco Bay, California, United States - C33_34D | ecosystem: Environmental > Aquatic > Marine > Unclassified | place: USA: California...
TGTAGCAGTCTTTTTTGGTAAAATAATCAAACACCAATTCTCACCGATTCCTTGACCGATTGCTCTAAATAAAGTATACTGTGTGAAACTCAGGTACACCTATGTCTAAACAAAATAACAGTTCCAACGAACTTTTATCCTTTTCCGATAAGATGTTTTCGTTCAACAACCAGCTGGAAATATTGAAACAAAAATATCTGGACACCAACATCCATTTTGTCGATGGGCATCAGTTCACTGTGGATCAGGGCCTTCTCATGGACTGTTGTGTTAGGCTGTCGTTGAACAGGAAAGAGAACACAATACTTCTAGATGACTACAAAAACCCGGTGGTCATAAAAAACCTGCAGTCTTTTTTTGACGATGTGCTAGATTTATATCATAAAAACCTGAACCAATACTACAAAGAGTATAAGGAATTGGTGGATGCCCGCGGAGAATAAGCAAGGAACCGATGACCAAAGGCGTGATTATTTTTGCCCACAACAACCCAAGCATTGATTATGTAAAGCAAGCCGCATTTTGCTCTGAGCATGTGGACAGGCATCTCGGACTGCCCGTGTCGTTGATCACTTCAGACAGGGAGTATATACACGAGAACACCTGGATCAAGAAATATTTCCAGGACATCATTTTCATCGGTGCTGAAAACATCAGACAAAATAAAAAATTCTTCAATGGGCGTGAAAATTATGTCAAGGATTCATGGCACAATCATTCTAGGGACCTGGCATATGAACTAAGCCCCTATGCTGAGACGCTGGTGATAGACAGTGATTACTTCATCCACAACAAAAACCTATTGAGGTGTTTTAATTCCAAGGAAGATTTACTGGTACACCAACAGGCCACTTACCTCAACGCCCAATCCAAAAAAATAATTCCAGACTTCATCAGCGATGCCGGCGTCATCATGTATTGGGCGACTGTCTTTTATTTCAAAAAAACAAAAAGAGTGAGGCGTTTTTTTGATCTGTTAAAACACATTAGGGAAAATTGGTCATATTATAGATTTGCTTATCAGATAGTTGAAAGCAACTTTAGAAATGATTTTGCCTTTAGTATAGCGATACACATTTTGAACGGATGGCAACGAGGCACATGGCCACACAAGATACCGGACACATTGTTTTACATAACGGATAGAGATCTCATAGAATCCTACCAACAGGATACTTGGAAGTTCTTTTTAAGTTACAGCAACGACCGTGATGTTGTATTTCGCTCAAATAAAATTAATGTACATGTTATGAACAAATTAGCATTATCAAAAATCGTGGGGGAAAACATACATGAATAATTTAGAAAGGGGTTACTGCATATTTGTGCAGAAACACAGTGACGTGGATTACCTCAAACAGGCATATGCTTTAGGCATCAGCATCAAAACACACATGCCGGACAGCAAAATATTTTTGATGACCAATTTAAAGATTCCTTCATACATGCAGGGAATTTTTGACATTGTGGGAGATATACCAGGCAGTGATCTCTCTGCCGGCTCTGATTGGAAAGTTGAGAATAGGTATAAACTTTATGACTGCACACCTTTTGAAGAATCAATAATTTTAGATGCAGATATGTTGGTGTGCAGTGACATAAGTCATTGGTGGAAATTCCTAAGAAACTTCAATTTTTTTTTTACTTCAGCGGTGCATGATTATCGAGGTGACACAATCACGTCTAATTATTATAGAGCCACATTCATAGAAAATACTCTGCCTAATTTATATTGTGGAGTTCACTATTACAAGAGATCTCCTGCCAACAGAACTTTTGTAAAGTTGATCAAAGACGTGGTATGCAATTACAAGGAATACAGCGAGGTGTTCTGCCCAAATAAAAAACAAAGATGGGTCAGCATGGATGTCAGCGTTTCAATAGCGGCCAAAATTTTGGGATTACACCCCCAAATCACATCAACTGTTCCTTACATAACTTTCACGCACATGAAACCTCATCTCCAGGGGTGGGATAATGTGCCGGCACACTGGATGGAAAAAATAAACGTGTGTTGTGACGACAAAGCAAATATCAAATTGGGTAACTTTGCGCAAAAAGGAATTCTGCACTATGTTGAACCGGAGTTCCTGACACCCGATCTTTTGTTGAAGCTCGAATCTAGATATCATGCATCAAAATAACGACACAAACACATACGTGCAATTTGACAGACATTCTGGAGAAATATTATCTTGTAGATGCAGTGATAAACCTCTGGGTGAAGATTTTTTATTGATCGAATGGGAGTTGGGGAAAAACTTTCTAGAAGCCAATGAAAGAATGTCAGACTACACAGTTATAAAGGAAAAACAGAACTACCAGATTAGGAAAAAAAATAGATTATTGGCCCACGGGTATGATGAGGTTACTGCTGGAAAAAAACACAACCGCACAGACAGTATTGCTAACGTCAATGTTTATAAAATTTTAGAAAACAAAAACAACGTGGACATAAAAATTTCCCTGCACAGAAATAAAAAAACCCTGCATTTTCAGGCATCCGAAGATTTTCAAAACTTTTTAATCGGCAACAGAAATACAACAACCAACTTCCATACTTTTTATCTCGTAGTGAAAGATGACTTTGTGAAATTACTGCAGATTATAAAAATAGATTTGAATAATTTTTTAAAAGACATCAACTATGTATGTTCAATACCTGACACAATCGAAAACGATGTTGATATATATTGCAGGAAACGGTTCACATATTCCTTGGAAAGGATTAATGAATAGGATAGATATAAAAGATTGTGATATCATTTTTTTGAGCTACGACGAGCCCAACGCCGAAAAAAACTACGCAGATCTTAAAAGAAATGTGCCATGGGCCAAGAGGGTTCATGGGGTCGACGGCATTGATTCAGCACACAAGGCCTGCGCAGAGCAGTCAGACACAGAACATTTCCTTACTGTAGACGGAGACACACAACTGCATACAAAAATATTGGACCTTGAACTTGATCTAGACGACATGGGTTTGGACCGTTCGTATATTTTCAGCTGGTGCGGTCATATAAGTCTAAACGGGTTAAAATACGGGAACGGAAGTCTCAAATTATGGAACAGGAAATTCGTCAAAGAAATGAGGACCCATGAAAATTATTTAGGAAAGGATGAAAATGAGATCGAATTCTGTCACTTTCCGAAGTACTATCAATTCAACGAAAATTATTCAACTAGTTACATAGATGGATCTGCCTATCAGGCCTGGAGAGCAGGGTTCAGAGAAGGCGTCAAGATGAGTTTGGACAGGAATGTGAGACGACCGCTTAAACAACTATGGTGGCAAAACTATCAGAGACTTTTGATTTGGATGTCCGTGGGCATGGACAACCCAATGGGGATATACGCAATTCATGGAGCGAGAACAGGATGCTATTTGACCGCCTGCACAGACTGGGATTTCACACAGGCAAATCAATACAGTTATTTTGAAAAATATTGGCGGCACACCGTGCACCAAAAACAAGGAAAAGTTGATTATCATGGCGAAATTGTTGACCTAGGCGCCAAAATAACAAAACATTGTGACATCGAACTGCCAGTGGAACCATTGACCGCTGAACAGAGTAAATTTTTTAAACAGGTGTATTTGAACACTCCGAGAATACTAAAAAAAAGGAGGACAGCATAGTGTATGACATTGTGTTTATAAGTTTTCATGAACCGTTGGGAGAACATAATTTTAAAACTTTGCGCCAACGTTTTGCCACAGCTCAGAGGGTAGATGGTATCAAAGGCATACATCAAGCACACATCGAAGCGGCAAAAAAGTCTCTGACAAAAATGTTTTGGGCGGTAGACGGAGATGCTGTGATAGAAAAAAACTTTATGTTTGATTATGAAGTTCCAGAAAAAGATTTAACAGCAGTCCATGTGTGGCGCAGTCGTAATCCTGTAAATGATTTACAGTATGGATATGGTGGAGTAAAACTTTTGCCTAAACGCATGACACTAGAAATGAACACAGACACCACAGATATGACCACCAGCATATCCACAAGATTCAGAGCAATGGAACAAGTTTCAAACATCACAGCATTCAATTCAGATCCTTTCAGTGCCTGGAAGTCCGCATTTAGAGAATGTGTCAAATTGAGTTCTAAAGTGATAGACAGACAGGAAGACTTGGAAACAGAACAAAGATTAGATGTGTGGTGTACCAAAGGTTTGAATAGACCTTATGGAGATTTTGCTATCGAAGGAGCCAAGACTGGTAGACAGTTTGGCAAACTCAACGCCGACAGTCCACAACACTTAAAATTGATCAACGACTTTGATTGGCTAAAAAAACATTTTGAGGAGACTTGCAGTGTCAGTGAATACTACTGAAATTCCTTTTGACAGAATAATCAATTTTGGCCAAGCAACAATGTTGGAGAGAAAATTATTCAACGTGAGTTGGATATTGAGTAGATTCTGTAACTATGAATGCTCATACTGTTGGCCGTATGCTCACAGCAAACAAGTGGATCATAGACCCACGGCAGTCTACACAAACACTGTGGATGAGATCAAACGGCAGGCTAGATTAAACAATTTTGAAGATTTTCATTTCAGTTTCTCAGGAGGCGAACCCACAGCCTACAAAAGATTTTTGTCTTTGGTCAAACATTATGCTGATGATCCCATGGCCAAATATCAGAGTTTACACATGACGTCTAATTGTTCGCCGGGAACAAAATGGTGGAACACGTGGTTGAAAGCCACCGACACTTTGGATCGCCGAAGCATCACTGCAAGTTTTCATCATGAATTTGCTGATGAGAGAACATTTGGCGACAAATTGCTGATGCTACAAGATGCTGGGGTGTATGTTACAATCAATCAGGTTATGGTTCCTGAACTTTTTGATGAGCTGTATGAACGTTGTGCAAGGTTTTACAACAGGGGAATAAATGTGACACTGAAACCACAAAGCAATGAATCAGCAAATCAAATTGTGCATGGATATAACGATAAACACATTGACATGATGCAGAAAGGATTCCCCCTCAAAACATTGAATGGCGAGGACATTCAACAGATCATAATGAAAGATTATAGGAGTAAAACATACGAAATTGATCAAGCAGAAAGATTCAATGCTTTCGGGTTCAACAAGTTTAAAGGATGGACCTGTAACGCAGGATATCAAAGTTGTATCATTAGAGAACCGGGTGGTGAGGTCAAAAGGGCATACAGTTGTCATGATGAACCTCTTGGCACTATTGACGATGGATTTGAATTGTTCAAGCAGGCAAGAATGTGTATAACTCCAACCTGTGTGAGCTCAGCCGACAGCAAGATTCCTAAACGTAGGCAGTTGGATTTTTTAGAAGCCAATGAATTGGAGCAGGAAATGTTAGACATTAGCCGAAAACAATCTTTGGCAAACAGAATGGAAAGATAAGATGTATAAATTAGAAGACATCAGAGATGTGCATTTGGAAGTGACCAGCAGGTGTCAAGCAAAATGTCCTATGTGTCCAAGACGTATTCAAGGCGGACCGCTCAATCCTTTTATCAATCTGGATGAAATTTCTCTCGAAAGATTCAAGCAATGGTTCACAAAAGATTTTATTCAACAGTTAGACAGTATGTTCATGTGTGGCAATCTGGGTGATCCTATTGTGAGCAAAGACACACTGGAAATATATCAATATCTAAGTGAAACCAATCCCAACATAAAATTAGCCATGCACACCAACGGCAGTGCCAGAGATCCTGAATGGTGGAGAAAATTGGCCCAGGTAAAAGTAAAAGTGACCTTTGGCATAGATGGATTGGCAGATACCAATCACCTCTATCGTGTGTCCACAGACTTCGATAAAATCATTGCCAACGCCGAGGCATTTATTTCAGCAGGTGGCTTTGCCAATTGGCATATGTTGGTTTTCAAACACAATGAACATCAAGTGGCAACAGCAGAACAGATGTCAAAAGATTTAGGCTTTAGAACGTTTACCACGAAACACACTTCAAGATTTAAAGGAGATTATCTACAGGTGATAGATGAACAAGGACGTCTCACACATAGGCTGGAACCCACACAAAAGAGTCGAGACATGATTCCATTGGTTGAAAAATCACAGCAAGAAACTAAACCTACCATTGTGTGCAAAGCAGTTAAGAACAAACAGATTTACGTGAGTGCTTGTGGCAATGTGTCGCCTTGCTGTTGGCTGGATATGGAGTGGATACCGCCCATGCAGGAGAGCAGAATAGATTACATGACTAGAATTGGCGAGTTCCCGAATTTAAATACAAGCAGTCTGCAGGAGATATTTGAAAATGGATACTTTGACAAGATTGAACAAACATGGAGTCACGCACCACTGCAGGAGTGTGGCAAACAGTGTGGATCTTTTGACAAACTAGGAAGCCAATTTGAGAATTAATATTAAAGATGTACTGTATTGGATGGATGCCATCAGACAATCTGATGACAGATATCGCACATTGGAAAGTTTCTGGAAAGGACAAATCAACAGCAAGGTTTGGTTGATCGACAATTTGAAACACTATTTCCAAAGAGTTCCTTATGACATATTGATATGTGGAGGATGGAACGGTGTGTTGGCAACTCTTATGTTCAACAGTGAATTAGATATTTTGAGGATAACATCTTTGGACAAAGATCCTACGTGTGAATCCATTGCTAAAGCAATGAACAAAGAATATGAAATACGCAGTCAGTTTAGAGCACTGACAGGTGATATGTTGGAATATAAAAATTACAAAAAACACAATTTGATTATCAATACTGCTTGTGAACACATGAGCAAAGAACAATATGATACATGGACAGATCGGTTGCCAGCAAACACAAGAATTATTCTGCAGAGCAATGACTATGTTGCCCATGATGAGCACGTCAACTGTCAACCCGATCTAGAAACATTCAAAAAAAATTGTGGACTTAGAGTTTCATTCGCGGCCGAATTGCCCACAGAGAAATACAAAAGATTTATGATCATGGGAGTGAAAGATGGACACAACGGATAAGGTCAGGATAGCAATAACTGGACACACCAGAGGACTGGGCAAGTGTTTATACGATAAACTTGCAGAGCAAGGTCACGATGTCAACGGGTTTTCAAGAAGCAATGGATACGATATTAGTGATCCCGAAGCCAGACAGCAAATAGTAAATGAATCACAAGACGCAGACATTTTTATTAACAACGCGTGGCCCAATGGTGATCCACCGATGAATAAACCAGAACAGTTCATCGGTCAAACGGAATTGCTCAAATTAATGATTGGAGTTTGGGACAAAGAAAAAGATAAAAAAATTCTCAATATAAGTTCCAAAGCAAGTTTCAATAGTGAAGATGTTAATTACTTCCTTGAAAATTATGGTAAAGCAAAAAGAGAACAAAATAAAATAATCGAAGATCGTATCAATACATATGGTCCACACATTCTAAATGTTATATTAGGCTGTACCAATACACAAATAAGTGAATACTTCGAAGGGAAAAAAATTGATCCAGCAGAACTGTCACAATGGCTTATCAAAATGCTGATGTGCGAAACTATGTATTTCCAAAGTGTTACTGTTGATGCTCCTCGATTGGATTACAAGCCTGACCCGGATAAATTTTTTTTGTTAGATTTTTAAGAATTCCAACTTTCCACACACGCGTCTTGCTTACACACCTGCCATCCACAAACCCAACCCACGTGGAACACCAAAACAAAAAAAATAAATACCGAGTATGTTGACACCCATGACCACACAGTTTTGTGCCAAATCCCTTCTGCGTAGCATACGAGACATTACACTGCAACAGGATAGGTACGATCCCATGTTGAAACAGGACATTAATCAACCGACAAAATCTTTCTATTACGATGCATGGCAGTTGAAACCCCAGTACAACACCCAGCAGTGGCGCGACCTGTTTGCACAGTTGGGTCCGGTAGGTCAAGCAAAAATAGTGGCGATACCACCTGCTGTGTGTTATCCAGCACACACAGATGTTGAAGATCGATATCACATTACTCTGCAGGGTCATATGAGTTATTTGATTGATCTGCAACAAGACAAGATGTATTCAACCACGGTGGACAATGTGTGCTACAACATGGACACAACCAAAATTCACACAGCGGTTAATTTTGGATATCAAGACAGGATTCAATTAGTGATCAGACAACTACTGCATCGAACTGCATTAAAGGATGCCTGCCAGGTACACGTCCGACCTAGAGTTATAGATGAAACACACGACCAACGACTTCTGTTTGACACGCACATTCTTGGATGGTTGAACAGTGCCAACAAACGACGCATCATTAATAATTTTGATCCCATGGGGAAGGACGTAGAGGTCAAATTCGAGTTAGAACGAAGTTGTTTGGCAGAATTTCGCAAACAAGTAGCACAGTGCGGTATGGACATGCTGTGCGAGATCACATAGACTGGCCCTACGATCCAAGTATTATCAGAATTACCTTCAACATAAAATAATTTATAGTTGGTCAAACCAAACTGAAACTTTATATCTTTTTTTAATTGACAGACGATATGTTGATATATATCATTATACAGCATATTGCTAACTTTCATTGAAAATGCGGTGAGACGTTGATAAAAAAATAGATAAAAACAATGGATATTGAAAAAATAACCAAACAAGTATTAGAAAAATTTAGGAAAAAACAGATAGGTTGGTTACAATTGGATATTTCTTTTGAAGATTATATTGATCACAAAGAACTATCTGCCGTGAATGATTTCTACGTGGATCATAGGGAGGGAGAAAATCACAAAGGGTGGCAAAGTTGTTGTGTGCATGGATTAGGTATAGCAAAAACGCAAGTGGCGAGTCAGTATGGTCACCAAGACGAATTAGATGCTCCTTACTATTGGACCGCTTTGTCACAACTAGCACCAAAAGCCACTGAATTTTGGAAAAACTTCCCTGCAGAAAAATACACCAGAGTGAGATTTATGAAATTAGCACCCAATGGATACGTGGGGTGGCACAATGATGCTCCGGACAATATGCCAGAGGACATTGACCTATTGAATTATCTATTGCCAATTAATTTGAGCATCACCCAACCCGAAGGATGTGTCATGGAAATAGAAAATCACGGCTTAGTGCCTTGTAAACCAGGCAGTGTATTTTTGATCAACATATTAAACAATCACACAGTAAAAAACAACAGTACAGAAGATAGAATACACATGATAGCTCAAGCACACGTGGGTAATAGACGTGAAAAGTTTTGTGAACTGGTTGCCAACAGTGCTCTAAAAAATGACGTTCTTTAGTGCCTTAAACAAGAGATCTGATGTAATCTTTGTTTGCGTGGACAACACACATTTGATTAAAAACAACAGCCATAGGGAAATTATAAAAAACATTGCTGATTATAGTATCAGTAACATTTGTTTAAAAGGCCACGATGTGGTAAATGGACTAGATGCCAATGATATATTGCCTCGAATAGCAGATCAATACACACACGCAGTGGTTTTTGATGCCGACACCGAGTTCACGGGGGCAATTTTTTTTTCAGAAATAAAAAAATTATGTAAAAAAGATTTCTTTTTGGCAGGGCACGTGTTAGATAGAAAAGAAGGATATTATGAATTACACTCTCAATGCTATGTGATAAATTTAAAAAAATATATTCAACATAGAATGCCACATATAACTCATCCAGCACCCAACGTCCCCCACGAGCATATCCAACCAGTTAGGAGTAAGCAAAATTATCATGATGATTATACTCCGTTGTGGATCAAACCAGGCACTGTTAAAAAACAATATCAACACTTATGGCATGGTAATAATATATTAAGTGTGGCACTAGAAAACAACGAAACTGTTTACATATTTGATGAACGTATCAGGACCAGTAAACAATGTTATTATGCTCGATATGAAAACGAATTTATCAAAAATAGCCAAAACATTTATAAAAAAACTAAGTTTTCGTCCACTAGATTATTTTATCCTGTCAACACGGAAGAACCACAACAAATAAACATAACTGGTCCTATTAGGCAATTGATAGTTCCTGCCAGCGGACTCAATTGGTTGTATTATATCTCTAAACACGGTTATAATAATGATACGCTGATTTCTTTCTATGATTATAATCCAAATTCTTTATATTACATAAAGAATATTATAGAAAATTTTAGTGGTAAGAATTATTATGCTTTCTTAAAATCTATAAGGCCCAATGATACCAACGATTGGATCAACTCTAGAGAAGATATCAATCAACGTTTTGAAACAGTAAAACATTTTTGGCACATGGTAAAAGAAATAAAATTCAGTTATCACAATTGTGATTTATTAACTAATTTTGATATACCTGTGATAAATGATCCAAACACCATAATGCATCTGAGCAATGTATTTTGTTACGAACCCACGGTAGCCTTTAACAGTCTTAGTAAAAGAGTCACGGCAGAAAACAATTTAATTAGGAATTTAAAAGACAAAAATCCAAAAATTAACTTAATTGTGTCAGCTCATGCATGGTCTGGATTGTCCAACTATCCTAAACAAGTAGGATGTGTAGAGGACTTTCCTGAACAGGGCCTTGCCAGTTGTAACAAAGCCACATGGCATCAAGAAGAGGACGGGTAAATTTAAATACTAACATGCAAAACAAAAGTTGTACATTCTGCATGCATCCATTCACAGGACTTGCAACCCGAGAAGACGGAGCCATAAAAGTGTGTTGCCGTAGCCAGCCCATCGGATGGATTCAGAAAGAGACTCTGGAGGAAGCATGGAATAATGATGCCATGAAGGAAGTTCGTAGACAAGTACTCAATGACGAACGACCCGAAGTGTGCAGGCCCTGTTTTGATTTAGAGGATCAGGGAGTCGAGAGTTTACGCCAGCGGCATATAGCAGGGATAATACCAGAAGCCAGGATTAATTTGTATCCTGATGCTCTAGATGCCCTTCACGATGATTACACCATGCCATTCGAATTCCCCACAATGGAAATAAAATTAAACAATTTGTGTAATCTAAAGTGTCGCATGTGTAACCCACTGGACAGTACACAATGGAAAGACTGGGATCAAGTAACAGAATTTTACAAGAAGGAAAAAAACTATCTTGTTCCAACGGTAGAAAAATTAGTTGATACCCCGGGCAAATATATAGGACCATTTGATGACAGTGCCAATTGGTGGCAATCATTTGGAAAACTATTGCCCCACTTTAGGCGTGTGGAGTTTGCGGGCGGTGAGCCTTTAATGGATCCATACCACTACAAGATATTGGACAGATTAGCAGTACATGGCAGTAACATAGAACTAAAGTACGCCACCAATGGTACCACGCTGGGAATCAAAGGGGGAAGAACAATATACGATTATTGGCCGAAGTTTAAAAGTGTTGCTGTGAACGTCAGCATAGATGGTTTACATGACACATACGAATATATCAGAGGCAATGGTAAATTTTCGGAAGTGGAATACAACATAAAAGAAATGAAGAAAATTCCAACTGTGAGTCGTATCGTAGGAGCATTCACTGTACAGGCCAACAACATACTGCAGATAGATAGAGTGATAGATTACTTCTTGCGTGAGATGAAGATTGTGTTTTACAGTCATAGAGTGAACTATCCAAGAGCATTGTCGGCACAGGTATTGCCCAGAGCGTTGAAGGATCAGGTGATTGCTAAACTGGAAGCAATGAAACCAAAGATCAAGGGATATGACATAGTGAAAGAAAATCCTGTGTTAGAAAAAATAACGCAACAACAAATACAGGACAACATAAACTTTCTACAAGCCACCGATCTCAATCAATATTGGCAGGATTGTGTTAATTTCAATAGACGATTAGATTTAACACGTACTCAAGGTCCGTTCGAGAAAATTAATCCGGAGTTTGAGCCATATGTTTAAAGTAGAACATCTCTATCCCAACGTGAGAAACAGTGTCAAGGTGGAGTGGAATCTTGGCAAGAGATGCAATTATGATTGCTCTTATTGTCCAGCAGTGATTCACGACAATGACAGTCCTCACACAGATATTGAGGTATTAAAAAATGCCGTAGACACCCTGTCCAAAATTAAAAATATCAGAATAAGTTTCACAGGAGGAGAGCCTTGCGTACACCCAAAAATTTTGGAACTGCTTGAGTATGCTAAACCAAAAGTATCTTGGTTGAATGTGACCACCAATGGCACAAGGACTGCTGAATTTTATGTGGACATTTTGGATAGATTGATTAACCATGTTGTGTTCTCTATCCACTTTGAATATGACCACCAAAAGGTGATAGAAACCGTTTGTAACGTCTCAGAGCAAACACAAAATAAAAATATACTAGCACACGTAATGA
>Ga0222719_10004425_pt1 | contig 12329 bp, 26 predicted proteins | sample C33_34DmetaG_FD_165039 | JGI IMG/M metagenome (GOLD analysis project Ga0222719, IMG submission 165039) | Estuarine water microbial communities from San Francisco Bay, California, United States - C33_34D | ecosystem: Environmental > Aquatic > Marine > Unclassified | place: USA: California...
GAGATATACAGGCATGCATGTGTCTCTACTCTTTTTTTCTCTATATAAGCAACTTCCCGCCGTTCTCACGCCGGATTCACGGGGTATTCCCGCCATCCTCACGATATCCTCACTACGTCCTCACGATATAGGTTCTCTCACGCCGTTCTCACGCCGGATATACCTAGGCCTCCCTATATAGGGTAAGGGTTAAATTAATCAATGAATAGGTTGTTAGTCTGGGTATTTATTCTTATATTGTCTATATAGATGTTTTAAAAGGTTATACTATGGCTAATACTCCAGTAATAGAAGTAAATACTGCTTACTCAGTACTCCAACCAATGTTTGAAAAGGTTGTAAGGACTATCCGTTCCAGTACTACGGCCGAGCATTACTATGCCAGTGAGAGGTATATAGATAACTTCCTTAATTATATTGAGAGTGAAACTCACTTAGGTATCTTTCCTACTGGATATAGTAGAACTATCATACGTGCTTATTATGCTTCCGAACTTAGGAGTATATTGATCAATCATCCTTTGAATCAAGAAAGCTAGGTCAGGAAGAGCCGTCATTCAAGCTTTTGCCCGTCTCTATTCAACGTTTTTGATCTCTCATTCAAGAATTACGCCCATTCAAGGTTTTTGAAAGCTCTATTCAAGGAATTCGTCCATTCAAGCTATATAAGGGTTATATAGAGTTACCTACCACTACTACCACTACCCTCCTATCCTCTTATTTAGAATGAAAATAAATAAAAAAAAAGTTTGTGAATTAGTTGCTATAACGGATATTAGTTCGTATATTTAGGTATATTAATTTAAAAACGGTTATATCATGAAATTAAAATCAATCACTTCTCAAACAATTATTAATTTAAAAAATTACAAACCATTCTATTTCTTTAACACTGAATCACGTTTAGATAAATTAAACAAGGATACTATGATTAAAGTTAATGGAGTTACTCATTATTTATTTACTAAGTAACAAAAATAAATTAAAAAGAAGTTGGATCTTCGGATCCTTCTTCTTATATTTAGGTATTAATAATTAAAACAAATAAAGGTTATGCTAAAATTAAAAAATCCATCCACAAAATTCTCAATCATTTACGAATCAGAAGATATGTCTGAAAATAAGGTATACGATTACCTATTATCTGAGCAAGAAGCTGATTTGGTATTAGATAATTCAGATTGCTTTATTCTTTCTTCCGAAACTGATATTGAAGAATGGGAAGATATGACAGGTATTTACGATAAGGAATCTTTTGATAATTGTTCAGAAGACTTCAGTATGGAAAAATATTTTGAATTTATTGAGGAATAAGTTGCCTCTTAAGTTAAAAGTTCTTATATTTAGATATCAATAATTAAAACAATAAAGGTTATGAGTGAATTAAAAAATTATTTAGAAGAGCAGTTTAAAATGCTTGATCGTGGAATCGTTGCTACTCCAAAGACTAGAGAAGATCTAGAAAGCTTTGCTAAAGCCAATCATGGTTCAATGGATTTGCTGTTAATGCAGATGGCTATGAATTTCGGTTATAAGATCGCTTTGGAAAATGTTGAAGAAACTTTAAATGCTCAGTAATATGGAAAAGATAGTTGTATTTGATGAAATGAATGCACCTGATGCTTCAGGTTCAAGCTTAAAAGGATATATAAACGCTACTTACGACCAGTTAGTTGAGGTATTAGGGGAACCTACTTTTGATGAACCTTCTGGTGATAACAAGACTCAAGTCGAATGGATAGTGAAATATAAGGATAAGTATGGTGGTGTATATTTGTTTACTATTTACGATTGGAAAACTTTCGATAGAAACTATACTTTAAACCAGCTTAATAGATTTAATGTTGGAGGAAAACATTCAGCATATGATTTCATAGATTATTTGGAAAATCGAATTTAATTTCTTATATTTAGATATAATTAAAAAATAATAAAGGTTATGTATTCAGCAAAAGAAATCGACAGAATGTCAATAGATGAATTAGAAGGATTAGGATGTTACTTAAGTCCAGAACAAATGTCTAAATGGTCCGGAATGGGATATGATGGAAAAACATTTGTAGAATTGACTAAAGAATAGTTGTGACTTACAATTATATTTCATATATTAAGGTATATTAATTAAAAAACAATAAAGGTTATGTTAAAATTTAAAGATTCAAAAAAGGAGTTTAGTATTGTCTATCAGTCTGAAGATATGTCTGAAAATACTGTTTATGATTATTTGTTGACTGAAAGGGAAGCTGATTTGTTAATGGATAATGGAGATGTATTTGTTTTAGATTCTAATACAGATATAGATGAGTGGGAAGAAATGACTGGAATTTATGAAGAAGATGAGTTTAAATTAAATTCTGAAGATTTAGGATTGTCTAACTATTTTACTTTTGAATAATATGAAAATAAGTGAAATTCGTCATGTATTAGAGAAAGCATTATCTCAATTAGATAGAATAGAAAGTCCTAATGAAGTAAAAATGTATCATACTTTAGATACTGGAGGATATAGTGGAGATTGTAATGAGGTATATGATTTTGATTTAGGTATTAGTTATGATAAAGAAGATAATGTAATCTTTTTAGAATATTATGGAGACGAAAATCCCGGTACTAATGGAGTTGTATAATTGAATAATAATTCGTATATTTAGAATATGGAAAAATTAGATCCTCCTGTCGATAAGGAGAAGTATAAAGAGATTCCGAAAGGATTGAGTGATTATGAAAGAAATAAAGTTTCTAATATTCCTACTCATTTTACTATGGAATTGAGAACTGAAGGGAGATATAAGGGATTTGATAAAGTTACCTATTATAGGGAAAATCTATTAGAAAAAGTTGCTAGAGAGGTAGAAAGTTCTTATATTTAGATATAATTAAAAAACAATAAAGGTTATGACAAAAATTGAAATTATCAAAAAAGCTGTTATCTCGAATGACAAGAAGATAGATGAGCTAAAAGTTAAAAGAAGTAAAGTAGAGGAATCTAAAACTGATGAGCTTTCTAGAATGTATCTAAAATATTTTGGTGAGTGTTTAGTTGATGATGATACGATTGAAGCATCAGATACTTATGTCTACTTTAAGAGATTTAATAGTGACTATAACTATCATAAAGAAGTGATGACTATTTCTGTCCGTCCTAAAAGTTGGAGGGATGATGAAGCTGATTCTATTGAAACTTCTTTTTACTCTACTAATGCTAATAGTGAATTTGAATTGAATAGAATGGTATTGATTGGTAATGTTGGTCAAGTAATTCTAGATTTTCAGGATGATATTATTGCTGAATATAATTCTATTTGTGCTAGCTTTAAGGTTGAACTATCTAAATTGAGAAAAGAGATTTGGGATTTAGAGAAGAAGGTTAGAGAAATGAATTCTGAAATTAGTACTATTGAGGATAATGCTTTGATGGCTCAGATTCATAATGATGGATTAGAGTTTAAAGTTGATAAGGAGAACTTATATAGACTTCCTAATTTAGATATTCGATTTGATTGGAATGTAAGGTACATAAAGAAGATTAAAGTAACGGATAAAACTAAATCCGGAAAGAGTGCTGATATTGAATTAGTGACTGTTAATAATTCCTGGAATGAAGAAAAGAATGAATATGAATTAGAGTCTAGAACTCTTAATTTTCAGAAAGTGAGAATGGATAAGATTTCTCATCTAGTAAGCTGGAATAAAGATATTATTGTTAGTTAATTTTTATTGTTTGTTTTTAATTATTGTTGAGAGAAAAGGAGGTATTTAGTTGCCTCCTATTCTTTTTTTTCGTATATTTAGATATATTAATAAACAAATAAAGGTTATGACTAAAACGCAATTAAAAAAAGAAACTACTAAAAGAGTAATCAATCATCTAATCCAGGAGTTTGATGCTTACAACATTGAAAGAGAAGCTCAATACTTCGAATTCTGGGCTGATTATAAAAGCCATCGCTTTCAATTACAAATGGATACTAGAGGATATGATATCAGTAGTTGGGATAGTGTTAAGCTATCAGGAGATGGCTGGACTAAAGAAGAGCTAGATAAGCAGAAGTTTGCTGTTGAATTAGAAGATTTAATGAATGAAAGAGTTAGGGAGTTAGTTGCTTCCTAATTCCTTTTTTCGTATATTTAGATATATTAATTAAAACAAATAAAGGTTATGACAAAACAAGAATTCTTAGACGGTAAATCATTTTCACTTCCTTACACTTTTAATAACAGTACTTACAAGTATAGCCCTGGAAGTGTAGAGTTCGGAGCATTAGAACAAGAGTATAGAATGTCAAGTGATGAGCAAAGAGTAATAATCTCAGACTCTATAATGAATGTAGAGAAGATAGGTACTAAAATGGTTACCCTATATACTTACTTATTAGGAGATAAGATAGTGAAGAAGATTAGGTATGAGGATATGGTCGAGTTTATCTCGGCCTAATCTCCGTCTGATGGCAAGGTGATGTAAGCCTTATATAACACTGACAGTATTGTTCCCTATAGCGGCGTGAGAGACGTCGGGAGAGCCATACCTATTAGTATATATCTGATAGATTTTCGGTATATAGTGGTATATATGTATATATTACTTAAGTCTTTCCCTAACTAACGATACTATTGTAGGAATACTAACGAATACTACTACCACATAATGTCCTAAATGTAGATTCTCCGGAGTTAATAATGCTACCGCCCCTATATAGAATTGTAATAAGATGATAGTAATTTCAATCATCAGTTTAATTTCATTACTCATAACATAACCATTTTCGTTCATATGTTTAATATAAGACTTTTTTGTATATAAAACAACAATACTAAGGAAAATTTTTTTGCAAATTTTTCTCTATATAGGGGTATTATTCAATATGTCAATGAACTATTAGTATTTAATGGGGCCTATACTATTAAGGCTATATATGGACGTACTTATCGTACTGGTAGCTTTATGGTGCTTTCTATATACCTAAGATATGAACTATTTATAGTTAAAGCAACTATAAGGTGCAGAAATTAGACCCACATACTTTATTCTCTATCTTTGAACAAGGAGATGAAGAAATATACAAAGAGAACAATGTTCAAGACCTCTTAGATAATCCTTATGTACTAATAGGAATGGTTGTTACAGGAGTAGAGAATTTCTATTTAATCGATAAGATGTACTCACTCAGACATCCAGAAGAGTATAAAAGAGTGAGAGAGAGCATTAGACTTAAGTATTTCCGTAAACTATTCGGATACCTAGATAGAATATCCCCCGTAGAGATGGATGTAGTGTATAGGATAGGCTCAGATTTTGAACTAGATAGATCTTTAGATGCTTTAAATGATCTACTATATTATTTTCAAAATATAGAACAGTATGAAAAATGTGCAGTAATTAAAAAATATACCGACCTTTTAATCAATAAAAAGTTGGAAACTCTAATTTAATTTCTTATATTTAATTATAAAACGGTTATATTATTTATTATGTTAGAATTTATACTTTACTACGGAGTTTTCGGATTTATCCTTTCAATTTTTTTAAATATTGTGTTATGGTCTATGCATAGGCCTATCTTAGGAGGATTCGAAGTTATTGCCTGTATTATCTTATGGCCTACGGTCATTACGAGTTTTATCAACACACTCAACGGGGTAGAAGAAGAGATAGAAGAATAAATTTAAATTAAAGGTTATGTTAACAGATACTATTACATTTGAAAAAGCTTTAGAATTAGAGGATCAAGGTAAACTTTTCATCTTCGATACAGGAGATGATCAAGGATATCATAAAAAAGCTAAGGAGTGGCAAGCTAACTTTCATCAACTACGAACCAAAGCCCGTCATGTACAATCTCAGAACATAGCAGAGCATTTCAATGCTCGCTACCTAATAGAGAAAACTACTAAAATAAATGAATACACATTTGAATGGAAGTATCTGAGAGGTATCGAGAATACCAGTAGTACATCTACAGTAGAGGATTCCATTGAATATGTATACGCTCTTACTAATAAAGGATATCCGGACTTAGTCAAGATAGGTATGACTAGAAACACACCCGAACATCGAGTCAACCAAATCAACGGCACCGGTACGGTGGATCTATGGGAGGTAAAGTTTGCTTTACCGGTCAAACAAGGAACAGGTATGAAAGTCGAACAGCAGGTTCATAAATTCTTTCAAAAAGAGAGGTTTCATGCCCGACATGAAAACGACCGTGAAATGTTTAAAATCGATATATTTATAGCAATGGATACCATCCGTGAGATTGGATCTTTATTTCAAGCTGGTCAACCGAAAATATACTAATACAACATGCAATTCTATTCGTTTAACACAACAGGAGAGCGTCCCTCTCGTTTTATCTATCTAGCCCATAATCCTACTGGTCAATTAGTAAAGGTATTAAGCAGATACATTAAAAATACTCGTAGAAGAGAGAAGAAATAACGCGGGCGAACTTCGCGCGTTTGCGCGGCGGGCTTCGCTATTTACTAAACCCCTATCCTCCCCTGAAAAAACATTAAAAAAAGTTGGTTACTAACTTACTTTTTCGTATATTGTATATATAAATAAAAAGGTTATGAGATATTTAAGAATTATTTTACTATTACTAACGGCTTTTACCGTATCGTGTACAGAAGAAGATATAAATCCTTCACTATGTCCTGATGGTAATTGCGATGGAGCTTTATATATACCTTTTCCAAAAGATGCTAACGGGTATTATCATGTAGATTTAGATTTTAACGGAGAGTATTTACCTCGATTCGATATTTTTGTAGAAGGAGATGATGTTGACCCTTACTACTACTATAATGATATGGGGGTAGTACAAGCTGCTTTTATATCAGACAGTTTTTGGATTATGCCTAATGGAGTTGAAATGGATTTAGTTCAGTCTACTACATTTTATCTTAATAATTCTACACAAAACAACGAATATACTCCAAGTTTACCTAGTAAAAAATGGGGAAAACGTATCGTAGGTCCTATTCCCAACGAATTTATAGGGGATACTATCACTATTCAGGCAGAAATATATTGGGATGGAGGGTCAAAAAGTAAGTCTCAATTATTTGAAGAAAAATTTATCATAGAATAGTTGCTTATTCGAATTTTTTTTATTACCTTAGTAATATTATTAATTAGATTATTAAAATAATAAATAAAAATATAAATTAAATACTATAATAAATTATATATATGAGAAATAAAGTATCAATTAATACAAAATTAGGTAGAATAGAATCCGAATTGAAAAAACTTAATTATACGATAGGGGTGAATGATAGAGAATCATCTTACATTCATCTAGATAAGGTTAATAGCCTTTTATCGGATATCACTACTCTTTTAAATAGGGAAACTCAAGATTAGTTATGTTAGAGGCAGAAAAAATACAAGGTAATTGGGAAAAACATATCAAGATAGTAGATCACTATATAACAGATCGTAAAGATCAAGTTAAGGCTATGTTAGATCACTTATCGGAGATATATGTTATGGCTCCTGCTAGTTCCAAAACATGGTACCATAATGCTTTTCCTGGCGGTTATGTGGATCATGTTAATAGAGTAGTACAATATGCTATAGAACAGCATAAATTATATGAAAAAATGGGCGGGACTGTTGACTATACTGAAGAGGAGTTAGTTTTTGCTGCTTTGTTTCACGATTTAGGTAAGATAGGCGATGGAGATCGTCCAAATTACATACCTCAGACTGATAAATGGCGTCAAGATAAGCTTTCAGAGATGTATACATACAATTCAGAACTAGATTTTATGCTTATTCCAGATCGCTCTCTATTTATTCTTCAAAAATTTGGAATTAAAGTTAGTCAGAAAGAATTTTTAGGAATTAGGTTACATGATGGAGTATTCGATAAAGCTAATGAAGCATACTTTTTCAGTAATATAGAGTCTTCTAGACAGAAAACATCTATCATTTCAGTTCTACATACAGCAGATTTTTTAGCTTCTAAGGTAGAGTATGACTTATGGAAAAAAAGCGGAGGGAATTCAGCACCAAAAGCTAAAAAAATAGAATCCTCTACAGGTAAGAAAGTAAATTCTTCAGAAGGATTATCAAATATGTTAAAAAATCTATAAGCATGTTAATAGCAGTAATATTTTTAAGTATTATAGTAGTTACATTAGGTATTGCAATACGCAATCTCCTTATAAAAGTTGAAAGATATGAAGATATCACAGTGAATCAGACAAGCTATCTTCAAAATATATCTAATTTAATAGTAGATTCACAAAAGCACCTACAAAGCCTAGATGAAAAAGGGGTATTTCAAAGCGATGATGAGGTCGGTTATTTTTTTGAGCAAATGCAAAACGTACAAAAAGAGCTAGACCGATATATGCTCCCAGAAAATTATGGCAAGAAAGAAAGCTAGTAGTAACTACTTCACAAAAGAAACAGAAGAATACATAGTAAGGTATAATAATTCAGTAGATTCAGTATATAGAGCTAAGATATTTACCGATCATATATATTTACCATTTTATAAATTAGCGGAAAATATTATACACACCTTTAAGTTCTACTATACAGATGTAGAGCAGATAGAAGACCTCAAACACGAGGTTGTTTCTATGTTATTAGAGGAAAAAATAATGAAATTTGACTCCACTAATGGAGCAAAAGCATATTCATATTTTGGAACAATAGTTAAGAGGTGGTTAATAAACTATAACAATAAAAATTATAAGAAGCTTAAACAAATAGGGTCTTTTGATGATATGGAAGAATCCTTTGAAGGTGGTTTAGATATTCAACTACCTGGAGGTATTACTTTAAGTCAATTCTTAGATATGTGGGTTGAGAAAACTTACGATAAATTAGAAGAACTATTTAATAAAGATAGTGAAAAACAAATAGCAGACGCTGTACTTACTATATTTAAGTCCAGATACGACTTAGATATCTTTAAGAAAAAAGCACTTTACATTTATATACGAGAGATGACCGACTGTGAGACTCCTCATCTAACCAAAGTTATATCTATACTAAAAGATGACTTTTATGAAATATACCATAGGTATCATGAAAAAGGTAAAATTATAATAAAAGAACTATAATCTATTTATTATAAAAACATATGGATTCGGATAAAGAAATATTTAAAGGCAAGACATTATCGAATCTCTTCGAAGAAATTTACAATAACTCTAGAGAAACTAAAACTCAAGTTAAAGGATTAATTGGAGAGTTAAAACCTCTTATTGAAAATATAGGAGATGCTACTCTTCTTGTACCTATGATTAAAGAGTATATGGAGATTGGAGTTAAAAACGATGAACACCTTATAAAATTAGCTACCGTTATTCAAAGAATAGAAGCAATTCAAGCTAAAGGAGGAGATAATGACATGTTTGACTTCTCAGATCTTCAAGAACTTTTAGAAGAATCAGAGAAAGCACAAGAAGAATTAGAGCAAAAAGCAGAGGATACAGAAGAAGATGAGTTATAATTTATCTCTAAATACATCTCTTGGAGGTGGAACAGCCTCCCAATCTCGCAATGGCGGGAAAACAACCTACTACGGTAGGGTTGTTGATGTAATTTTAGATGAATCCCATCCTCAATACACAAGTAGAGGTGGAGGAATATCTATAAATGGAGTTTTCTATAAGCCCCTTACTTCAACTGCTAGTGAACAAAGCCCTACAGATCTTCCATTTGCTTATCAACAACAAGCTCAAATAAAAACAGTCCCCTTAATTGGAGAAATAGTACAAGTAGAATCACTACCAGTACCTTCAGATACGGATTTTATAGGTAAATCAAGAAAGTATTATACAAAAATTCTTAATATCTGGAACAATGCTAACAACAATTTCTACCCAGATACTAATGCTAATTTAGATATAGATTTTTCACAAGGTAGTCGGTTTGTAGAATTAGGAACAGTAAATCCTATTGGCTCTAGCCCTGGAGATTTGCAAATAGAAGGTAGACAAGGACAGTCTCTTAGATTTACCGGTGGTAAGTCCCTTTCTAATCCCTGGGTAGATTCAAGTAATTTAGGTAAACCTATAATTATTTTAAGCAATGGCCAAAAAGAAACAGAAGATGGCTTTACTACTATAGGAGAAGATGTAAATGAAGACAGCTCTTCTATATATCTAGTATCAGATCATAAAATACCTCTTAAGCAGGCTAGTGAAAAAAGAAAAGCTTGGGATGAAGCTCCAACTAAAGCTGATCAATTTAAAGGAAATCAGGTAATAATTAACGGAGGAAGACTTTATCTCAATGCAAAAGAACATGACTTACAGCTCTCTAGTGTAAAAAGTATTGGACTAAATACTGAAGGGTCTATAAATATAGATGGCTCTTCTTACCTTTGTTTAGATGCTCCAATAATTTACTTAGGAGAAAAAGCTAGAACTTCATCAGACAGTAATAGAGAGGCTGTATTATTAGGAAACCAAACAGAAGCGTTCTTACAGAATGTTCTAACCCTTTTAGAAGGGATGGCTAAAGATATGGCAAGTGCTAAAACTATTAAAGGTCATCCTATACCATTACTTAATAAAAGAGGGAAGCAAGCCCAACCTGTTATCAGGCAGTTGAAAAACTTAATAAACCCTAATGGACCTTCTCAACTGAAATCTAAAAAAGTATTTACAGAGTAATGGCAATAACATCACAAATATCGGCAATCGTTGCAACTCAACTTGGAAGTATAGAAGGAGAGTTAGAAGCAAGAATCCAATTAGAAGCTAATAGGATGTTAAGTAAATTTTCTAATCAATGCCCTGATAACAATACGCTGGTAAGTATTATAAATACTAGAAACACTTTACTGAGAGGAGTTAATCAATTTCAAATTAAATCTAATAAATTTTTAACTTTTGCAACTAATTTAAAAAGAGCAATACAAGCAGCTAATATAATACTCAGGCTTCTAAAAGTAAATCCTACACCAGTTGCTATAGGAACACCTCCAGCTAAGGATTTTGGAGGGTTAATATCAGCTAAAACTTCTGGACAACTGACCTCACTTGCAGATAGGTTATATAATATACGTCGTCTTCTAGAAAATTTAGAAGGAGATGTTGAATCTATAGAAAGCCTAGTAAAGGGAGTAGGCCCTAGTCTAAATAATGTCAGAAGTTTATTAGAAAGCGTAAATGATAAATCTCAAGACTGTATAGCAGAACAAGCATCTGGTGCTACATCGGATGAATTAAAAGAATTATTAAACAAAATCCAACCTTTAGAGAATACAGGTTCAGAAGGAACTCCTAGTCAAGAGTATTTTTATACTGGGGCTAATGGAAGAAACTATACATTAGCAATTATACAAGAAACTCAAGGTAAAGGACCTGTTCCTAGAAGGATAGCAGTAGCTAAAGACAATCTCGGAGTTATAATACTCAGAGGACAACCATCTTTTAGTTCAGACACAAAAGTACTATTAGATGAATTAAAATTCAGAATAGATAATCAACTTCCATAAAACAACTATTTATAATTATGAAACTCGATCAATTAAGAAAAATCATACGAGAAGAGGTAAAAGCAGCTGTTAAGGAGGAGTTACAGGAAATGCTTAATGAAGCAGTTAGAGTAGCATCTACTCCTGTTCAACAGCCTCAACAAACAGCTTATGAAAACAGAATAGGTACTCCTACAACAGATGTAGCAAAACCAATAAGTAAGTCACAAGATCCTATCATGGAAATGCTTAACCAAACAAAAGCATCTATGACATCAGAAGAGTATAAAAACATATATACAGGAACTTCAGATATGATTCAAAAACCCAATTTTGCTTCAATGATGGCAAATAATATGGGAATGACTCAACGAGGAAATCAACCGGGCTTAGATATATCTCAATTTGATTTTGTAAAAAAAGCAGGAGAAGTATATAAAAAATCTGTAGAAAAAGATAAACAAAAATACGGAGTAGCTTAATATGGCATTTAATCGTAGAAAAATAGACCCTTTAGACCTGCAGCCAAGAAAAGCTGTAGGAGTATCTTTACCATTATCCGGAAGAGCGGTGTTTAATGCTACCTACGAAACAAAAGATGCTATAAGGACTAATCTTATAAACTATTTTTTGACGGGCCAAGGAGAAAGGTACTTAAACCCCGGTTTTGGTACGATCTTAAGAAGCTTGATGTTTGAAAATATTAATCAAGATTTGGTAGATAGAGTTAAATCTACCGTACGTAAAGGATTGACGGAATACTTTCCAAGAGTTATTCCAACAGATTTTCAAGTATTAGGAACCCCAGACACAAATACAGTTACGTTATTACTTAAATATGCTATCCAAGATACAAATATAGAAGATGAGGTAGTAATTAAT
>Ga0222719_10004429_pt1 | contig 12324 bp, 12 predicted proteins | sample C33_34DmetaG_FD_165039 | JGI IMG/M metagenome (GOLD analysis project Ga0222719, IMG submission 165039) | Estuarine water microbial communities from San Francisco Bay, California, United States - C33_34D | ecosystem: Environmental > Aquatic > Marine > Unclassified | place: USA: California...
TCGCTTACGGAACGATATTGCGTTCCACCCTTCTTAGTGACTTCAGGTGCTTTTCTCTCATCCATTTGGATGTTTTTAATCTTGCGAGTAACATCCTCTGTTGCACTCGCTGCACCTTGCTCATAGAAGAACTTAGCAAACTTTTCAGGATTCATAGCTACAGCCAATGCCCTATGATAACCTGCTGCATCACTCATCATCCCACTGTCATCCAAATACTTTGCAATAAAGTTTTGTGGCGACAGTTGAGACTTCTTGATTTCATCAGCAGTAGAAGGTTTGTAGCTAATCGTGGTGTCTCCCAAATTGAAATCAAAACCTTTGAAATCGTTAAACACCTCGTTGGTTTTCTTCTCAAACCATTCACGCTTTCTTTTAACCTCCTCCTCATAAGTCTTAGACTGCTCTATATATTGTCGATAGGCTTCAATTTCTTGCTGCTCGCTTTCAGACTTTTGAACCATACTTGACTCAAGGGGTTCTTTATACATCTGCTTTTGCTCGTTGAAGAAACTTTTAGCCTTCTTAACAACCTTTTTCTTTGCCAACTTCTTTCTCTTGATGTCTTGCTCATCATCTAAGTCTTCATCATATGAAAACTCAGACATCATTAACTCTACATCTTCCATATCAAAGGCATCGCCATTTGCTATGTAGAACTCTTTTAGAAGTTGGTCGTCATCCATGCTATCAAAATCCCTGTTGAGTTTGATGTAGTCATCCATTCCCCTTCCTGTCTTTTGCTTATACTCGTAGTATGCAGCAATATCTTCGGGAAGTTCTTGGTTAGCTGACCTTTCCTCGAACAACTCATCAATAGAAGATAGTTCTCTGTTGTAGCGATTCTTGATATACTCAAGCACATCATCATCGCCAAACTCTTTAGGACTTTCTTCTTCAACAACTTGCTCCTCTACAGGACTTTCCTGTTCTACAGAATCCGTTGACTCTGTATCTTCATTTAATTCTTGTTCGTGCTTATCAACAAGTTCTTGCTCTACTTCTTGAACAGACTTTTCGTCTACACTTACTTCTCTAACTTTTAATTCCATTTGATTACAAATTTAATAAATTATTTTTAATCGTTTTTACTGTTCCCAATAAGTGCTATTATAAATAGCAACACACATAACGCAATCATATCATATTATCTTGGAGAAAATTGAGATAGATCAAACCCATCTAAAGTGTCCTCATTGGATTCAAACTTAATTGGTGCTAGATTGTTTTTTCTCTGATCAATCAACTTAGACTGCTGTGTATTCTGCTGACTTATTCTTTTAGCTTTCTCTTCATCTCTTTTTGTCTCCCTATTGTCAACAGATTGCTGCTGCATATTGTAAATTTGCTGATTGTATTGGAACTCTTCTGCCATCAACTGACTCTTTAATACAGCCTCTTGCTTCATTTTTTCAATCTCAAAAGCAACCTCTGCCTGTTTTATTTTTATCTTGCCATTAGTTTCAGCTTCTGTTTTCTGCATAGCTATACCTGCTGCCATTTGCTGTGACTGCATATTCTGCTGTGCTGCTATTGATTGCTGCTGCATAGCCATCTGCTGCTCCCTTTCCATCTTAGCCTTACGCTTTAGTTTTAACAATTGATTGGCAACTTTAAGGTTTTTAACTTCCCTAATATCAATCGCATCCTCTAGATTGATATCATTTCTCGATAAAGCCATTTGAATGTTCTGTTCCAACATAGCTTTTTCTTCTTCGTCAGGAGATATTTCTATAAATATTCCAAAGTCGTAAATATACAAATCGGCAATACTATCCAAAATGGATACATTGTACTTGCCTATCTTGTTTACAAAGTCGTCTTTAAAGTCTGAATATTCCAAGATGTCTGCAATCCTATATGTCAATGCCTCAGACAAACTCCTAAAAATGTAAAGACTTCCATCAAGGATATGTCTTGTAGCTGTGTTAGAATTTAATGCTGCCAACTTTTGTAATCCAACTAACGCATTAGCATCAGGAGTCGAAGCATCTCTAGCTTCGTTTAATCCTGTTACCGTTCTAATCATGTTTAGGTAGTGGTTGTAGTTGTATATCAACATCTGTGCCTTACCTGCTCCACTATTAGAGTTTAGCTGTTGTATTGGAACTCTTGCATTATTAAACTCCCCATCCTGCGTATATGACCTACCGATTACACTACCTGTTTGAAAGTATAACCTCAAGGCATCTTCGGGATTGTAGGCGTTGCCTGTTCCCAAATCCACCTCGTTCAATCCATCGGCATCAATATAAACACCATCAGGTACAACCCTTGATATTACCTGCTGCAATTTCAAGTGTGTAATCTGAATCAAATCAGCAAATGGTATCATCCTCCTAACCAATGATTCAATAGCACCCTTATACATTCTCGGTGCTACTGCTACATAATTAGGTAGTGCGTGCTGAGATGAAGACTTAGGGCGAACCATATTCTTAGCCATCTCCCACTTGATGACAATATCAGTACCCATTACCATAATACCATCATACCATACATCAATGGTCTTCTCTATCTTTTCAAATCTTCCTTCTTCCAACATCTCTTGTGGTGGGTTAAAAGTATCATCCTTCTCAATTACTTTAGTTCCACCTGTTTCAAGAATCTTTTTCTTATATACAATCTTGTTGGTTGTCTTATAGTTAAAGTACAAAAGTGTTACCGTATCTCTACTAAACAACTCTGCATCGTAAAATTGCTCTAAGTTATGATAGTCATACCAATCCTGCCCTGCCTGTCTAATCAACTCCATGTCTTCCTTACGGATGTCAGGTTTTATTTTATATATCTCGGACAGATGTACATTTTTAACCTCGCCCCAATAAAAGCAATCTTTGAAGTGAGGGTCTTCTGTATAGCTATACACTACATTTGCAGGGTCAACATATGAGATATTTACTCCTGCTCCTTGTTGAAACTCATGCCTTACTATACCTAATCCACAAACAGCTAAATCATAATCAACTCTTTTGCGTAGGTCTAAATAATGATTCTCTTCTAGCACAGTGTTAATAGCCTCCTCCTCTGCAATCTCAATAGCAGGCTTATAGTTTAATTGCATATACAATGCAAGTTCTTCGTCATTATTTGGCAGATCTTCTGATTGTGTTATAAATGGATTGATTCCTGTGTTTTCTTGTATTATAGTCAACATCTCTTTAGCCAACATTTGACCTTGAATCATATCCTGATACTTGCTTCTTTTTTCCTGAGATAGAGCATCCTGAGAATAAGCCTTTGCTTTAAAAAGTCTATCGGACATTCCGTTAACCACAATATCAACAAATTTAGGTATAACAGGAACAGGTGTCCAATCAAGATTAAGATAAGATAGGTCTCCATCTACAGCAATCTCGTCTTTATATTTCTTGATAGACTGCTCTCCTCTTGCATATAGTCGAAGTCTATGATACTCTGACCAATTACTGTAGAATCTACAGTTACCATAGTCTCTCTTGAACCATTCATATTGAATAGCCTGACCCACCTTTAATCCAAACTCTTCAGAGTTCTTTTCAGCATTGGATGCTAATTGGTCAGGAAACCCTGTGTTATATATGTTGACATTCTTTATCATCTTATTATTTCACTTGTAGTTCCTATGTTATTGTACCTTGCAAAGTTAATGCTTATTTTTGACTTTGTTTTTTCGGGTAGGTACTTGTGCTTCTGACACGCCATTATCGCTAACCCTGAACTAATTGAAGCATCATATTTTGTTCTATTTGTAATATCAAACTTTGCCCAATCTTGTAGTGTTCTATTGAATGGCATAATTCCCATCTCTTCAGATGGTCTATACTCCCCCTCCAAATCAAAACCTATATGCTTTTCAATATACGACTCTATTGCAGCAGCGTGTGCCTGCTTCACATCTTCCGATGAGTTTGGTATTCCACCTAACTCTTTCTCAGTCTTTGACAACCTATGTGTAGGTTTATCAGGTCTATTCAAACAAAACCTCCTGTACCCTCTATTCTTGAAATGATATAGCAGTCTTGGTTTATTATTTTCTATAAGTATCGGCATACCGTAAAATATACAAGCCATCAGCACCTCTTCAAAGAATATCTCTGCTGTCTGTGGTCGTGCCACATACTCCAAGAAAAACTCGTTACTTGGTGCATCATCCATATTGTACTTAGTCAATCCATGCAACGCACCGTTAGAGCCTCCACCTCCTACTGTTCCACTAATGTCATAGCTATCGCAACCAAATGCTCCGATGTGTTCATTAGCAGGGGTTATTTCTCCTCTGTAGTTTTTATTTATTTTGTTTTGCAGATGCTTCGGTGGTAACCACGATACAGAGAACCTACCCCTTGAGTCAGGCTTCCATACTACTTGGCTGTCTCTTATGCCATCCTTCCAATGGAAAGACCCCCTAGTCACATAATGCTCCCTAATCATAGAATCATTATAGTCTATCTGCTGATATATCTTTGTAAGATTAAATATCGAAGACTTACTCTCATCCCTAAAAGCGTGTGACTCCGTTCTTGGAAACTGTCTATAGTATTCATTGAGTGCATCAGCATCCTTTTTCAAAGAGTCAACCTCTGCCTCCCAATAATCTATAGCACCAACATCAATCATCTCGCCATCAATACCAAGAATAGGCTTAGAAGGAGTACGCAGAACAGGCATCCCGAATCGGTCAATAAAGCCTTCCATATTCCACTCCATAGGAATAAAAAGACTATACAAGCCACTTTTCGTTTGCCCATTTTTGTTTCGAGTTTCAGTTTTGGAATCATAGTATAAATGTTTAAAGTTGCCACCACCCTTGCTCTGTGCATTGGCTGTAGAGCCCATCATGCACTTACCTATAATTTTCCTACCCAATCTTAAACAGGTCTTAGTAACTCTCCAATTATTTAAAATGTTGTTTGGTTTTATCCATTTTCCACTCTCATCGTGTACTAATAACAATAGCTTTTCTCCATCGTAGCTGTTGTCGTCTGTATTCTTCCAATCTATTGTGGTGTCTAGTCCATCCATAAAGTCCTCGTCTATGGTGTGCATGTTCTTTTTGGTAATCTTAGATGCAGGTACTCGGTACGCTAGCTCTGTCTTTGGCTTATCCATACCATCCATGATAGGCTTGAAGAAGAATGGTAGCTTAGAGTTGATAGGCACAACCTTGTCGGTAAACATCTTCTTAGCATCCGTACCTGTCTTTGATAGTATGCCAATTCTTGAATCCCTTGCAAGGGTAGCCACATTCACACACTCGGATGAAGACATGAATGAGAATCCACTACGCCTAATCTTTAGATACACCATCCCAAATGCTCTTGAGTCTGCCTTTGATGCTTCCCAAAATATATATAGAATCCTATTAGCCTCTCTGAAATCGGGGTAGCCAACATCTATACTTGTCCACTGCAAGTACATATAGTGTGAGCCTGTGATGTATGTAGGCTTACCATTATTCATAAACCAATAACCATCCTCTCTTCTATCAAACTCTTCTTCTATATATCCAACCCATCTTGATTTAAAATCTGATGGCATTTGATTCCATTGAAAGATAGACTTGATTCTTGATAACTCTTTAGGTAATTCTGTTCGTTCCCAATATTGTTCAGATTTTTGAAAGTGACTTTCGTGACATGACTTAGGTGTTTTAGGAAGTGCAATAAATAACCCTTCAATTTTATATATCTCTCCTATTTGTCCTGTCTTAGATATTACAACAAGATCATAGTCTTTATTATAACCATACTCCCACGACTTGTTCCTGTTCTTTTTGGTAAGAACATTCTTGGGTATGTAGTCCTTTACTACTTCATATAGTATATTATTTAGACCTTCGTTCTGCAAATCCTGTGTTTGTATTTATGTTACTGCTTGATGGCGATTCGCCTGTAAGCCTTTCTCTTTCTTCTTCTATTTTGCTTAGTATCTCAAAGGCATCAAAGATTGCTAGCTTCTTAGATGCTGCTGCGTTTTTTAATCTATCTGCTGCCACATCATCATCCCCACCTGTAATGATTTCCTCATTGGCAACCTTGATAAGCTGCTCTACTGCTCGCTTGCCTGCTGCTATTATTTTAGATTTAAGTTCGTTTACTTCTTTCATTTTAATTTTAAAAACATTACCTGAATTAATCTTGTGTCAAAGTTTTCTTCAATATTCCTTGAGTGGTTAATATGCGAATCAAAAATAAAAACGCTATTGTAACTTGCTTTATTTACAATCACAGGGTTCTTGTTTTCATCATATAAAGTAGTTCCATAACCACTAGGGTGCTTTTTGTTTAAATATAAAATAACAGTCTTATCCCCATGCATATCATCCTTGTGTATGTAGTTGGGTTCTTTTTGATTTCTTGGAGACTTCCTTACAAAGTTTAATACACAATCATAATTAGGTAATATTCTTTTTATATAGAATTCAAACAAGTCGTTTTGCCTAACTTGTATGCCTCTAAATACACCCGATCTTGTTTCTACATCAGCAAAGACTCCATCCATTATGCCACTTACATAATCATCAGGATTCTCTAACACATCATCAAGCCTAATACAAATCATACTACTCCAACTATTTGATGGTCAAACATTCTGTACATAATATCTCCATCCACATCAAATTCATATTCACTCTCAGGTTTAAAAATAACCCTATCGCCCTTTTTAACGCCCTGTGTTGAAAGATATTTGTTTGGATACTCCATAACCCCAACCAATGGCTCTCGTGTGAATGGCTTGAAGATATAGCTGTCCTGTGGTGGTATAGGAGACACGAAGCAATATCTATCATGTGGCTTCCATTCTCCATCCTGCTTATACATAAAAAATTGGTCGTTGTCTATAAAGAACAAATCATCCTTAAAGAAACTTTTACCACTCTGTCTCCTACCCTGCATATCATTGTAGAACTTAAAAGCATTATGATGTACCAATAATGTATCTCCAACCTTTATATCTCCCTCGTAGTTCAACGGAACTTGAAGAACCTCTGCCTCTCTATTTGCATACTTGTGGTCTTCCTCCGATGTACTTATAACAAAATCAATTCCACCTATAGACTTGGTGTTATTATATCTTTTCCCACCTACAGGTCTTACAATAAATTCATATAGTGATTTAACTTCCACAGGCTTCGCAATCTTCGGGATTATCTAAATTACATTTAATTACTCCTTCCTTTATTTTCTCATCCATCATCGCAAGTCTCTCTTCAAATGTCAGTTCTTTCGGTTTTACTTCTATCTCTATCTCTTTCATCTCTCCACCTGTTACGGTATAGTTGTTTCCGTTTTCATCAACGAAGAGGTTCTCTTCGCCTTCTACTCTTTTAAATGTTGGCATATTTATATGTTTATGTTGTATTCAATAGACATTGGCATATTTTCATTAAAGGACTTCCAAAGAAATATCTCATCGCCCTTTAATATATATATGCGTACTCCGTTATCCGAAGTCTTTAAAATCTCGCATATTTGATATGCTCCATTGAGGACATCCTGACCAACGATATAGTGCATAGCGTTGTTCTTATAATCATGCCCTATGGATATTTTTCTTATTATACCTTCCATGTATCATTAAATTAAAATAGGGCATATCAAGGCTTGACCCTTTTTACGCCCCCTTATCCATAATCATCGTATCAGGTTATCTATTCCTCCTTGTGAGAAACCTCTCCTGTCTGAATATTTATCGTAGCGTTCTCTCCATACTCCTTGATTAGCCTTGCTTCAAGGTCTGCGAACTCTTTACGGATTACATCTACCTGTGGCAGTAGTATAGCCTTTTGAACTTCTAGTTCTCCAAGCTGTAATCGTATCTCTTGGTTTTTTTGATTTAAACCTTGCAATTCTTTTAATTGCTCTTCTGTTAATTTACTCATAATTAAATTTATTTATTCCTTGATTTATTTACTTTCTCTATAGACCTACCACCAAAGTATGCACCAATAACGGTAAGCAATATCATTTGAAGCAAACCTATCCATTCTTCTTTTATAAAGAAGTCTATATTACCTGCTTCTATAAAAATAAGTAAGATTGTGCTAAAAATCAAGAATACAAGAACCAAAGGTCTTACATTCTTAGATAGCCATGAGTCGGACTCCATGTCATACTTCCACCTATCCGATACATTCTTTTGCATCTCGGCTTCTGCACGAACAAAGATTTCTGTCATCTCCTTTTCAAAAGCATCCCTATCCTCCTTAGTTCTTATGAACCTGTCAAGTGCATTGGCTACATCGTCAACCACGCTTGAGCCTACCCCAAATATCTTTTCTAATATCTTTTTCATATGCAGCTATATTCTTCAGTAGCATCAAATGATGGACAGGACTTAGGAGAAAAATCTCTATGCCCATGAATGACTGCGTTGGGATAGATTCTCTTTAGTGTCTTTAATAGCAGTAGCAAAGACTCTTTCTGCTCTTCTGTCCTTGTGTCTTTGGCATCCATGTTTTTGTCACAACCACCGATATAACAAACACCTATAGAGTCTTTGTTATGCCCTTTGGTGTGTGCGCCCTGCATATCTAATGGTCTCCCCAACTCAATGATTCCATCTAGCTTCACAACAAAGTGGTAGCCTATCATCTTCCAACCACGACCTTTGTGCCACTCATCAATCTTGGCAGCATCAATATCCCGACCTTCGGGAGTTGCAGAGCAGTGAACTATAATCTTGTCTATTGTCATTTGATTTCATATATTCTATCCTCAAGTTTCTTGAGCATATCTTTTATTTCTTTTACATCTTCCTTAACAATATTGATGTCATGCTTAGTATTCTCAATACTATTTTGAAATTGCTCCTTTGTTATTACAGGAGGTGGCAGTTCTTTCGCTTCGGCAATATCTGCCCTTAATGAAACATAGACTGTAACAACAGTACCAATAATTAAAGCGACAGAACCAAAGTCTTTTATCGACAATCTTACATTTGTATTTTTATCTAGCAATGACATCTTTGTATTTTTTGTAGGGTTATATACTATTAAGCATCCACAGCACCTGCAAACTCATCTAATGTTTTTAAATAGGTGTATGCTTGAGAATAAAAGTTATCTGTTGATGTCTTATCAAAGGTAACATCTTCTCTCATTATCTCCATAGGTTGACCTCCTGCCTCTCTAGTTGCTTGGTCAGGGAATATCTGAATAATACATTCTCCCACAATAATTTTTTCTATAGCTCCCTCATTTTCTAATCCAACATTTTCTTGTTGAACATCTTGTCTAGTTCTGATTTGAGAAATCCTAACATAAGCCTCTGCGAATGTTTTACCATAAAGGTCTTTTGAATATTGTAATGCCATTTTTAAAAAAGTTTTAATTGTTATTCACTAAAAATATAATATCCTGAAATTGCTGTTGATGCTTGATTAGTAATTATAGTAACAGTAGTTGATGTTTTAGATATTACACTTGCAGTCACAATAGTGCTACCACCGACTGCATCAGTTGTAATCATTGCAATCGTAGGTGTAACACCTATACTATGAGAAATATTTAATCTACCACCACTATCTGTTGTGCCACTAAATGTACCTCTTTCTTCTAATCTTTCTATCACATTACCACTAGAGTCAGCTTCTAAGTTTACAGTTGCTGTTCCTGTGAACGAACCTGAACCATAGCTATCAAACTTAAACTTACCTGTTGAATCTATCCTTAATCTTTCTGCATTATTTGAACCAATAATTACAGTATTATTCAATGCCTCTGTACTACTGTTTTGTATGTTAGAACCTATAAAAGTATTACCACTTTGATTATTAGATGAACTAGCAACATTATAGCCTACATATGTATTATAAGACCTTTGTGTAGTTCCCAATGCTCTACCTGAATAATAACCCAAAACAGTAGAATAAATCAAATTTGATGATTCCCCTGCTGAACGACCAACAGCTACGGAACTTTGAAACCCTTGTGAACCATTTACTGCGTTCATACCAACGACAACAGCGTTGCTCAATATTGCAGCAGCTCTAGCTGCGTTCATACCTACTACCACAGAAAATGTACCACCATTTGCAAGTTGTGCTGCCCTTGTTCCTATTGCAGTCAAATATAGACCATTTACATTTGTACCATCTGCTGCTTGATAACCTAATATTGTACTATATGTTCCTGTTCCTGTTGTATCTACATTATTAATTACAATGGAGTTTGTTCTTGTTGCGTGACTCATATAAAAATTACCACTGTTAGTAATTTTAAATAAGTCATTACCACTACTATTCTCAACAAGTAATGCGTCATTAGCATCTGTTGCATCAGCACCAACAATATTAACTTTTGCTGTGCCTGCTGTTGCTGACCCTATCGTGATGCTATTAGTAGTTGTGTTTCCTGCTGTAGTTACAGCATCTAAATCAGGCGTACCTCCTCCTCCTGATGTCTCTATAATATTACCACTCGAATCCACTGCTAGTGTGTAGGCTGCTGTACCTGTAAAAGTACCACTGCCATAAACACCTAACTGCACTGCACCATCATCGGTTACTTTCAATAAGTCTGTACCAATGTTACTCTCAACAAGTAGTCCTGTAGTCGCAGAGGTAGTTCCCTTACTTAATATGTGAAATTTAGCAGAAGGACTCCCACCTCCGACCTTGACATCTCCACTAGATTTGATGGTCATTCTTGTTGACCTACTTGTTCCTGTTCCTGTTTGAAACTCTATTCTTTGTGGAACAAGAGTTGATGTCACAGTACCATCAACAAACATTTCCACACCTGCTGTTGCATAGTTAGCAGTTCCATTGTATGCTGCACCTAGTAAGCTAAATACATAATCATTATTTACAACAGCAAGTGGAGTTGCAAGACTTCCTTTTGCTCTTGTAGCTTTAAATACACCTCTATTATATTGAGAAGTACCTGCTGAAATAATATTAAGACCTGGCGCAGTGTTCTGTGCAGACACATTAACTATATCAGTTGTATACAATGCAGATGATACTGTATTGTTACCATCGCCTATATGGAGAGCAGATACAGGATTGGACATCTGAATACCTACATCATCTGTAGTAGTATTGCCTGCTGTGGTAACTTGTTGAAGTGTTGGTGTACTACCTCCTCCTGATGTCTCTATGATGTTTCCACTTGCATCCACTGCTAACATGTAAGCTGCTGTGCCTGTGTAAGTACCACTACCATAATAGTTCAACCTTGCCTGTCCACTACTATTAATGGTAAATCTATCGCCACCATTAGTCCTAAAGACCATTTCATTATTACCATGATAATATCTAATGTACCCTGCATTTACTGAACTTGGGTCTCCAAAAGCAATGTATTGGTAAGTATTAGCAGGACTAAATAATTGTAAGCCTATATTGGTACTACCCTCAATGGTTAAATCATCGTGGTTAGTATTTGGAGTGTATGTCCCTCCATTTCCTGTATATATATGTAAAGGAGATTGAGGAAGTGTAGTCCCGATGCCCACCGCTCCAGCGGAAGTAATACGCATTCTTTCAGAACCGTTTGTATGAATCTTAAAATCGTTTCCTTGCGTTCCTAATAGAATTTGACCTGTTGTGTTAGTATCTTCCAACTCAATGAAGCAAGTTGTTTGGTCTGACTCAAACCTCGCTACTTCATTATCCCCACTTTTTACAATATGCAACGGTCTACTCGGATTCGAAGTCCCAATGCCCGTATTACCATTTCTTAGGATAGTTAGTAATTTTGTTGAAAATCTACTAAATGAAAAAGCAGTAGAAGTAAGAGTGGTAAAGTCTGAATTGTCATTCTCTCTTACGTTGAACGACATATCTCCATTAGTGTTAGTATTACTTGTTGCTCCAATAAAAGAGATTCCTATACTATTATCACTTCTTCCTATTAAGGTAGGCAAGGGACTACCCCCCGCATTATTAGCAAAGGAAAAAGAACCGTTTGCTTGGTTAGCTATATCCATAGTAACGCCCGAAGTCCCCGTAACAACATTTAATTTACCTTTCGGACTCGTAGTCCCAATGCCCACCGCTCCAGTGTGCTTAATAAACATTCTTGTATTCCCATTGTTACTGAATGTTATAGCTCTACTCCCTGAATTGTGACCTATGTCTAAAGAAGTGTCATCTAATCTGAAAGTAGAAGAGTAACCGCTTGTAATATTTGTGTTAAATATGAATCCATTATTTGCATTATTAGAATCCAATATCTTAACCATATCGCCACCAGTACCACGAATGTCCAACTTCGCACTCGGAGTCGAAGTCCCAATACCCACCGCTCCAGTAGAAGTGATACGCATACCTTCTGTAAGGGTGCCATTTGTTTGTGCAGTATGGAAAACTAAATTACCTCCTATTGATGAAGCTCTT
>Ga0222719_10004433_pt1 | contig 12319 bp, 10 predicted proteins | sample C33_34DmetaG_FD_165039 | JGI IMG/M metagenome (GOLD analysis project Ga0222719, IMG submission 165039) | Estuarine water microbial communities from San Francisco Bay, California, United States - C33_34D | ecosystem: Environmental > Aquatic > Marine > Unclassified | place: USA: California...
TGAGTAAAGAGATGTCTTCTTTGATATGGCTGGCCTTCAGCTGCTCCTCATCGAGGTTGTCTAACTCGGAGAGTAGCACCGACATGGTTGACAAGGGTGTTCCCAGCGCGTGCGCTGTGCCTGCGGCAAGGGTGCCAATCGCCACCAACTGCTCGTTGCGCAGTTCGTTCTCCCGGGCCTCCGCTAAGGTCAATTCCCTGTCCCTAATGGCAGCGGACATGCGCGTGAGAAACACCGAAATGAGAACGGCACTGACAGAGAATATAATCCACATGCCGACTAGGTGAAGCTCAAAGATTCTGTCCTGATCCATAAAGCCCATAGGCATACCATGGCCTGAGTTAATATCTCGCAGCAGAAAGTAGCCATAAATCAGGATGCCGCCTAGTGCAAATGTATAAACAAATCTCCTCGGCAAGATCGTGGCGGTAATCGCCAAAAGGACCAATAAATAGGAAATTAGTGGATTACTCGCGCCCCCGGTATTACTAAGCAATACCACCAGCACCACGACATCGATAAGCAAATGACCGAACAGCTCACGCTGGCTAATGACGGTATCCACTGTTAAGCGCCAGAGTCCTAATCCCAGTGAGAGCGCAATCACAAGCAGCAGCGCAATGATCAGGCTGGCTGGCACGGTGATGCTGGAAAGGCTCTGAAAAATTACCACACCGACCGCGCTGAAAATTGTGATGAGCGCTCGTAGCAGCAAGAGACGCTGCAGGCCAAGTCGGGCCAGGGCGGATTGGTCCAGACCTTCAGGGACCAGTGATTCCAGCATTTTCAGCCACTTGGTTCTTTCTCTCATACACCTATTATAGCCCAACGCTGCAGTACTGCGTGAACCTTTCAAACTGCCTATACGCTTTGAGTTGTCGCTGGCGAGAAACGCAACGGCGGGGTATATTGCAACGCTTCCAAGTTAGTGGGTTAAGCCCTGAAGAACCTAATTTTGTCAGTACACTCGAACAGCGCGGTCCCGGACTTATTGACCTTGTTATCCGCAGTGCAGCAGCTTGAAGGCGAATCTCTGGGCGCCATTTGTTACGGCCTGGGTCCTTTCGATGGTTCGCTTGCGGAGGCGCAGCAGCGATTTCTGCAAACGCTGGGGACTGATATTGCGTCAAATATCGATGGTCGGGTCGTTTTGGCAGGCGTTAGTCTGGGGACTCTCATTGCAGAGCTGGCTGAGAAGCGAATCGAGGCTGAATGGCTGGTGCCAGACTATTGCGTTGGGCTGCTGCCGGCGGCTAATCACAGCGCGGATTTCACAGTTGGGACAGGCACTGCTGGCCTTGCCAGTTTGGATACTGACTCCTGCGGGAAAATTGTTGTAGAAGGTACGGTTCCCTATCTGGAGCAACTGGCGCTGTTAACTGAAGCAAAGCGAGTTCTCACGGCAAATGGTGAGCTGCTGTTGATTGGTGAGTACCTGGATGATGATTCTCGTATCGAGCGGTCTGAGCTCGCTAATTTGAGTTCGCTGCGCCAATTGTCCAAACGCCTTGGCTTTCGAATACTCGAGGAGCGCGATTGTTCTGAGGCTGGACTTGCATCAGTGCGGGCACTCGAACAAAAGGCTGATGAGATGCAAACGCAAATTCTCTCAGATACAGAGGTCGATGTGGCGGCTCTGGAATTGGCAGGCGCAGAATTGCGGTTCATTGCAACCGAGTTTGAGGAAAGCAGACGCTCGCTGAAGGTATTCAAGTTTAGAAAGGAACAAGACTCCCTTGGCGAATATTCCAATGCTGAGTTCGCTGATATAAGCAGTTTCTCCTCGGCTGAGCTTAAACGGTTATTCGAAGAGAGCTTCCATACCGAGTTTGATCAGGAGCAATGGCGGTGGAAGTATGAATTTGGCAATGGCAGATGTGTGGTTGCCCGGTCTGAGCCAGGCGGAAACATAGTCTCACACTACGGTGGCGCGCCACGTGAAATTCTTTATTTCGGCCAACCGAATGTAGCGATCCAGGTGTGTGACGTGATGGTCTTACCTAAAATAAGGCGTCACTATGGCAAGCACAGTCTCTTTTTCAAAACGGCCGCAACCTTTCTGGAGCGGGAAATCGGGAATACGGTGAGACAGTTGCTCGGGTTCGGATTTCCCAACCAGAAAGCGATGAATATTGCGCTGCGTTTGGGCCTGTATGAAAAAACTGATGACTTTATTGAGTTGGTTTACTCAGTACCGGAAAAACCATCGTCAGCGCTGCAGGTGGAGCTTGCCAATCTCGAGGATCAGCAGCAATCTGATGCTATCGACGGGCTCTGGCAGCAAATGGCCACTGCATTTGGAGATGCGATAATTGGTATTCGAGATTCTAGCTACCTGAAGTACCGATATTTTCAGCATCCCTTTTACCACAGAGGGCTCTACCATCCTTATCTTGTTCGCGATGAGGCGGGGCACCCCAGCGCGCTTTTTGTCCTTAAGGCCCATGGCGATGGGCTATTGCTCATGGACCTGATCAGCCCTGCTGTGGACATCAAACCTATGTTGGGCGAAATTGTGGCTTTTTGCTGCAAACAGTGGCAGGGGAGGGCGCTAAAAATATGGATCACGCGGGCCTGGCAAGAGGCGGTGCAATTGCCTGATTGCGTTGTGAATGATCTTGGGATTGAGATACCCTGTAACAGTTGGAATAGGGGGCCTGATGCGGAGACGCTTTATGGCGCCTGGTGGTTAACTGCAGGCGATATGGACTTTATGTGATTGCATAAGAGTTAAGGGCGATAGCAGGTTAGAAGCGGCTGTTGTCCCGGGCCAGGCTGAAAAACAGCGCAAATAGCATAGAGCTGGGAAGAAGCACCTGCATCAGGTTGAGAGCATCAGAATAAAAGTAAACAGGTATAAAAAACAACATGAGTGCGAATAACATTTACGAGCTGAACCTGGATATGAACCAGGCGAATTTCGCTCCCTTAACCCCTCTGAGTTTTATTGAGCGTAGCGCCAGCGTTTACCCCGACCGCATCTCTGTGATTCATGGAGAGACTCGCTACACCTGGGCAGAGACCTATCAGCGCTGTTGCTTGCTGGCTTCGGCACTGACCAGGATGGGTATCGGTGAAGGTGACACTGTGTCCTTTATGGGGGCGAACACCCCGGAGACGTTTGAGGCACATTTTGGTGTGCCCATGACAGGCGCCGTGCTTAACGCACTGAATGTTCGGCTAGATGCCAAGGCCATAGCGTTTATCCTCGATCATGCGGAAACAAAGGTCTTGTTAACTGACCGTGAATATAGCGTGACCATCAAGGAGGCGCTTGAGCTCGTGGCTGATAAGCCTGTGGTAATCGACATAGATGACCCATATTTTTCCGGTGGGGAACTGCTTGGCGAGAAAACCTATGAAGACGTGCTGAAAACTGGCGACCCGGATTTCCGCTGTTTTCAGATCGGAGATGAATGGCAGGCTATTTCCCTGAATTACACCTCCGGTACCACGGGCAATCCCAAGGGTGTGGTTTTTCACCATCGAGGTGCTTATCTCAATGCAGTTTCCATGGCGATGTGCTGGGACATGACGGCGCATCCAGTCTATCTATGGACGTTGCCTATGTTTCATTGCAACGGCTGGTGTTTCCCCTGGACGCTTGCAGCAGTAACAGGCACCAGTGTCTGTTTGCGGCATGTGAGGGATGACGCTATTTTCGCGGCCATCAAATCCCATGAGGTCACGCATTTCTGCGGTGCACCTGTTGTACTCAACACGCTGATCAATGCGGCGGACGAGCTCAAGCAGGGGGTGGAACACAAAGTGAGTGCGATGACGGCCGGCGCCGCGCCGCCTGCTGCGGTCATAGCTGGCATGGAAGGAATGGGGTTCAGTGTCTCGCACGTCTATGGCTTGACTGAGACTTATGGTCCTTGTGTAGTGTGCGCTCCCCATGATGAATGGTCAGCGCTGAGCATAGATGACAGGGCAGAGTTGTTGGCACGCCAGGGTGTGCGTGCGCCGCTGCAGGATGAAATGATGGTGGCGGATCCGGAGACTTTGGAGCCGGTTCCCAAGGATGGCAAGACCATGGGTGAGATATTTATGCGCGGCAATCTGGTGATGAAAGGTTACCTGAAAAATCCGGCGACGACGCAGGAGTCATTCGCGGGTGGCTGGTTTCACTCAGGGGATCTTGCAGTTTGGCACGAAGATGGTTACGCCCAGATCAAAGACCGTTCAAAAGACATTATCATCTCTGGTGGTGAAAATATTTCTTCACTGGAGATAGAGTCGGTGCTGTTCAAGCATCCCAAGATCTTGGAAGCCGCTGTGGTGGCCAGTTCAGATTCGAAATGGGGTGAGGTACCCTGTGCCTTCGTTACTCTGAAACAGGGTCAGGAAATGGGCGTCGAAGAATTAATCGCTTACTGCCGGGAAGAAATGGCTGGCTTCAAAATCCCTAAAAAGGTAGTTTTTGGACCCATAGATAAGACTTCCACGGGTAAGGTACAAAAATATTTGTTGCGTGATCGCGCCGAGGAAGTGGAGTTGGTGCTTAAGAAATAGCTAAACAGTTATTCAGGCAATTATCCAGACGACTATTTAGAAGCATATAGAGAGATACACAAGAAGACGATAATTCAAGAAGTGAAAACAAGACAGTATTTCCCAAACTGAGTTTCTACGAGGAGAAAAAATGAAAAAGTACTATTCTAAGGTGGTTGTTCTACTACTGAGTTGTCTGGCGCTGCAGGTGAATGCGCAAGATGCCCCTGAGACTGTCACCATAACCAGCTCTGCTTTTGACCATCATGGCATGGTGCCAGAAGTGAATTCAGCCTATAGTGATAACGTCTCTATTGACTTGAGTTGGTCCGATCTTCCTGCTGGCACGCAGCAACTTGCCTTGATCTGTGATGATCCTGAGGTAGTGGAAATCGGCATGATGGAGCAGCCGTTCGTGCACTGGGTCATGTATAACATTCCGGCTTCGGCTTCCGGCTTACCCGCCGGTCTGCCCAGTGATACGGAACTCAGCATTGATGGGCTTGAGGGAGCAATTAATGGCCTCAACGGACTGCGTCGTCCTGGTTACTTTGGTCCGCGTCCACCGGCTAACGGACATCTCCATGCCTATCACTTCCGTATCTATGCACTGGACGATGAGTTAGACCTTGATTCAGGGCTTGGCAAAGATGAACTGTTGGCCGAAATGGAAGGCCACGTGCTGGCGACAGGTATGCTTATGGGACACTACGAGCGCAAAGAATAGCTATTTGTGTCGGCTAGCGATGGCAAGATAGGTTATCGCTTACGAATAAAAAAGGCTGGGTGTCAGAACTCCCAGCTTTTTTTTCGTTATAAAGTTATTTTCGCGTTTCAAAATGTTCGACTATATCTCCAACCATGGCACCGTCTTCAATCTCCAGTTTGACTTCGCGATAGATATGGATGTCACCCTGAACTGAAGATTCGGCATCCACAGTAATTCTTGGAGGTCGATTATTCCAGTCAAACAGGCGGTCCCACCAGCGACGACGACTTTCAACAATGATGTCACCCTCGACGATGGCGCCGTCAACAATGTCTATATCACCATTTGAAGTTACGATATTTTGCTGGAATACAGCGCTCTCCAGATGGACGCGGCCATTCACAGTTTCTACATTGTGCGCTACCACAGATCCGGCATTGATCCTGATGCCGCCATTTACCGTAGAGAGTTCGCCGTTTACTTTCACGTCAGAGCCGAGCCGAATGCCACCATTCACTGTGCCGGCCTCACTTACAGTCACACCGTCGTCTAAATCGATCGTTCCATTCACGGTGGTGACTTCTCCGGCCTCTGCCCCCCTTGCGAGTCGAATGCTGCCGTTTACTGACGACACGTCGCCAACCTGCTGCTCGGCGTCAACTGTGACGTCCTGATTAATCCGACTGATATCGCTTTCCGCAGCATCAGCTGAAGCGCCAAAAACATAACTGCCTAACAAAATCAACAAGGCCGTGGCAGTGCCTAGGCGGGTGACGTGATTGAATGCTGGCATGGCTAAATCCTCGAGTGTTTCTATTACTAATTTGGTGTGTGGGTATAGGGAATAAAAGCAATTACTTTGCCAATTTTTAAAAACTAATAAATACAGTAACTTAGCTTGCTTTTCTTGGATACGAGCCGCTGAGAATTAGTATGATTCGCCAACTTAAATAGCTAATTTGCCCAAAAGCAGCGTTTTCCTGCTGACTGCTCGGGGCCTGAATTGCGCTCGCAGCCCAGCTTGCTTTACAGGATGTTTTTGATGGGATAGCTTGCTAGCCTGCCACTAACGGGCACCGATTAGATGTGCCCCTGCCCGTCCCTGGAGGTCGATAAAAATGCGGATTAAATCAATCCTGTCACTACTTATGGTTATAGTCGGCCTGGTGCCCGCTTTGCTCAACGCACAAAGGAATTCAATAGAGACGGAAAGCCATCGCTTTGTCGAGGTAGATGATGGGGTCTGGTTGGGCACTGGTACTGGTTCAGTCCACACAATGAGCAATGTCATGGTGCTGGTTGGTGATAACGATGCCCTGGTGGTTGATTCTCATGTCACACCTGCGGCCGCCCGCGCGCTCATAGAATCCCTGCCTGCGCTTACTGACAAACCCGTACGCTATCTGGTAAATAGCCATTACCACTTTGACCACGCCCATGGTAATCAGTCATTTCCGGCGGGTATTGAGATCATCGGACATGAGTTCACCCGTAAAAAACTGAACGGTGAACTGGGCAATGTGCTAGCGGAAAACACATTTCTAAGTTTTTCCGATGCCGTGCCTGCAACCATCGTAAATCTAGAGCGCCAGGTGGAATCCGAGTCTGATCCTGCTCGTCGCAGTGCCCTTGAGGAGCGCTTGCAGGTGCAGCGTGATTACCTGAATGCGATTCCGGAAGTGCAGCCGACGCCACCAAACATTACGCTCGACACCAAGATGACGTTGTTTCAAAACGTCAATGGAGCTAGTCGGGAAATTCAGCTACTTCATTTTGGTCGAGCGCATACCGGCGGAGACGTGGTGATATTCTTGCCACAGGAGCGGGTTGTGTTTACCGGAGACATGATGTTGCCGGGCCTGTCTTATATGGGGGACGGTCACGTGGATGAGTGGCCTGAGACTCTGGAAGGATTGAAAGGGCTCGATTTCGAATACTGGTTACCCGGGCATGGCCCGGTGATGGAGACCAAGGAGCCAATTGAAAACTTTCAAGCTTACCTGCGGGATCTATGGGACAAAACAGGCCGCATGTATCGAGAGGGCGTTAGCTGGGATAGGGCGGCCCAACAAATCGATATGACGGATCACAGTGCCAACTATAGACAGATAAGGGGGCCAGGCGTAGACCCAAGGGCTATTAGAAGGATTTATCAGTTGCTTGATGAGCGCAGATAGAGAAAAGTTACTGGTTATTAAAAAGGGGGCAGCTGGCCCCCTTTTTTTCTGCAAGCTACCTGGCTAATCTAAAAGGGGTAGCCGCGCACGCTGTAGGGCTTGTTGCTGTAGCTGTCGACAATAGCCTGCATCGCCGTAACCCCGGTGTCCTGACGGGCATTCAAGTGTCGGTAGGAAGTAATCTGGGTCATCATGATGCCAATCATATTTTCCACCGGGTCAACCCAGAAAATTGTGCCCCAGGCCCCACCCCAGGTGAACGTGCCAGGCGTGAGAGGATCTCGGGCAGTTCCTGCATCACTCAGGATGCCAAAGCCCAGTCCAAAATTGTAGCCGGGGCCGCGCACATAGATGTCGCCGTCGCCACTGTGATTCGAAATCATCAGGTTGATGGTTTTTGGGCTCAGCAATCGTTCACCGTTGAACTCGCCGCCATTTAAAAGCATCTGCGAGAAGCGCCAATAATCTGAGATGGTTGAGAACAGACCGGCTGTACCACCATAGTACTCGGCGCCAAAAAAAGGCTTGTCGCTGTATTCAGGGCCGCGTGAAAACTCAATGGTCTGGTTCGGCCCGGTTGGGCTATAAACCGATGCCACCCGATTCCGCTTCTCCGGTGGCACAACATAAAAGGTGTCCACCATCTGCAGCGGATCAAAAATATTTCTTTGCAGATAGTCACGCAAGGGTTCACCAGAGATGCGTTCGACCAGTAGAGCGACGTAGTCTGTGGATGAGCCATATTGCCAGGCATCACCTGGGTGAAATGCCAGTGGCAGCGAGGCCCTTCTTTGGATGGTTGCCTCCAGGCTATCCAGGCGCGGCAACAGCGCGCGTTCCTCTTCGCTGAGTAATTCCGCTGCCGGGTCTAATCCGGCAGTATGGGACAGTACGTGTCTGAAAGTAACTGGCCGCGCCGGGGGTACACGGTGAGTGCCGTATTCATCTTTGACTATCACCTGCTTGTCCGCTATTTCGGGAATCCAATCACTTATTGGGTCGGTTAGCAGGAAGTGCCCTTCTTCGTAGAGCATCATCAGCGCAGCGGAGACAATAGGCTTGGTCATGGACATGATGAAAAATATGGAATCATCAGTCATTGGTGTATTGCTGGCTTTGTCTTTCCAGCCTTGGGATTGCAAATGAATGACTTTGCCGTTGCGGGCCAGCAGCGATACCGTGCCGGCAAGCAAATCCTGATCGATGTAGCGCTGCATCGCTGCGGGATACCTTTGCAGTCGCTCGGAAGAAACGCCCTGGCTCTCGGGGTTTGCCATCGGCAGGTCGTTAGCCGTGCTCACTGCACTCAAGAGCAGGCTGCATAGGGTCAGTGTGAGTTTGATTCGCAGCTGCCGTGAGGGACAGAAATTAAATCGGTTCAAATCTATGTTTGCGGACCAGGACTGGCAGATAGGCATGGGACTCTCCTTGCTTCTTTTTCAGGCAGTATATAAGAGTGTTGGACGATTTGACCACATGCCAGAAATCCTTCATTCTCAAGCGCAACGCAGGACAGTAATTACCTCTGCGCGCTAAGCAGGCAGGAATAGGGCTCAATGAATCAAAGCACGGATGATAGACCCATTTTTATGAAGCCCGGCCACAACGCTGGCGACCTGGTTGAATCAGGAAAATGGAAGATTTTGACGGAAGCGCCGGGTTTGGTGGAAGTTGAAGCACACCTGCCTGAGCACTTATTAAATCCTCGCAATCAATTGTTTGGAGGATTTACCGGCACCTATGTGGATATGATTTCTCTCTATACCTGTCGCACACTTTACGAGAAAGGCAGTGATTTTAAATGGTCGGCGACTGTGAATATGCGTATCGATTATTTTGCTCCAGTGCTTGGGCCGAATTTCAGGCTTAAAGGTGAGCTCATCAATGACGGCCGCAGTACCTGTCTGGTGGCAACCCATTTCACGGATTTACAAGGGAATAAGCTGGTTTACGCAATAACCACGCTGCGAAAAAATGCCTGAATGACCTTGTCCGCTTAGGATCTCTGTCTCGATAAGACCTAACCGCAAACGGGGATAGACGTGCAAGAGAAGCAGTTTGAATACAGCACCCTGGTCTCAGGAAGCTATCGCGGCATGCTGTGTTTAATCCCTCTCATGCTGTTTTTGGGCTTTGGTCTGCGGCCGTTACTCGAAAAAACCGGCCTCTATAGGCAAGTATCTCACTATTTTCTAGTGGCCCAGGAAAAGAGTAGTGCGAAGTTCATGGAGAAACGTGCCGTAAGAATTGATCGCAAGCGAAGGGATGACAAGTATTGTCGTCGCCGTGTAAAGCATCCAGGACTGAAAAAAGCTGGTGAGTGTTCAGTTCCTAGCCATTAGCCTGACAGAGTTGGATTCTCCCCAGCTTTGTTCTGCTTGTCAGCTGCTCTCAGCCTAAAAGTAAACGGCCGCAGCTGCGGCCGTTTACTTTATCCAGCGCTATGCTTTACATCGCGTAGCCTTTTTCATCGTGATCGGTGATGTCCAGACCCTGCTGTTCAGCTTCTTCGCTAACTCTAATTCCACCAGTTACAGCGGAGACAAGCTTCAGCAAGATGAAAGTGATGGCCGCGGTATACGTGCCTGTGCTGAGGATGCCAGTAATTTGAACGACGACCTGTGAACCCATGGTTGCACCCTCCGCCAGACCATTGCCAGAGAAGATACCGAGGTCACCGGAGACCAGGACTCCGGCCAGAAAAGTCCCAACTATGCCGCCCACGCCGTGAACTGGAAAGACATCCAGAGAATCATCTATTTTCAACCCTTGCTTTAAGTACATGGTTGCGAAATAGCAGATTACGCCGCCGCTGGCGCCGACAATGAGGGCGCCGGCCGGGCCGACACTGCCAGATGCGGGCGTAATGGTGGCAAGTCCTGCAACCATACCGGTTATCGCACCGAGGCCGCTAGGCTTGCCGAACTTCACCCACTCGATGATCATCCAGGTCAAAGCACCCACTGATGCCGAAATATGGGTCACGAACAGCGCCATGCCAGCAGCGCCGTCTGCGGCAAGCGCGGACCCGGCATTAAAGCCAAACCAGCCGACCCAGAGCATGGCCGCGCCAGTGAAGCTCATGGTCAGGTTGTGAGGCAGGGTAGAGCTCTGCATAAAGTCTTTGCGGGGACCGAGTACCAATGCCGTCACCAGGGCGCCAACACCCGCGGTAACGTGCACCACGGTGCCGCCGGCGAAGTCGATTAAACCCATCTGGCCGAGCCAGCCTCCGCCCCAAACCCAGTTGGCAACTGGAAAGTAGACAAACAGGGTCCAAAGCGTGCAGAAAAGCAGCATTGATGAGAACTTAATGCGTTCCACCCAGGCACCAACGATCAGAGCGGGGGTGATAATCGCAAACGTCATCTGGAAGGCGGCGAATACGGTTTCCGGAATGTCGCCTGACATTGAGTTTATATCGATCCCTGCAAACAGAGCGCGGCTCAGGCCGCCCCAGTAGGCCGACTCTGACGGGCCAAATGCAATGCTGTAGCCAACCAGCAACCAGAGGATCGAGATAACTACTGCGATAGCGAAGCACTGCATGAGTACAGAGAGAACATTCTTGGTTCTAACCAGGCCACCATAAAACAGTGAGAGGCCTGGCAGAGTCATGAACAGCACCAGCGCCGTAGAAGTGAGAATCCAGGCCGTGTTGGCACCGTTCAGATCGTCCTGTGCCAAGGCCAAGGAAGGTAACAACATGCCTGCAAGTACCAGCAGAATGGGGGTCTTCTTAAATCTAGATTTCATAGTTTCTCTCGCTAGTTTTTCATAGTGCGTCATCGCCAGTTTCTCCAGTACGAATGCGAATAATCTGCTCCAGGTCGGCCACAAAAATCTTACCGTCTCCGATCTTGCCCGAGCCGGCTGCTTTGCAGATTGCTTCTACTGTCTGATCAACCATGGCATCGGCCACTGCGATTTCGAGCTTCGCCTTGGGCAGGAAATCAATGACATATTCGGCGCCGCGGTAAAGTTCGGTGTGACCTTTCTGGCGACCAAAGCCTTTTACCTCGGTCATGGTCATACCGCTGATTCCAAGATCTGATAGTGCTTCGCGCACGTCGTCAGCCTTGAAGGGTTTAATGATTGCGGTAATCAGTTTCATTATTTTTCTCCTGGAGTGTGCTGAAGTAGAGTTCAGTCCTGTGACGGTTCGCTCTATATTGGTGCGTTATATGCGAGATTTTTAATTTCAGAGAGGAAATTTGGCAATTGCCCATAGCACGCGGAACTTTATCACGACGGCTTCCAGCGCAGCAAACTGTGCCCTTGTAAGGTTGAGACTGACAAGGAAATAGTCTGTGCTGGACGCGGTGGCATGGCTGAAACTGCTGTGAAACAGCCGGGAAAGACCAAGATATGGGGGTAATCACTCAGAAAGGGAAGGAGGGTTTGGGCTGATTGATTACCCCTACAGCGGGGAGGGATCGCTTATGCAGCAACGCGTTGCTGAATGTTTTTTGCCCACTGAATCAGTGGGATAATCACCATGACAAAAACAGCGATATAGGACGCACCAATAACGGTCAGGGCCATGCCCAGCCGTTGTAGTTGTGCTACATAACCGATCACAGGACCGGTCAGGATAAAAATTAGCCTGAACAGGAAACTGGTGAATGAGTTCGCAATAGCGCGGAATTCACTTGGCACCCTGCGGTTGAGGGCGTTTACCAATATGACCTGATTCAGGCCCCTGCCTGCGAACAGCATTAAGGCAATTACAATCCCTGCCTGACCGGGAGCGAATGCCATTCCAATATGCCCGACTGCGGGCAGGATGCCTATGAGGCTTGGCGTCATCGCAGCGCCGAGTCGACGTTCGATGCCGAAGCCGATGAGGTTGGTGATGGCGGTTGTAAATCCCTGGGCACACCAGAGCGAGCTTGCAGGGATGCCGAGCACGATCTCGAAAGCCATGAGACCCCCGATA
>Ga0222719_10004436_pt1 | contig 12314 bp, 4 predicted proteins | sample C33_34DmetaG_FD_165039 | JGI IMG/M metagenome (GOLD analysis project Ga0222719, IMG submission 165039) | Estuarine water microbial communities from San Francisco Bay, California, United States - C33_34D | ecosystem: Environmental > Aquatic > Marine > Unclassified | place: USA: California...
AAATAATGTGAAGCAAGTTCTCCATTTAACTTATTAGAATCATCTGCAGAACCACTAATAATATGACCACCTTTTGCAACTACTACTGTACCTGATTGTGCAGATGAAAGTGTAATTACTACTTGGTCTAAGTTAGAAGTATTTACGTTCTGAGGAAGTATCTGATTGTTTTGGTTATCATATACTGCAACAAGAATATTTCTCGTGTTAAAGTTATGAGAAATCGTTACAGAAGATGAATTTGTGAATGTAGATGATACAGTTGCTGCAGCATCTACTGTAATGTTAGTAATGTTCGAACCATCACCAACAAAATGAGAAGCAGTTACTGCTCCTACAAAATTAGCATCCTTAGAACCTGCATCAATTGTTAGTGCAGTTCCGCCATCACCATTTGTAGCTAAGATTAAATCGTTAGTTGAAAATATTCGGAAATTGCCTGATGAGTTATCAAATGCACCTACATTGGTCATTCTTAATCCAGGTCCGTTTTCAACTAAACGTAATAGATTACCATGAAGTTCGTTCCAAGGTTTGGAAGAAGAACCTAAATCATAAGTTGAACCACTATCTGGTATTAACGATGAAGAGAAATCTGCTGATACTGAAATAGAATCACTTGTTGAATCTCCTATTGTGATGTTACCACCAAGAGTAAGATTTCCAGCAATAACAGTATTACCAGAAATATCTAATGAAGAAGCCGATATAGCACCTGTTAAATTAAATGAACCAGAAGTTTGTGAATTTGTGGTAAGTATCTCTTGTATAGATAGAGTCCCATCTACATCTCTTTCAAAAAATATCCTACCATCATAGGTATTAATTGCCAATTCCCCTAAATCTAAATTAGAGGTTGTGGGGATTTTACCCTGTACCGCGGTTCTTTTTAACTTGATTGTCTGTGCCATATTTATGACTTATCGTTTTCATTATATAATTACTCGATAAATAGAAAAATCCTTATATAAGGATTAAACCCCTCCGAAGAGGGGTTAAATTTACCTTTATTTTAACCTAATTTACTCTTTAACTCATCAATCTGAGATTGTTGGTCTTTAACTGCCTCAATAAGAAGTCCTACAAGTTTACTATAGTCAACTGCCTTATATCCACCTTCATTTTCTCTAACCAACTGAGGAAGAACTTTCTCTACATCTTGTGCGATAACCCCTACATTTGGTAGTGAGTGTTGTACATCAGATGCGTTATCATTCCAATCCCAAGTAACACCTTTAAGTGCTTGTACTTTTTCGATTGGGTTAGAAATTACTTCGATATTATCCTTTAATCTCTCATCAGAACCAGCATATGCTGTAATATCACCTGTTGCGGTAATTGCTCCAGTCACTGCCCATGTTCCAGTATAAGAACCAGCAAGTTTTGCTGAAGTTACTGCATCATCTGCTATTTTAACAGTTGTTACTGAATTACTTGCAAGGTGTGCTGCATCTATACTACCATCTATATAATGTTCTGAATCAATTGAATCATCAGCAATTTTTGCTCCAGTCACTGCATCTGCTGCTAAGTGAGCAGTATCGATAGAACCATCTACATAGTGTTCTGAATTAATTGCATCATCAGCAATTTTTGCTCCAGTCACTGCATCTGCTGCTAAGTGAGCAGTATCAATACTACCATCTACATAGTGTTCTGAATCAATCGAATCATCAGCGATTTTTGCTCCATCTACTGCATCTGCTCCTAGTTTACCATTTGTAATTTGTCCATCACCTATATGAATAGTATCTATACTACCATTTACATAGTGTTCTGAGTTAATTGCATTATCAGCGATTTTTGCTGAAGTTACTGCATCTGCTGCTAAGTGAGCAGTATCGATAGAACCATCTGCATAGTGTTCTGAGTTAATTGCATCATCAGCGATTTTTGCTCCAGTCACTGCATCTGCAGCTATGTGGTCAGTATCAATAGAACCATCTGCATAGTGTTCTGAATCAATTGCATTATCAGCGATGTTTGTACCATCAATTGCATCTAATCCGATATAATCGTGTGCAATTGCAGTACCATTCCATACACCAGTTGTGATTGTTCCTAATGTTGTAATCTCAGTATTACCAACTCCTACTACGATTCTTGATTCAGCTCCTAATAGACCTGACATCCAGTAATCGTTTGTTTCGTTCCAAATTAAGGAAGCGTTAGTTTCAGTTCCTCTTTCTATTGCAATACCACCATTTTGTGTTGGAGTACCTGTCTCATCTGAGTTAAGTACTATTTGATTATCACCAATGTTTACAGTATTTGAATCAACACTTGTAGTTGTACCTTGTACTGTTAGGTTACCAACTACTATTGTGTTTCCTGCAACTGAGATATTATCTCCAGTATATGTAATTGCTGATGATGAAACAACACCACTTAAGTTCGCTGCGAATATATCATTAGAACCTAAACTAATATCACTTGCGAATGCAATTGCGTTTCCATCAGAAGATAAAATGTTTTTACCAGCTGCTATTTGTATAGGTGCATCTAATTCAATGTTACCAGTACCAGTTGCGGTAAGTGTAATATCACCATTTACAGATTCTAAGGTAATAGTATCATTACCAGTTTCTAAGATTTTTACCGATTCACCAGCATCTGTTTGGAATGTTAAATCTGTACCATCTGTTGATAATACTTGAATACCATTGATGTAAAGTGAACCAGAAGATAAGTAAAGGTCTCTCCAATATTTTTCAGTTGAACCTAAATCGTATGTGTTATGTGCTGCTGGAAGGATATGTCCTAAACCAGTTGTTGCCAGGTCAGTAACAGCATTTAAGAAGTGGTCAGAGCCTGTGTTTATTTGGAACTCAACATATTTAACACCAAGAAGAGAGGTTGTTGTGGTAGTGATATCATTCGTGGTAGTATCTCCCCTAAAATATACTGTGGTTCCTCCAGAAATATCTTGTTGTGTACCTTCGTCACCGGCAGCATTCCAACCAGCATATAGACCACCACCACTAAATGAACCACTAAATGAACCAGTAAATGAACCACTTGCCTCAGCTGAATCAATTGAAGCAGATAATGCGTATAAATGATTCCATTTTTTAGTTGTAGAACCTAAATCGTAAGTTTCTGATGCAGAAGGAATTACAGCAGAACCAAATTGACCTGATACTGTGATGTTATCATTAAATGTTGCATCACCATTAAATTCTGCATCTTGGATAGAACCAGTGAAGGAACCGGATAATGAACCTTCTGAGTTTGCTGCTGTTTCAGCATCATCATCATCTACCTCAGATGTAGTAAATGTACCACCATCATTCTTCAGTTTAGTGTTTTTACCATTACCAGAAATATCTTTAAGAATAATTTCTTTTACTTCAATTGTATCAACATCATCATTTGCATCTAATAAAGTTACTTTGTTGTTAGCATTCAATTTGAATTTTTTATTACCAGATACTCCTATACCACCAATACTAATTGATTTAGCACCAATATCTGCTGGTGTACCATCTGATTTTTTAGTGAAACTAAGACCTGCTGATGCTGCTCCTATTCCTATTCCACCAATGTTAAGAGTACTACCAACTAACCAAAGGTCTTGGAAAGGAAACGCTTCAGAACCCAAATCGTATGCACCTGATGTATCTGGAATTAAGTCTGATTGTACGTTGTGTACTTGAATTGAACCACTAAAGGAACCAGAATAGCTACCACCATCTGGATATGTTACGGTTGCTCCATCTGCGAATGTTAACGAACCTGAAATTATGGGACTGTGTATTATCATTTTTTTATTATCCTATTTTTAATTTGTTTCTACTTTATAAATATTGTATTATAACTCTTTTATATATCTCCACCATCAATTGATGCAATTGAAGATGATGCTGCAGTTCCAGTTACATCACCTGATAAGGTAACTTGTTCTGAACCACTAACTACACCCAATCCATCTAATAGAGTTGTTGTTTTTTCATCGAATCCACTAATGTTATCTGCATCTACTGAACCACTAACTATATGACCACCTTTAGCAACTACTGCAGAACCACTAACAGATGCAGGGAATGTCATCTGCATATTATCTTCATCTACAATACGAACTGTTTGTGGAATAATTTGATATCCAGCAGAATCATATGCTTGTGCTATTGGATTTAAAGTATCTAAGTTGTGATTAATACTCCAAGTAGTTCCTTCAAATACTTGTTTTACAGTTGCACTTTGTGCGACTGTAAGATTAGTAAGTCCTGAACCATCTCCAATAAATTCAGTTGCTGTTAATGAACCTGTGATATCTACTGAACCAGTGTACTCATTTGTTAAAACTGTTCTAATATCATCAACCGAACCACTTCTTCTTAAGAATACCTTACCATCATGAACGTTGATTGCTAATTCTCCGATTGATAAGTCGGAAGTAGTTGGAGCACTACCTGCGGAAGTACTTCTTTTTAATCTAATTATTTGAGCCATTTTTTTTATTCCCTATTAAGTTTTTCTTTTAATTCTTTTACTTCTGAAGAAAGTTCTTTAATGCCTTCAATAAGAAGTGATACTAACTTGTCATATTTTACAGCTTTGTACCCATTTTCTCGTGTATCAACCAATTCTGGTAATATTTCTTCGATTTCTTGAGCTACAACTCCATAATCTTTACCTTTATAAATATCTTGTTTTTGAGTATTCCATACAAAACTATATCCTCCAATTGAATTTATTTTTTCTAATGGGTTAGAAATTGGTATAATTTCATCTTTTAATCTTCTATCTGAGGATGCATATGCCACAATATCGCCTCCTACATTTAATGCTCCGAAAATACCAGCACCACCATCTACTATTAATGCTCCGGTTGTTTTAGAAGTTGAAGCAGTTGGGTCATCTACTCTTACTGTTCCGAATTTTACATCATCACCACTAGCAATTCCTTGGTCAGATGAACCTAAGTAACCCCATTGAGTATTTGAGATTGTTACTGAATCAATGTTCTCTAATTGTGCACCTTCATTAGCATCTAAATTACTGATTTCAGTTACTTGTGCTGTAGATATTGAACCACTTAAAACTTCTAGTGAATTTAAGTGAGTAGTGTTATCGGCATTAGTATAATAATCTACATTTGAATCAGTTAATATTTTTGATTCTGCTCCTACTAAACCTGCAGACCAATAATCTTCACTCTCATCCCACATGATTCGAGCACTGGTCTGAGTTCCTCTCTTGATATCAATACCACCATCTTGTGATGGAGTACCAGTTTCATCAGAGTTAAGAACTATAATATTATCACCAATATTAACTGTGTTTGAATTTACACTAGTTGTAGTTCCATTTACAGTTAAGTTACCTTCTACTATTACATTATTATCGAATGTTTTGTTACCTTCGATAGTTTCAGCACCAGTTAAATTTACATACCTTGTATCTAATGATGCGGATATTTGGTCTGAACCTGAAAGTGTACCGGTTGGTAATGAATTTATAATTTGATTAGAACCACTAACTACACCATTAGTTGCTAGAATGTTTCCAATAAAGTTATTAGCAGTTACATCTTCATCTGCTAAAATGTAAGATGCAGTAATATTATTTCTTATAACTGCTCCATCTGCAAATACCTTACCAGTACCATTCCATGCACCACCATTAGAAACCAAATCACCATCAGTATCAATTACCCATGCTTTTGTTCCATCTGCATCTGGTTTAATTACAATACCTACACCTGTGTTAGTATCAATATATCTATAATCAGAGGCTACATAATCAAAAGATTTTGCAGTACCACTAATATCAAACGAAGTTAGACCTGATATAGATGTTCCATATAATGATAATTGATTACCACTTCCTAAATCAGCAACGTTACCAACAGAAGTTCCTATTGCAACTAAATCAGTTCCATCAGTTGAAATTGCAGAACCACTAATTATTCCACTTGGTAGTTGGTCTGAACCACTAATTACACCACTTGGTAGTAAATCAGTTACTTGTTCTGAACCAGAAACAGTTCCGGCTGGTGCACCTATCGCTGCAACTGCGTTACTAAAGTGAGATGAACCTGTATTTATTTGGAGCTCAATGTAGTTAATACCAAGAAGTTGGGTTATTGTGGTACTGATATCATTCGTGGTAGTATCTCCCCTAAAATATAATTTTTCTCCTGAAGAAATGTGTTGTTGTGTACCATTCGTAGCATCAGCATACCAACCACCATAATAAGATTGAGCTGATTGAACACCATTTATAAAATGTTGAGATGTAGTATCTAAAGAAAGAGATACATATCCACTTGCCCCACCACCACTTAAACCAAGTGATGCAGAAACACCAGTAATATCTGCTGCTCCGATTGTGTTGTTAATATAATCGTAAACTGCTTTTACGTTTGGAATTACATTCGGGTCATCTGCTAATGAAGATGATACGTTATAGAATGCTGCAGTTCCTAATGAACCACTTGTTGGAAAGTTACCAACTAAATTATGTAATGATTGAGATGTTGCAGAACCACTTTGTAAAGTGTTTTCTAATCGTAAATCAACTGATTCTGAATAATCTGTAAAGTTTTGAATTGATGATGAAAGAACATTATCTCCATTAATTTCTAAATATCTTAAATCTAAGGATTGGGTTACTTGGTCTGAACCACTAACTAAACCAGGTGTTTGGGTTTCTAATACTTCTATAATTTGTGTTGAACCTGATACTGTTCCGCTTGGTAAATAAGTTATAACTTGATTTGAAGATGAAACTATACTTGTACCACCAAGAACTTGTTCTGAACCACTTACTGTACCACTTGGTAAAAAGTTTATTACTTGTGTTGATGAAGAAACTATATTTGTACCACCCAATACTTGGTCTGAACCACTTACAAGAGTTGGTTTATTTAAAATATTGGTATATTCAATTTCCTCTGCAGTTACATCTGTAAGATTTGAACCATCTCCCTTAAATCCTATCGAAGAACTTACTTGTGCATCAAATACAAATTGTGATGTACCATGTTCCCATTCTAAAGATTTATTAGCACCATCGATTGTTATACCTGCTCCATTTGCTGCTGATGAATCAACTGCTCCACTTGCTATTAATAAATTTTTATCTTCTATGTTAAGAGTTGCAGTATTAAGTTGTGTTTGAGTACCTTGTACTGTTAAATCTCCTATTATAGTAACATCATCTCCATTTAATGAAATAGCATCATTATATGATGATGTAAATGAGTGTATGTGGGTTAATTCTGATATTTGTGAAGAACCACTAACTGTATCGGTTGGTAAAAAATCAATTACTTGTTGAGAACTACTAACAGTTCCTTCAGGTAATCCTAATAATGATGCTTCTTGTGCACCACTAATAAAGTAATCAGAACCAGTATCTATAATTAAGTTACCAGGTCCATCAAAAGCTAAACCATCTGCAGATAACCCTCGGATTTGAACTCCTAATCCATTCGCACTTCCATACAAACCACTCAATGGAGTTACACCATTTATAGAGTATAATTCTATACCTTCTTGAAAGTGAGTAGAACCAGTATCTATTTGATTTGAACCACTTACTACTCCACTTGGTAATTGTTCACTACCACTTATGATTCCACTTGGTAATTGTTCACTACCACTTATTGTTCCATCGGGTAGAAAGTTTACTACTTGCTGAGATGATGATACGATTGACGATGGTAATTGTTCACTTCCACTAATAATTCCACTTGGTAATTGTTCACTTCCACTTACAATACCACTTGGTAATTGAGAAGAACCTGAAATTACTCCACTTGGTAAATTTGATATTAAATCTATTGAATCAATAGAACCACTAACTACATGAAGATTAGCCCACTTTTTTGTAGTTGAACCTAAATCATGTGTATTATCTGTTTTTGGAATTAAATTAGAATCAAGTTGACCTGATATTGTGATATCATCAGTAACGCTATCACCTAAGATAATATTACCACCAATTGTGATATCACCACCTAGAGTGGCATTTGAGGCAGTTAAATCTCCACTAAGATATAAATTAGAACCACTAATATCACCACTTACAGAAAAAGAACCACTATTGATATCTTCTAGTTTTGTTAGAGTAATAGAAGAGGAACCAGATACACCAATATGAATTATATTAGTATCTGTATCAAAGAAAGGTTCAGAAATATAAGGGCCTGATGTTATAAAGCTCGTTTTCGTACCTTGTCTAAATTGTAATATTGCTGCCATTTATTAACTTTCAGATTTATAGTTTACACTAATTGAGTCCATGCTCCATTATAGAAAAACAGATTAGAACCAGATACCGCCAAATCACCAATATTACCACTTGGTAATGGGTCTTGTGCAGCTAAATTCATAGTATCTGTTATATTAACTGAACCTGTAAATTCAGAACCACTTACTATTGCTTCTGTATCTAATTTTGTTTTTATTGTAGTATCAATAGATGAACTAAATGATTCTTGTGAATCTAATCTTGTTTCATGGTCTGATGCAGTTGAGTATGATTCTAATATTCTCGAATCAAAAGAAGATGAATCAGTTGTATAATCTGTTTCGTTTACATATACAGAATCTAATGAACCAGAAAATGTTTCTAATAAATCAATTCGTGATTCGTGGTCTGAACTTGAATTAAAAGATTCTATCAATCTACTATCTACCGAAGAACTAAATGTAGTTTCAATTTCATCTATACGAGTTTCATGGTCTGAACCTGTTGCGAATATTTCTATCAATCTCGAATCGAGTGAAGTACTCATCGGTCCTTCTATTGAATCTAATCTTGAATCTACTGATTGTGAGTAATCTGCGAAGTTTTCGTTTGATGAAGAAAGTAATGTTGTTCCATTAAATGAAGAACCACTAATGTTACCATTTACTTTTAATAATTTGTTAAAGGTGAATGAATCATCAGATGAACCATATAAAAGAGTAGCATCTGCTCCATCGATTGTAATTCCACCACCATTTGCTGCGGTAGCATCTGCTGCTCCACTTGCAATTAAAATATTTTTATCTTCTACATTAAGTATAGAAGTATTAAGTTGTGTTTGAGTACCTTCTATTGTTAGGTTACCAGTAACAATTGTATTACCTGTTACTGTAAGATTTGTTCCATCGAATGTTAAGTTTGCACTATCTTCAATTTCACCACTCGTACCAGCGAGTACTACTCTACCACTTGTTAAATCTTGTACATTAAGAGATGATAGTGTTGATTGTGAATCTACATCTAATGTTCCTAATATTTGTGTATTACCACTTCCTTGTTGAACTGTAAAGTTACCAGTTCCTATGTTGAGTTCTGTACCATTAAATGTAAAGTTTCCATCATCTTCGATTTCTCCTCCTGCTCCAACGATTACTACTCTGTTATCTGTTAAATCTTCTACGTTTACTGATGCAAGGGTTGATTGTGCATCTACATTAAGTGTTGAGAACATTTGAACTGCTCCACTAATGAAAGTGTTACCACTTGCTCTTAATACAGTAAAGTGTCCATCTGAACCTATTTCAAAACTATTACCATCATATGTAAAGTACTGGTCATCTTCTACTTCACCTCCGGTTCCTGCAATTAAAATTCTATTATTAGTTAAATCTTCAACTAGTAAAGATGCTAATTTTGTTTGACCATCTATTTCTAAAGTACCTGAGCCTGATATATCACCATCTACATATAATGTACCTTCATTCCAAGTAAAAGTAGATTGGTTATTTAAAGTTCCTAGTTCATTTGTAAATACAATTCCATTATCAACTCTTAGTTGATAATTTGAAATAGAACCAGTAATATCCATACCAGAACCATCAAATTGGAATGATGCACCTGCTTTGGCTTGGTAATAATCTCCTATAATAGTAATACCATCACCATCCCATTGTAGATTATCATCATGCTCTACTTGTCCTAATGGTGCAGTTACTAAGATTCTATTATCATCTAAATCATCAACTCTTAAAGTTCCAAATCTACCTAAATTATCTGCTACAACATTACCAGTCAAGTCAATGTGGGATGCTGAAATAAACCCTCCATTACTTCCACTTGCTACATCTTTTTGTAAAAATAAGTTTTTAAATCTTTTTGAATCTGAACCTAAATCAAAGTATCCTATTGTAGCATCGGTTGATGTTGAACCAGTTAAATCATTATCGGGTACTATTGAACCACTAAATTCTGATTGTACTTTTACAATATCTCCATCTGAACCCGAACCTAAATATAGGTGTCCTTCTAAGTGTAAATCTCCTTCTACAAAAGTAGAACCACTTACGATTAAGTTATCTAAAATTAATGCATTTGAACCAGTATAATCACCCGTTATCCAAAACGAGCCTGAGTTATAATCTGCATAAGTATTGTCTTTGTTTGCTAATGAAAGTTTTGCTAAGGTAACAACATCGTTACCTGTTGAACCACTAACACCTACTATTAAAGTATTCTTTGATATTGAACCGCTTTCTGCAGTTGTAACAAAAAATGCCTCAGCAAGATTTGTACCTTCTGAGATATATGTTGATTTTAGCCCTCTTCTTAGTTGTAATATTCCAGCCATTTATGTTTTCCTATTTGATTACATATAAATATTGATGAATTGAATAATTGATTTTTTTCGGAACACACCATTACTAATATAAGTATAAGAATAAAAAAAGATATAAAAAAACCCCCACATTTCTGTGAGGGTTTTGTTTTTAAATATCAGTATATTCTTAGAATGTACCTCCATCGAGTTCGTTACTTGCAACGAATGATGAACCATCCCATTGAATTACATCTCCAGCGTTAGTTGCTGTAGCGGAATTAAGTTGGTTTGATGTATCCACATAAAGGAAACCACCATTTGAACCTACTGAAAGTCCTGAAACGATAACATCACCACTAAATGTAGCATCAGTACCATCATCAGTTAGTACAGAATCAACTAATAAACCATTAGAATCAGCTTTAAGAACTGTGTTAGTAGTAGGAGCAGCATTTAATAATGCTATTTCCTTCTCACTTCCAAGAGCTCCAGCTTTCCAATAATCATTAGTACCATCCCACACTAATGAACCACTTACTGTGTTTCCACCAGTTGAATCAGTAACTTGTAAACCAGAAGTAGTTTGTGCACCACCATAGTTAAGTTCTAATATATTATCACCAATGTTAACAGTAGTTGAATCAATAGTTGTAGTTGTACCTAATACTGAAAGGTTTCCAGTTACAGAAAGGTTTCCACCAACAGATGCATCAGTAGTAACTGTTAAGTCATTACCAATTGTTACATCATCAGGTAAACTAATAGTTACTGCAATTCCACCACCAAGTGCTTGTGCACTTGAATCAGATACAGTAATTTCATTTGCAGTACCTGTGAAAGTAGCAGTAGTATTACCTTCAACAGCAGTGTTTGCAGTTGAACCATAATCTACATCAAGTTGTTGATTAGATAGTGAATAAGTTAAACCATCACCAGCCGTATCAGCGTTAAGGTTTGCACCTCTTACACCACCACTTGAATCTACACCATTTCCAGCTTTAAGGGTTACATCACCACTTGAAACTGAGAAGTCATCAGATGAGAATGAAGCGATACCTTTTGCAGATGTACTAGCATCTTGTACAGAGATAGTTACAGTATCAGTTGCAACTGCTGTTGATACACCAGTTCCTCCATCAAATGTAATTGCTCCGTCTAATAAAGATACAGTATCATTAGAACCATCTGAACCACTTACTGAAATTGTAGTTGAAAGACCAGTAATACCTGAACCATCTCCTACGAATGAACCAGTTATAGTTGAACCACCATCTAAATCACCAAAGTTATCACCACTTACTCTACCACTACCGAAATCAGTAGCTACGTTAAGTAATTGTGCTGAACCAGAGATTACACCATTAGTTGCGTTGATTGCACCATAAATGTTAGTACCATGAATCTCAGCATATCTAAGAGTAGTTGCACCTAAATCATAAGTGTTATCTGCATTTGGTCTGATATCAGATTCAATATCAGCGTTGATAGTAAGTGAATCAGCTGAACCATCACCAATAGTAATGTTTCCACCTAAAGTTATATCACCATCAATGTTTGCATTTCCAGTTAGTAATAAATTTGAACCACTTATATCTCCTCTTGCAACAACGTTAGCAGCATAAATACTACCTGTTACTGAAGCATTATTTGAGTTAGAAACTAAATCTCCATCTGTATCAATAATCCATGCTTTGTTAGCATCTGCGTTTGGTTTAAGTACAATACCTACACCAGCATTTGTATCAACATATCTAAAATCAGAGGCTACATAATCAAAAGATTTTGAAGTACCACTAAT
>Ga0222719_10004438_pt1 | contig 12311 bp, 8 predicted proteins | sample C33_34DmetaG_FD_165039 | JGI IMG/M metagenome (GOLD analysis project Ga0222719, IMG submission 165039) | Estuarine water microbial communities from San Francisco Bay, California, United States - C33_34D | ecosystem: Environmental > Aquatic > Marine > Unclassified | place: USA: California...
AACACAGCAGTCAACTCAGCACTTCTTATGCAAGATGCTGACGGTGATACACAGATTCAAGTAGAAGAAAGTTCAGACGAAGATAAGATTAGATTTGATACTGGTGGTACTGAGAGAATGATAATTGATGCTTCAGGCTCGTTGCTAGTAAATACAACAAGTGCAGGTAGTAATAGATTAAAAGTTGTTGGCGATGCTTCAAGATATGGAATATTATCTGAAAATCTAAGCGGTTATGGTGCTTTTAATTTAAAATCAACAACAGTTGCACAAACTTGGTCTATAGGTGCAGTAGATAATAGTTCTAATTCAGATTTATTTATTTATGGTGGTTCATCTGCTGGAACTAAGGTAACTCTTGATTCTTCAGGCAATGTTGGAATTAATACTTCTAGCCCTACAAGTTACGCTAATTCACAAGCAACTTTAGTAATTCAAGATACTGGTTCACCAGCAATAGCTTGGAGTGATACAGGTCAAACTAGAGATTGGTTTGCAGTTGCTCAAGGTTCAGGATTATATTTTAACTATGCTGATGGTGGTGGTAGTGGTGGTGCTTCTAATGTTACTGATGTTTTAGTATTGGATAATTCAGGCAAGGTTGGAATTGGAACTGATAATCCTTCAACTAAGCTAGAAGTTAATGCCTCTGCTGTTGGCGGTATTGTAAATTTTCGCAAAGCGGACACTTCTGTAGGAACTATTGGGGCATCTGATAATGCCTCTAGTGACCTTACTATATTTTCAACTACAGCAAGTCATGTGGGTTTACAGTTTGGTAACACTAGACTTCATCCTACTGATAATACAGGCTCAACTACAGATGGTGTTGCTGATTTGGGTAACTCTACTACAAGATTCAAAGACCTCTACCTTTCAGGCGGTGTTGTATTTGATGCTGTTGCAGGTAATGCGACTAGCAACACACTTGACGATTATGAAGAAGGTACTTGGACACCGGGCTTTGGTGGAGCTACATTAACAACTGCTACAGGTCATTATACAAAAATTGGTAATCAAGTTACTGTTCATTATCATATAGTTTCTACTGGTGGAATGCCTACAAGTTCAGCACAAGTTCAAATAAGTGGACTACCTTTTACTATAGATAGTAATGGAGCAGGGGCAATATATGCAAGATTTTACACTCCAAATGACTCTACATTAACAACTATTTTAGTTGATGGTGATACTTTTATTAGATTAATAAATATAAATGAACAAAACTTTGATTATACAGTTTATGGTGAATTAGAAGCATCAAGTAATAACTCTGTTGATATAAGAGGAACAGCCACTTACAAAGTTTAATAACCAATATACCTAGTGGATTCTAGGTACGGACAAAAGGAGAAAAAAATGGCAATAACAAAAGAATTAATAGAAGATAAAATAGAAGTTGTAGGAGACTACAAAACTATACAAGTAAGAACAGCTACAGTCATCAAAGAAGATGGTGTAGAGCTTTCAAGGTCTTTTCATAGACACGCATTAGAATGTGTAAGCTCTGTACAAAACGATGACGATAGTTGGACTCATACAGATACAGACGTGTCTGGTGAAAGTTCTGAAGTCCAAGGTATAGCTTCAACCGTTTGGACTGATGCAGTTAAAGCTGCAAAGAAAACTGCAAACGAAGCATCTGCAATATAATAGGAGAATAATTATGGCAATTGGATATACTTGGGATGTTTCAACAGTTGATACTTACCCAACACTAGATGGTAATGCAGACGTTGTTTATAACGTGCATTGGAGATTAAACGCTGAAGATGATGCTAATCAGGATGCTGATGGCAACAACTGGACAGCTACATCATACGGAACACAATCTGTAGATACTTCAGATATAACAGACTTCACAAGCTTTGCAGACTTAACAAGCTCTGACGTTCAAGGATGGGTAGAAGCTGCTATGGGTGAAGAAGCTGTAACAGCTATGAAGTCTAGCTTAGATGCTCAAATCGCATTACTTATCACACCAACATCCGTTACTAAAACAATAGGATAAAAACACCATGGAACTAACACCTTATTTATTTTGGAATATATTTATAACTTTGGTGTTAGCACCAGTGCTTTACAGCATTAGACAAAACACAGAAGAGTCTAAACGACTTGACATACTTTTAAACAAGACTCGTGAAGAGATAGCTAGAGAGTATGTAACTAAAATAGAATTGAAAAATGACTTTGATGTTCTTATAAGTAGGATAGATAAATTAGGTGAAAAGCTTGACAAACTGTTCGAAGTCAAGTAAAATATACATATAGGTTTTTAAATGAAAGATAAAAAAAAGAAATATACAAAAAAATATTATACCGGTGGTAGAGTAGATATGTCTAAAGGTGGAAGAGTAAAAGCTGCTGTAGGTGGTATACAAAAAGCTCCTATGAATCGTAAAACACCTCCTATGTCTATAGAGAGAGAAGAAGAAATTAGACCTACTGTTCAACCTCAAGTTACACCTAAACAACCTATTACACCTCCACAACAAGAAAGATTTATTGAAAATATAGATAATGCTGCGAACAATATAGATACTACATTTAGACAAGCTCCAACATCAACCGGTAAAGGCTCTGACCAAATGTTTATTGGTAGAGAAGGTGATATTAAACCTGCTATGTCTGTTACAGATGCGAGAGATGCAGGAAGAGGATATAAACCTCCATATAGACCTCCCGGAACTCCACCATATACACCACCCGGAACTCCTCCTGTAACACCGCCGGGAACTCCTCCTGCTGATGGAACTATAACAGGAACACCAGAACAGTTAGAAGCTGAAAGAGGTAAAAGAGTTATACAAACTGGTAGAACTGCAGAACAAATAGCTGCTGGAGAAATACCAGAAGGTATTATACCAACTGCAGAACTTCAAAAAGTTATGGAACGTAGACCTGATGAGACTGAAGAAGCTTATCAAGCTAGGTTAGCAGAAACACAAGCTTCAGCAATTCAAATGGACCCTACTACTGGAGTTAAAGCTGTTCCTGTTGAAGCTGCACCTTCACAAGCAGTGGAAACAATGGAAGCAAAAACTATACAAACTCCAGAAGAGTTACAAGCTGCTAAAGTACAAGCTGAACAAGTTACTGAAGCTCCTGATGTTGAAGTTGCTGCTGGAGAATTAGTAGAGGATGCACTTGCAAAGGCTGCTAAAGTTGAAAGAGTTGAACCTATTGAAGGTGTTGAAGTTGAAATACCAGAAGGTGCTTTAGCTGAAAGAGTTGTCGGTACTATTAGCGAAGGTGCTAAAGCTACAGCAGCTTTAAACGCTGGTACAAGCTTGTCAAGAATTACAAGAGCTAAAAAACAATTAAGTAGAGCTGGACTATCTGATGAAGATATACAAGAGATAGGTAACGACCCTGAAGCTTTAGAAGATAGACTAGCAGACTTTAGTGAAGAACAAAGAGGTATCATAGAAGGATTACCTGAAGAAGCTTTAGTATCTACACAAATAAATGGTTTGTTAGAAGGCATAGAGAATGGCGAGATACCTGTATGGGCTAGACCTGCTGTTGCACAAGTAGAACAGATGTTAGCTAAGAGAGGTATGTCTGCTTCTACAGTTGGTAGAGATAGTTTATTTAATGCTATTATTCAATCAGCTATGCCTATAGCTCAAAGCAACGCACAAGCAATACAACAAAGTGTTAGTCAACAGAAGACTATAGAAGCTCAAACTGCTGAAGCAAACGCACAAAGAGTACAACAAACAGCTTTAACAAATGCACAGAATGTGTTTAATATGGACATGGCTCAGTTTAATGCTGACCAACAAACATCAATATCTAATAGTAAATTTATGCAGACTGTTGGTATAACTAACGCTAATAATGAACAACAAGCTACAATTCAAAATGCTGTATTAATGTCTCAAGCTAATTTAGCTGAAGCTGATTTTTATCAGAAAGCTCAAATAAATAATGCTAATGCTTTTTTACAAATGGATATGCAGAATTTAGCTAATGAACAACAAGTTAATGTATTAAAAGCTCAACAAGAGCAACAACGTATGTTGTCTAATCAATCTGCTACTAACGCTGCAAGACAATTTAATGCTGCTAGTGAGAATCAAACTCAACAATTTATGGCAAGTCTTGAGTCTCAAGTAAATCAATTTAATGTAGCTCAAATGAACGCAGCTACACAATTTAATGTTCAATCTAAAAATGTTGCTGCTGCTAGAGAAGCTGATAGAATTGCAGATGTTAATAAAACTAATGCTACAATATTAAATCAAGTAAATCAATTTAATGCACAGTTAGATTATAATAGGCAACAATGGAACGCTGCTAATGAACAAGCTGTTCTTAATTCCAATGTACAATGGAGAAGACAATCTAACCTAGCAGATACCGCAGCACAAAATGCAATTAATCAACAAAACGCACAGAATGCTTTTGGTTTATCTTCATCAGCTCAATCATTCTTATGGCAAGAACTAAGAGACCAAGCAGATTATGATTTTAGATTTGGAGAAAATGATGCTAACAGAAAGTTAAATGCTATGATAGCTGCTGCAGGTTCTGAAGGAGATGCTGCAAAAAACTGGTCAACTAATTTTAAAAACGCTTCAAGTACTATAAATAGTATATTTGGATAAGAGGAGAAATAAATAATGGGAATATTAAGTAAAGCTTGGAAAGGAATTAAAAAAGCTGTTAAAAAAGTAGGTAAAGGAATTAAAAAAGTCTTTAAAAAAGTTGCAGGAGCTATAGGTAAACTAGGAATAGTTGGTCAGATAGGTATGATGTTTCTTATGCCTTATGCTACGTCAGCCTTGGGAAGTTTCTTTGGAGCTTCTGGTAAGTTAGCTACTTGGTCTACTAAGCTATTAGGTAAAGCTGGAGTAGGTTCTCAAGCATTAGGACATGGTTTAAATCTTATAAATAAAGCAGGTACTTTTGCAGGTAATGTTTATAATAGTGTTTCTCAAACTATTGGTAATGCTGTAGATAGAGTTACAAACTTTGCAAAAGGTAAAGGATTTACACTAAGCGAGGGTAGAACTTCTATATTTGCAAAGAAAACTCCAGAAAGTTTGACAGAAGTTATAGACGCTGGAAAAACTTTAGATGTAACAAAAGCAACTCCTGAAGAGTTTACTAAAACATTAATGGAAGGTAAAGGAGAGTTTCCCGGAGTAACAGATGTTTCAAGCATGTTAGAAAAACCAGACTTGACAGGACTTGTACCAGAAGAGTCTATGAACCTTGGAAAGTTTTTTGAAGCTGATGTAAAAGAAGCATTTACAATGCCTAAGATTCAAACAGGAGAAGCTATAGAAGGATTGACAGACGTATCTCAATTTACAAAACCTATAGAACCTTTATTAGGTAAAACTAAAGATGCAACATTTATGGATACTTTAAAAGACATACCGGGTAAAGTTGTAGAAGGTATTAAAGATTTTGATGTTAAAAAAGCTACTGGTGATGTCTTACAAAGTTCTTTAGTTGAAGGAGGAAAAGCAGCAGGTAAACAATTTGTAGCAGAAAGTTTAGGTTATGAAACGCCTGAAGGACCTAGTAATTATTATATTGATATACCTGAAATGATGAATGTAGGAGCTAGTAATTCTTCGGTATATAATCAAGTAGATTTAATGACACAACAACAGGGTAATCCTTATTTAGTAGGTAATATTCAAAACTCTAACTATTTGAATAACTTAATAGGTGAGGGTAATTCTGCATATCAATCATTTATGGCAAACTTTTCAGCTTCACAAAACACACCAGTACAGAGAGGAATTGCTCAATCTGTAGGATATAATATTTAGGAGTATAAAATGGAAGAATATAATCAAGAAGCTGTAGATGCTTTTGCTCAAGCTGGTAGACCTATACCGGGTCAGTCATTAACAGCTAATCCAGATGAACCTAGACCTTTTGAAGGACCCCCAGATTTTACAAACTTTAAAGAAGCTTTAGATTATACTGCTGCTGAATTATTATTAGAAGAAAATTTTATGCCTATAGTGTTAGCTATGGGAGATGGTATTCCTGTAACTGATTTAGCAATGCAAATAGGTTATGTAGGATTTAGAGAAGGTAAATGGAATCCAGACTTAATGATGATGTTAATGGAACCATTAATGTATTTATTAATGGCACTAGCAGAAAAAGCAGGTATAAAATATAGAATAGATGATGAAGATGATGATGATGAAGATACTACTTCAGACCAATCAAACCAGTTTGAACAATTAAAAAAAGTAACAAAAGAAAGATTTCCAACTAAAAGTAGTGTTTCTAAAACAGCATTACCAAAAGATATTTTAGAGAGAGTAGAAGAATTAGAAATACCTCAAGAAAGTTTATTAGCAAAACCCGTTGAAAAAGAAACACAAAGTTTATTAAGACAAGGATAATAAGATGGCAAGATATGATTATGAAAGTACTCAGCAATATGCAGAACAAAAGTTTGCTGAAGCAAAACAATATAATGAAGAACAAGCTAAGAAGCAAGAAAAATTTTCTAAAAGACTTCTTATGTTTGATACTGCTGTTAAAGGTGCAAATACTTTAATTAATCAAAGAGCTAATACTTTAAAAAATTCTTTAGCTGAAGAAAGAGCTTATTTAATGAATGCTCAATCAGGAGCTAAAAAAATAATAGAACAAGATAATAAATTAATAGACGAAAATAAGTCTAGGAAAGAATGGATTCAAGAACAAATGCTAGAACAATATCGTTCTCAAATTGAAACTAATGTTCCGGGACTAACAACTCAAAAATTTAAAGATGGTAAAGTTATTGAAGTTGCTAAGTATGATATACCAACTTCTACATTAGCAAACACTACATTATTTATAGATGGAGAAGAAATTAATTTCAATGATTTAGTAGATAACCGTACAAGTGAGTGGGAAACTTTAGTAAGTCAAGCTAAAAGTGTTCCATCAAATGTTAAAGATTTAGATGCTTATGTAGACCAATATGTAGATAAAGAAATGCCTAGTAATTTATTTGATTGGATGACCAGACCGTTACGTAAAGCTTCTAAAAATGAAACATCTGAAACTTTACAAGATAAATTAAATAAATCTAGTAAAGAAATTTTAGAAAATCCTATGTTCTCAAATTTTACAAAGTTTCAAAAATCTTTAAATACTTATCAAGAAAATTTTCCAAATCAAATAGTAGATTTAGTAAATGATTTTGGTAAAGAGCTTAAAAGAGACCTTAACGGTAACATTATAGATACAAGATTTGATAAAATTGTTGAAAATATTGAAGTTGAAATTAAAGCACAAACCGGAACAATAGAAGACCCTGTAACAAATAAAAAAACAGAAGTTATAAAATATACTCCTCAAACTAAAATAACTAATGTTGATAACACTACAAGTGTAAGAACTGGTAACACAACTCAAATTACAACTGGAGAACAAATATTAGTAAAATTAGAAGGTCCTTTATTAAATATTTATGAAGATATTTTAAGTGAAAAAGGATTAAATGCTTTTATTCAACATCCTATGTATGCTAAAAATCCGATAAAAGCTTTTAATGATGTTGTTACTGAAGGAATTAATGAGAAAGGACCCAACTTATATATTAAAGGAGATGTTAATATTGGAGCTACAATGGAAAAATTATTTGAATCTAAAGACATGCAAGAGTTATTAGGTGTAGCTCAACCTTTAAGTAGAGAAAGTTTTCCAAGTTCACCACAAGCTGAAGATTACTCAACCTATGAAGAATATTTAAAATCTCATCAAGAAAACATATCAAATGTTTTTACAGAAACTTTAAGACCAGTTTTTGAAGGCTTAAGAAATTTAGGTATTTAATACATGTTCAATAAAAATAAAAGCTTACTAGATTTAATTTTAGAATTTAATCCTATGACTTCAGGATTAATTAATACTTTAAATCTTGTAGATAAAGACATTGTGGAGCAGACAAAAAGAACTGTAACTGGTGCTGCTACAGATGTTGGTCAAGAAAGTTTACAACTTGCAAACTTGATAGCAGATAAAACTGGTATCTATGAGTTTGACGATGAATTACATGAAAAACAACAAGAGTTTTTAAAGAAAACTGGAGAAACTTTATTTGGTAAAGATAGTTTGGAAATTACTGAACGTGGCGGTAAAAATGTTGTAAAAATGAAAGAGCCTACTTATGCCGGTGGAGAGTTTGCTAGAGATATAACTTCTATTGCAGGTGGTATTTTATTTGGAACTAAAGGTGTGGGAACTATAAATAATCTAACTACTAAAACAAAACAAGGTAAGGCTTTAGCTGAATTAGTATCTCAAAGTTCTAAACTAAGAAGACCTGCAAAAGCTGCAAAATATCTTACAGGCGTTACTGTAGGAGAACAAGTAGGTATAAATCCTTATGATGCAAGAATAGCTAACTTTATTGGTGAACTTTCTCAAGATGATGAAGGGGTTATTGATGAAGTTATAGATTTCATGAAAGCTGATGTAAATAAAACTGAAGCTGAAGCAAGGTTAGGTTTATTAGCAGAAAGTTTAATTTTTAATGTCGCATTACCTACAGCATATTTTGGAAGTAAAAAACTTAAGAATGCATTTAGTAATAAAGACGAAGTTATAAAAACTTTAAAAGAGCTTAAGACTAAGTATGAAAAAGGTTCTTTAAATATAGAAGATTTTAGGGAAATTGCTAAAGAAGGTTCTAAAATATTTGGCTCAAAAGCTCCTCAATTAAAATCAACTGCTAATGAAGATATTGATAAACTTTGGCAGTTTTCAGATAATAAAATAAAAAGAAAAATAGCTACTTTAGGTTTTGATAGTTTAAAAATTCAAGAAATTGTAAGACCTAGAGGTTATTTTACTCCACAAACTTTTAGACTTTTTAATCAGCAAGAAGGTGCTAAAGATGCTTGGGTAGGAGCTGGTGAAGATTTTGTAAAAAGATTAGATGTAAAAATAAAAAAAATAGCTAAAGAAACAAACGATGCTCCTGTTAAAAAACAACAAGCATTATCTTTAAATATTCAACAAGCTTTAACAACTGGAGATGACAAATATTTAAAAGCACTACCAGAAACATTACAAAAAGATGTACTAGAATCAAGACAGTTGTTAGATGATTTTAGTGAAATTATTTTACAAATGCCAAATAGAACTATATCAAAAGATTTGAAAAATAAAATACAAGAAAATTTAGGACAGTACATGCGTACAAGTTATGAACTTTTTGAAAGTCCTGCACTAGCAAAAAGCAAAAAAGAAGCTTTTGAAAAATATAGACAGGATAAAAAGTTTGCTTTTTTTAGACCTTTTAAAAACAGAGAATTAAATAATTACGTAGATGAATTTGATAATGCTGTTAAATATATTAAAGACGGTTTAAAAACTCAAACAAAATATAAAAAAACTTCAGAAGAAAGATTAACAGCTTTAGCACAAGGTAGAGTTGCTGAAATATTAGATTCTCCTAAAGATGCTACAACTTATTTTGGAAGACTAGACCAGTTTTATGGTGCTAATAGAGATATATTTAAACGTAAAGGAAATTTAGATGAGCCTATTAAAGACTTGTTAGGAGAAATAAAAAATCCTTCCGCTAATTTATTTAATACTATAAGTAGAGTTTCTTCATTTATTGAGGATTCAAGATTTGTTGAACAATCATATAAATTAGGTAAAGGAACCACAAACCGTAAAGGGGAAAGAGTAAAAGGATATTTTTTTAATGAGCCTGTATTAGATAAAAAAACAGGTATTAATTATAGCACTAAAATTGAAGGAAAAAAATATGGTATATTAAACGGTAAATATACAACACCAGAAATGGCAGCTATGTTTACTCAAAGAGGAAATATAATAGGAGATTTAAATAAACAACAATGGTATAAAACATTTTTATTAGCTAAAGGTTATGGTCAAGCTGCTGCTACCGTTTTAAATCATGTTACTCATGCTAGAAACACCATAGGTGGTGCTTGGTTTATGTTAGCTAACGGTAGAAATCCTTTTACTTCAAACTTTAATAAATCTGTAAAAGTATTATATAATAAAAGATTTAAAGAAGTTGGGGAAAAAGAATCTACAGATTATTATAATGAATTATTATCTAGAGGTGTTGTAAATTCAGGAGCAAAGTTTGGAGATGTTCAATCTCTTTTAAAAGATGTTTCTGACACAACTGTATCTAGAGTTTTACAAAAAGAATCTGATAAATATTTTAAAGGTACTAAAAAGTTTATCCAAAAAGCTCAAGATGCTTATATATCTCAAGATGATTTATTTAAAATTTTAAGTTATGAAAAAGAATTAGACACTTTAATTAAAGCTGCAAAAAAATCTAATATAGAAATAAATAATGTTTATTTAAATCAATTAAAAGATGAAGCTGCACTAATAACAAAAAATACTTTACCTACTTATTCTTTTGTTCCTAGAGGTGTTCAACAATTAAGAGCTTTACCAGTTGGTAATTTCTTTTCATTTCCTGCTGAAATGGCAAGAACAACTACTAATATTGTTGGACAAGGTTTAAAAGAAATTAGTAGTGGTAATAGTGTTTTAGTTCAAAGAGGTGCTAAAAGATTAGCAGGTTTTGGAATTGCAGGTGTTGGCGGTGCTGAAGGATTAAGTGAATTAACAAAATCTATTCATGGTGTTACTGATGATGAGGAACAAGCAATTAGACATTTAAATAAAAATACTTTTTCAAAAAATTCTAAATTTTTATATCATAGAAATGAAAAAGGAGATTTATATATTAACGATATAAGTTTTGTAGACCCTTATGATGTAATGAAAAGACCTTTACAAACTGCAATATATAAATATCTAGACGGTGAAAAAACTGATGAAAGGCTTACTAAAGTGTTATCTGAAGCAACATTTGAAGCAGGACAAGAATTTATGGCTCCTTTTACAGAGGGTGCTTTACTAACTGGTAAAATAACTGATTTAATTTTTAATCAAGGAAGAACAGCAGAAGGATATCCTATAAAAGGATGGATAAAAAATCCTACAAATTTTGAAGATTTAGGAAATAATATATCAATAGGTATTAAAGAAGTAGGACAAGTATTTATACCGGGAAGTTTAAGACAAGTTTCACCGGCAGTTAAAGCTTTTACAGGTACAGAATCAGAAGCTTTAAATATTATTACAGGTGGGTATGTAGGAGATAAAGAATATGAACCTGCAACAACTTTATTAGCTAACTTAGGTATAAGATATGATAAATTTGATGTTGCTAAAAATTTAGAATCTAAAATTAAAAAATACAAATATAATGTCAGTTCAATTAATAATAGATTTGATGATATAGCTTTTAGTGGGAAACCAGATGGTCCAAAAAAAGGAGCAGATTTTTTAAAAGCTTATACAGATGCAAACAAAAGACATTATTATGCTTATAAAGAATTAAAAATGGCATTTGATGCAGTAGATATGTTAAAATTATCTGATTTTGAAAAAGAAAAAATAGTAAATGATTCTGGGATATCTGCTGATTTAAAAACTTCATTAAAGTTTAATAAGTATAATCCGTTTTTAAAAACTGGATTAAATGAAAAATTAGACACGTTTGAAAAAGAAAATCAACAAAGTGATATAAGTAAAGAATTATTAAGATATTATATTGTCCAACAAAATAATTATTATAGTAAACTCCCAATGTTAGATATTAACATTGAAGATGATTCATTGTTTGAAGAGGAAATAGAATTTTTAAGAAGTCCTCCTAGAAGTAAAAAAGAATTAAAAGAGAGAGTAGTTAAATCTACCGGTGGATTTGTACAAGGACCAGAAGTTACTTATACAAAAGAAAATCCAGCTAATAGAGTTGACCCTTTTACAGGACAACCTTACTCATCACAAATGGAGGAATTAGGATTAGATGTTTTTCAAAAAAGATAATAAAATGGATATAGAACTTTGCAAAGCTGAAATAAAGAGACACGAAGGTGAAGTGTTAGAAATTTATATGGATAGTCTAGGCTATAAAACTTTAGGAGTTGGACACCTTTGCCAACCTAACGACCCTGAATATAACTGGGAAGTTGGCACACCTGTTACTCAAGAAGTTGTAGACATGTACTATGAGGATGACTTTGAAAAGCATTATAAGGAAACCATACATGTCTTTGGTAGCGAGGAAGACTTTGAAAAGCTACCAGAAGTTATACAGAGAGTGTTAGTAAACATGTGTTTTAATTTAGGTGGTACAAGACTTTCAAAGTTTCGTAACATGTTGAAAGCTTGTAGAGAACATAACTGGAAAGAGATGGCTGTACAAATGGAAGACAGTCGTTGGTATGGACAAGTTGGTAGACGTAGTAAAGAATTACAAG
>Ga0222719_10004441_pt1 | contig 12310 bp, 11 predicted proteins | sample C33_34DmetaG_FD_165039 | JGI IMG/M metagenome (GOLD analysis project Ga0222719, IMG submission 165039) | Estuarine water microbial communities from San Francisco Bay, California, United States - C33_34D | ecosystem: Environmental > Aquatic > Marine > Unclassified | place: USA: California...
AAGAAATTGTGGAAAAGGTTACGCTTCAGACTACCACATCTGAAACAATTAACTTTGACTGCAAAACTCAAGCGATAGAGTTTTATACAGCAGATCAAACCGCAGACCGCACAATCAACTTTCGCGGAGATAGCAGCACAACGCTGGACACAATGCTTGCCATTGGAGAAAGCATCACTGTAAGCATCGCTATGACGCAGGGTTCTACAGCTTACTACCTAAGCACATACCAGATTGATGGCTCTGCAGTTACACCCAAGTGGCAAGGTGGCTCTGCACCAGACAGTGGTAACGCAAGTGGGGTAGATGTATATACATTTGTTATAATTAAGACAGGATCAGCTACCTTTACGGTTCTAGCGAGTTTGACGGATTTTGCATAATGCCAGCACTATCAACTTTTGGAGGAATGTCAGCTAGGGGCTTTGGTTTCGCTACGGCTGGCACCTTTGAATTTACAATTACGACAAACCAGCAGGAGCTAGATTTAAGCACTTACCTGACAACGCAGGGTTGGAATGGGTCTAGCAGGGTTTCTGTTACGATTGATAGCGGCGTTTATATCTGGTCAGACAATACGTCTGTTGGTGGTTTAACCATACCTAGCAGCATGAATGACTTGGTGACAATCACAAACAACGGCTACATTATTGGTCGCGGCGGCAACGCAGGTCAGGCGGGTGGCCCAGCGCTTGTAAACAATGCAACTGGTGTAATTCTAACCAACGCTTCTGGTGCGTTTATAGCAGGTGGCGGTGGTGGCGGCGGAGGCCGTGGCGGCGGTGGTGCGGGCGGCGGTAATGGCGTCAGCGGCTATCGCGAAAGTCCATACACAACTTACGCAGCAGGCGTGGGCGGTGCCGTTGGTCAAAATGGTACTAACGGTGAGCAAGGGGCATACTCAGGTGGTTCATACGATGGCGCAGGCTTGGGTGGTGGAGCAGGTGGCGGTGGTGCTGGTGCAGAGCCACGGGATGATGGGTTTGCAGGTTATGGCGCGTCAGGCGGCGGTGGCCGTGTATTGACTGTCAGCACATCATACGGTCAAGGCGCATTCGGTGGCGTCGGTGATGGCGGCACTGGTGGCTCTAACGGAAACGCAGGTAGCAACGGCACATATGGTGGTGGCGGTGGTGGCTGGGGCGCAGCGGGCGGAAACTCTGGTGGTGCAGGTGGCGCAGCTATTTCTGGTACTGCCATCGCCACATATACGAATAACGGCACAGTTTATGGAACAACAGCATGACATTAGTACCGCTAGACATACCCGCAGGATTTTATAGAAACGGCACCGATTTAGAGCAAGCTGGGCGTTGGCGGGACGGTTCGCTAGTGCGCTGGCGTGATAACTCACTGCGCCCGATTGGCGGCTGGCGTGAGCGCAAGGCTTCATTTTGCACAAATGTTATTCGCGGCATGCATGCATGGGAAACCAATAATGGCAGCTCATACTTAGCTGGTGGCTCACATGATGCGCTTTTGGTGATGACGGGCGGTGGAACCTTAACAGACATCACAATTGGAAACTTAGCAGCAGGTCGTGAAAGCGCTGCTGCTAACCTTGGTTATGGTGGCCAGCAGTATGGCTATGGATATTATGGTCAGCCAAGACAGCTATCGCAGAATACCGTGCCACTTGACGCTACGACTTGGTCAATGGATAACTGGGGAGAGTATCTCATCGCATGCCATTCTGACGATGGAAGAATACTTCAGTGGGACTTGCAGACAACAAACACGCTAACTATACTTCCAAGCGCCAGCACAGGCGAGACATTGGGCGGCTCATTGTTTTGGACTGATACAACATTCCCCACCAGCACAGCAACTAGCGCTTACCCAAGTGGCGGTGAGGTAGAAGGTCAGGCAGCAGGAAGCACTACTGCGCTACATCGCTTCTATAGCATGCCTATTAAGAAAGGCATGACGTACAATGGGGAGCATGTCATAAATGGCACAAACACAAATACAAATTACACTATACTGTACTCTATAGCATACGACACGATCAGTAACGTGACGAGATCAAACACCGTTACATATGGGAATGGGTTTGATGCAGATGACAGCTATGAGTTTGTTGCTGCTGATGACGGCACGCTAATGGTTCAGGTGACGGCCAATGTCGCAACAAATGAAATATTTCGATTTTATTACACAATATACTCAGAAGATGAGGCTCTTCTGCTTGGCGCAGCCCCTAAAAACAACTCTGGAATAGTCGTAACTGAAGAGCGGTTTATCTTTGCTCTTGGAGCTGGCGGCAATCCTCGCAAGGTGCAGTGGTGCGCTAGAGAGGATAATACAGACTGGACGCCATTAGCCACGAATGAGGCTGGCGATATTGAGCTGCAAACCAATGGTCAAATCATGCAGGGCATTCGTACTCGCGGTCAAACCTTGATTATCACAGATACAGACGCGCACACGGCCCGCTACCTTGGCCCGCCCTACGTTTATGGCTTTGAGCGTGTCGGTACGTCTTGCGGCGCGATTTCGCGCAAATCTGCATCTGACGTAGATATCGGTGTTTTCTGGATGGGCCAGCGCGGTTTCTTTAGATTTGACGGCAACGCAGTCTCAGAGATACCGTGCGATGTTCACGACTATGTGTTTAATGACTTCAACTTTGACCAGAAATCAAAGGTTTGGTCTTTTGCTAATGGTCAGTATGGTGAAATTTGGTGGTTCTACCCTTCAGCGGAAAGCACAGAGATAGATCGCTATGTTGCGTTTGATTACAAAGAAAACCATTGGCTAATAGGTAGCCTCTCTCGTACTGCAGGTGTTGACCGTGGCGTATTCCAGTATCCCCTTATGGCGGGACATGACGCAGATAGTGATATTTATGACCATGAGGTTGGCTACAACTTTGACAGCGAAACAACCTTCGCTGAGACAGGGCCAATCAGCATTGGTACTGGAGATCAGATTGCAAAGGTTACGAAGTTGATACCTGATGAGCTTACGCAGGGTGATGTAGACGTAACATTCAAGACGCGCTTTTATCCCAACGCGACTGAAACTACTCACGGGCCATTTACGCCTACAAATCCAACAAGCGTTCGCTTCTCAGGTCGTCAACTTCGTATGCGCGTAGAGGGCCAAAAGGCCACTCAGTGGAAGGTAGGTAATATGCGGATTGACGCAACTGCAGGGGGTAGACGCTAGTGCCAAGCCCCACCCTACCACCTATTGGACCTGATCTACGTCAGTGGGGGCGTCAGCTTTCTGCCTACCTGCAGGGAAATCTTGCAAAGCTAGGGTTCAAGACCGCAGACGATAATCCCTCTGAGGATGGCGTTATTCTGTGGGATCGCGCGAACAAGTATCCTGTCGTATCCAAAGACGGAGCGTTTGTTCAGATTGTCCTAGAGGATGGCCACGCTTCATTCTATCGCACAACAGATGTTACAATTGACACTGGTGCTGGACAAACAGTGAATACAGCATACGCAATCACATATGACGCGCCAACGGGTAATGTTGGTATTGACCGTGATGCCACAGACAATAGTAAGATTGTGTTTAGCGAAGCTGGTGAGTACCTCATTATGTTTTCTGCGCAGATTTCATCAACATCGTCTAGCACGGTGAAGTTTTACTTCTGGCCCAGATTGAATGACGCAGATGCGGCAAACAACACTATTATCTACTCACTGCACCAAAACGATGCCACGGTTGTTGTTTCGCGCTCTGCTAAGTTTGACGTGAGTGCGGGAGATTACCTGCAGGTTATGTGGGCAGTAGATAGCACGTCGGGCTTCCTAGATGCATCAAATGCAACAGCGTTTTCCCCAGCGTCACCAGCCACAACTCTACATATAACGAGGATGCATGGTTAAGCACGAAAGCATAAGCGTTTTCGATTACTGCCGCCCTTGGCTGGAAGCCGCCCTTGAGAAATCGGGCGGTCTTAATACATTAGACGAAATCAAGCGTGGAATTGCGTCTGGCAAAATGCAATTGTGGCCTGCAGAGCGTGGGTGCATTGTGACGGAAATAGTGGTATACCATCATACTAAGGCTATAAATGTATTCCTCGCAGGTGGCGAATTGGATCAAATTTTACAAATGACTGAAAATGTGAAAGAATGGGCGCAAAAGCAGGGCTGTTCGTTCGCTCAATTTGATGGTCGTTTGGGATGGCAGAAACCGTTAGAGAAAGTAGGCTGGAAGCCACACTCTATAACAATGCATTTGGAGTTTTAAAATGGGCAGTTCTACGGCTACTGAGACGCAGACAACTAAACAGACCATTCCGCCAGAGGTAACGGCGGCAAACGCAGCTATGCTGGCACGGGGTCAGAAGTTAGCTGAACTTGGTTACATTCCTTACATGGGTGTAGATGTTGCGGGCATTAACCCAGCGGAACGCGCGGCGATGGAAAACGTAGGTCAAATGGCGTCTGCCTTTGGCCTAGCTGCACCAGAGACTTCTCAGATCAGCGCACCAGAAGTCACAATGGGCGGGATGACAGGTTATACATCATTCCCAATGTACGAGGGCGCACTTGAGCGCTTCCGCGAAACTCGTCCAGATCAATACGATGCCTATGCTGAAGCGCTGGGTTACGATCCGCTTACAGGAGAGAAAAAAGCAGCGCCAACACCAGTTTACTCAGGGCCAGCAAGAACGCCCGCAGCAGCCCCCGTTAATCGCATGGCGGCAGGTGTTGCCCCAGCAGACGCAGCATACTTTAGCAAAGGTCAGTATTTCCGTGCGGATGGGTCAGGCATCGGCGCAGGCTCTGATAAGGGTGCAGGATTTAGCGGTGGCTTTGGGAATGCGCCGTCTTTGGGTAGCCCTAGTTCAGTCCTAGACACAAAAGGTCAGATCGGTAAGTACGAAGGCATGTCGCAAGCCACATCTTTAAAGGATAGCGTGAGCGACTTCATTAGTGGCGGTGGTTTAATGGGCGCAATAGGTCGCGCGATGTCAGGTAGGAATTAATTATGGGACAGTCAGCTAATCAACCAGTACAGAACGTGTTTCAGGGCTCTGCGCAGGCAATGCAGCAAGCAGGCCAAACATTCGGGGAGATGGCGCAAGGCCAGATGAACCCCTACACGCAGAATGTTATTGATCGCACGCAGCAGGACATCATGCGTCAGCAACAACTTGCAGAGCAAAACTTAGGCGCTCAGGCAACAGCAGCAGGCGCATTCGGCGGGTCGCGCCACGGCGTAGCACAAGGCGTGCTAGGCGGAGAATACGGGCGCATGGCGGGTGACATTGCAGCGCAGCAGCGCATGCAGGCTTTTGACAAGTCACGCGATCTAGCTATGCGAGGCGCAACTGGGCTAGGCACACTTGGTCAGCAAGCGTTCAACATGGGCCAGCAGGCGCAATCATCTATTGGTCAGCAGGGCGAGTTCATGCGCTCACTTGAGCAGCAACTTATTGATGCAGCTAAAGGCCAGTTTGCAGGCGCTGCAGGCACACCGCTTGCGGGACTTGGTGCTCTCACATCTGTCTTGGGGGCATCGCGTTTCCCAACTATGACAACCACGACTGGTACAGCAACTAATCCGTATGACCCAACTGGTCTACTTTCAACGATTGGCTACCAACTAGCACTTGGTACGCCTACAGGGACAGTGTAAATGAGCCTACGTGATCTGGCATATAAGATAGCGCAAGAGGAAGGGATTAACCCCGATCTATTTGTGCGCCAGATTGAGGTTGAGAGCGCATTTAATCCGCAGGCTAAGAGTTCTGCGGGCGCGATGGGGTTAGCTCAACTTATGCCTGCGACAGCAAAAGACTTAGGTGTTACAAACCCTTATGACCCAGAGCAAAGCCTGCGCGGCGGTGCGCGGTACATGAAGCAGCTTTTGGGCCGCTACAATAACAACCAAACGCTTGCTCATGCAGCATATAACGCTGGCATGGGAAACGTAGATAAAGCAGGCGGCGTGCCTAACTTTAAAGAAACGCAAAACTATATTGCAAAAATCCTTGGGGGTAACAGCATGATTGGCGCACAAGCACCGCAGCAAGCGGCACAACAAGAGCAACCAAGGGGCTTGCTAAGCGGCATGATTGATCGTGACTTTGCGGATCAACTCTACATGGCAGCTCTGGCTGGATCGCCAAATGCTCAACGTTATCAACCACTTATACAGTCTGTTCAGGCAGGTCGTCAGGCACGTAGGGAAGATGCGAAAGAACAGAAAAAGCTAGAGTTAGCTCAAAAGGGGCGCAATGCGACTGCGGATTACTTGGAGCGTATTGGTCAGGCCGATTTGGCTAACTTATTGCGTCAGGGTGGGGTTGATGCAAAGACAGCACTTTCCGCTGGGACGCAAGCCTCTAAAGACACTGCCGACATTAGAGAATATAATTTAGCGGTCTCTCAGGGATACAAAGGCACCTTTGAAAACTGGCAGCAAGTTGGAAAGAAAAGTACAGAGTTTGGTACGATCCCATCTGGTTATCAGCTTGTTGAGGGGGCCGATGATCAGGGTCGCCCCACTTACCAAATGGTCCCCGTCAAGGGAAGTCCCGACTATATAAGAGAGCAAGAAAGATTGAAGCAGCAAGAACTAGCTCAAACTGGCAAGATAGGCACTAATTTATCTTTCTACTCAGCAGGAGAGCGTGTCATCAACTCCATTGACAGCGATCCAACATTGATACCCAAAACTGGTGTTTTGGCTGGCCTAGTTAGAGACACTGTTTTCGGGCAAAAGCAGAAAAACGTTGCTGAAGATTTGGCCATAATGGAAGCGCAGATGCAGTTTGAGACATTGGCGCAGCTAAAAGCACAAAGTCCATCAGGCGCATCTGGTCTTGGTCAGCTTACAGATAGTGAACGTAGAGCGTTGGGTAAGGTCAAATATAACTTTGATGCACTTCAGGGTGAGGATGCCATCAAGAGGAACATTAGATCAGCCATGATGTTCCGCTCTTATTTTGAAAATGGCTTGCTTGATCCAGAAACCAATACCTACAGAAATGCTACTGAGGAAGAGCTGGACATGATGACGCAAGGCGTAAATCCCTTCACACAGAAAGGCGGCCCTCGTCTTGTCGGCGTGGGTAGATATTTAGGCGAGAACCCAAACGTTCAGGTTATTGGGACCGTGACCATTGAAGAGGTGAAAGAGTAATGGGAACTTATATGCTCACAACCGAAGATGGGCGAAAGTTCAAGGTAACGGCTAATGATCCGCAGCAGGCGTATGATGCTCTTCAGCAGATGCTTGGCGGTTCTGCGCCAGCCCAGCCAGCTCAACCTGAAATATCTACCGCAGAGGATGTTGCAAGGTCGCTTGGAAGTGGCATGGTGCGCGGGGCAATAGGTTTAGCTGAAACCCCAGAGATGGCAGGCCGTGCAGTCAAGCGGGGTTATCAAGAGGTTAAACAGTTTCTTGGCGGTGAGGTTGAGCAAGAGACCCCAATCCTTGACACAGCTACTGGTCGCTTTCTGCGCGGCGCAACCACGCTAGAAGAGTATCAGCCACGAACAACTGCAGGTGAGTATGCAGGCACAGTTGGTGAGTTTCTCCCCGCGGCCATTGGCGGTCCAGCAGGACTTGCTCGCAGAGCTGGCGTGGCAACTGCAGCGGGGCTTGGTAGCGAGGCTGCAGGACAAGCAACAGAGGGAACTGCGCTTGAGCCATATGCAAGGATTACTGGTGCATTAGTTGCACCTTATGCAGCAAATAAAACTCTGTCTTCTCTGCAAAAAAGGAATGTTACTGCGCCGACTATACAAACATTGAAGGATGAGAAGACCACCGCCTATAATATGCTCAAGGAAAAAGGTACTGGCCTAACGGCGACAGAAACTGCGTATCTTACTGATGAAATGAAGAGTGTCTTAAATCTGAACGACATTGTGCTCTCGGCAAAGCCATCTGTTGAGCGCGCATTGAAGCTAGTTAATGAAGTTGAGGATGCGGGGGCAATGAACCTAGCCAAGTTTAATGAACTTCAGAAAGCGCTTGGAAAGATTTACAGAAGTGCGCCTGACGCGCCAGAAGTGCTCTCCATGATGACCAAAATGGACAACGCGCTCGCCAATAAAACCGCGGATAAGGACTTACTTTTAGCTGCTAAGGCTGCAAATAAGAAATACTCAAAGGCTAGAATGCTGGATAAATATTTCAATAATGCGATGGAGGGTGCTGGCAAGGGTCGAATTATTTCTAATGCAGGCGAAGCGCTGCAAAACACAGCAACACGTATTCTGCGCAATGACAAAAATAAGGCATTCTGGTCTGACGATGAACTACGTGCGCTACAATCTCTTTCGCAGGGCAGCGTCCCTACCCGCGTGATGGGGGCTTTAGGTAAGCTCTCGCCTACGTCTGGCGGACTTATGACGGGCTTGAATATGGCTATAGCTTTCGCCAGTCCATATAACGCCCTAGAAGTAATTGGCATGACTGCAACAACATTCGCCAAGCTGGGGTACAATGCGAAAGTTAAAGCATCACGCAAGGCTCTTGAGGATTTAGTGCGAGCTGGAGGCGTAAAGGAACCCTCTAAGATAGTTACTAAGGAGCTTATTGAGGACATGGTAGCAAGCATTGGTGGTCTAGCCGCAATGGAAACACAAGGACAATAACATGCAGCCACAAGCAAAAGATAAACGTGAGATCGAAGGTATCGTTCAATACGCTATGGCTCAGGCTGTTGACTTTGTAGAGAGCGAAATCACGGATGACCGCATCAAGGCGCAACGCTACTTCGATGGCGAAGTAGACATTGGCTATGAGGATGGTCGCAGCAAGGTTGTGGCAACAAAAGTACGTGATACCGTACGCTCTGTGAAGCCAAGCATCATGCGCGTATTTCTGTCTACAGCCAAGCCTGTGGAGTTTATGCCAAAAGGTCCAGAGGATGTTGCTGCGGCAGAGCAAGCGACACAGTACATTCATTATGTATTCACAAAGAATGACGGGTATCGCGTTCTCAACGATGCGATCCACGATGCGCTAATCAAGAAAACGGGCATCGTAAAGGCATACTGGGAAAGCTGGGAAGACGCCGAAATCTACACATATGACAACCTGACTGATCAGGAATATATGCTGCTGGCCTCAGACGATACTGTAGACATCCTTGAGCATAGCGTTGAAATGACGATGAGCATGGATGAGTTCGGCATGGAAGTCGAAAGCCCAACACATGCCATGAAGATCAGCAAGCGCACGCCAAACGGCAAGATGCGCCTAGACAGCGTGCCGCCAGAAGAGTTCTTCATTAACGCTCAGGCACGCAATATTGATGACGCATATATCGTAGCTCACCGCACAGAGATGACTGTGGGTGACTTGGTTGAGATGGGCTATGACTTTGAGGATGTTTACAAGCTAGATGGTCTTTATGGCGGCTCAGACATTTCTGAAGCTGAGGTTATTGAGCGTCAAGGCTACTCTAAGGACGATTATGATGATCAGGACCAAGACCCATCTATGCGTCTAGTTGCTGTCACTGAAGCATACATGAAGATTGACGTAGATGGCACAGGTGTACCCGTTCTGCATCGCTTGATCTGCGGCGGCACAAACTACAAACTGCTAGACTTCGAGCCTTGGGATGAAATCCCATTTGCTGTGTTTGAGGTTGATCCAGAGCCACATACATTCTTTGGACGTTCTATTGCTGACCTAGTAATGGACGATCAAGACGCAGCAACATCCATCCTGCGGGGCGTATTAGACAACGTAGCGATGACGAACAACCCTCGCATTGGTATTGTTGATGGTGCGGTTAATATCGACGATGTGCTGAACAATGAGATCGGCGCAATCGTGCGTATGCGTCAGGCTGGCGCGATCCAAGATTTGTCAGTACCTTTTGCGGCAGGTCAGACACTATCTGCGCTGACATATGTTGATCAGACAGTAGAGAACAAGACAGGTGTTTCACGTGCATCAATGGGGCTAGACCCAGACGCAATGCAATCCACCACACGCGCAGCCGTGCAGAATACAATCCAAATGCAGGCTGGCCAGATTGAGGTGATGGTGCGCAACTTAGCAGATGGTATGAAGCGCCTTTTTGGAATAATGTTGCGCACAGCGATCAAGTACACAGACGAAGAGCAATCCATGCGTGTGAATGGTCAGTTTGTTCAGGTTGATCCGCGCGTCTGGCAGACAGACATGGACATCGGCATCAATGTCGGGCTTGGTACGGGCCGCGAAGAGGAAAAGCAGGCAGCACTTATGCAGGCATTCCAAATCCAACAACAGATTTACACAAATTACGGCCCATTTAACGGCATGGTGTCGCTGACAAACATCCGTAACACATTGTCTGACATGCTGGCATCTGCAGGTATTCGCAATTCTGACCGCTACTTTGCTCCAATCACACCAGAGATTGAGCAGCAGCTACTAGCGATGCAGCAGCAGGCTCAGGCGCAGCAGGCGCAAGGCACTGATCCTAACCAAGCGTTCCTAGCTGCAGAGCAAATGAAGGCGCAGACACAGGCTCAGACAGACATGGCTAAGCTGCAGCTTGAGCAGCAAAAGCTAATGATGGACGATGATCGTAAGCGTGACCAGATGGACCAAGATTTGCTGGTAGATGCAGCTAAGGTTCTAGGTCAGTATGGCACACAGGTAGACGTAGCTGCGATTAGAGCGGCACAACAGGCGGCTAGAGGATAATGGACAGCATTCGCATACAGGCAGACGAAGCTAAACGTTTAAAGAATGACACTGCGTTTCAGCAGTTTGTCCAAGATGTTCGTGATGTGCAAATCAGCATATTCTCGAATAGCACTGCATCCGAAGTGGAGCAGCGCGAAGAGGCGCACGCAATCATGCGTGCATTGAACCAGATCGAAATGCAACTTGACGCGGCTATTGCTGCAGAGCGCATGTTAGATCGCAGCAGATAGGAGTAGTACCGTGGAAGCGACTACACTAGATCAGGCAGTGGACAGCCTGTTAGCCCCGCAAGAGGGCAGTCCAGAAAGCAATCTTGATGAAGCTGTTGAAGCTATGGTTGAGCCAACTGATGACGATCAGAGTGAAGTCATAGAGGATGCGGAAGAGGATCAGGATGTCATCGAAGCGTCTGACGATGAAGAATATGAAGAGGACGCAACTGAATATACTGACGAAGTAGAAGCCGTTGAGGATGACAGCGAAGAAACTCTGTATGACATCACTATTGATGGTAAGCCAGAGCGCTGGACCCTTTCCCAACTAAAGCAGTCTGCTGCGGGTCAGGGCTATATTCAGCAAAAAATGCGTGAGAATGCGGAAGCCTCAAAGCAGAACGAAGCACTCAGAGCGCAATTAGTCCAGCAGCAAAACCAGCTTGTGACTATGTACCAGCAAATGCAGCAAGGCGAATTTACTGCGCCTGTCGCGCCAGATAAGGAACTTCTTGAGACTGACCCAATTCGGTTCATGCAAGAGAAGCAGGCCTACGACGATGCGATAGTCGAGTATAATGCCAAGGTGCAAGAAATGCAGCAATTGCAAGAGCAGCAATCGCAACAGTCGAAAGAGCGTCAGGCGCTTCATCGTCAAGAGCAAATGCAGCTATTGCAGCAGCGCATACCAGACTTCGCTGACCCTCAGAAATATGAGAAAGCGGCTCAGGATATGCTACGCGGCGGTCAAGAGTATTACGGTGTCCCGCAAGAGGCGCTCATGTCTTTGACTGATGCTGTAGAGATTGAAATTCTGTATGACGCGGTTCGTTACCGCAGAATGCAGGCCAATCGTAAGAACGTCGATGCGAAAGCCAAAAAGGCCAAGCCTGTCGTTAAAGCTGGTGCTAAACGTGTACAAGATGGGGCTACTGCAGCTCGCAAAAAGCAGGAAGCGAAAGCTATGAAGTCTGGGAATATCGCAGACATGGCAGATTTGCTTATCAACCCTAAACTTTAGTAAAGGAAAGTAAACTATGGCACAGCCAAGCAACACATTCGACAGCTATGATGCAGTCGGCATTCGTGAAGATTTGAGTGATGTAATCACCAACATCTCACCAGAAGAAACACCGTTCCACACGAAGTCTGCAAAGACCCGTGCGCGCAATACATTGCATGAATGGCAAACAGACAGCCTACGCGCGTCTGCAGCAAATGCTCACATTGAAGGTGACGCAACGACTGCAGAAGCACGTTCAGCGACAACTCGCTTGGGCAACTACACACAAATCTTCAAAAACGCAGTTGTCGTACCTGACACTGACGAAGGTTTGGACAAAGCAGGCCGTGCGCGTGAAATCGCGTATCAAACGCTAAAGATTGCCAAAGAGCAAAAATTGGACATCGAAAAAGCACTTTTCGACAACAATGCTCGTGCAGCGGGGAACTCCACAACTGCG